>Ga0315912_10000173_pt1 | contig 145500 bp, 121 predicted proteins | sample VfabasoilMG_FD_204469 | JGI IMG/M metagenome (GOLD analysis project Ga0315912, IMG submission 204469) | Garden soil microbial communities collected in Santa Monica, California, United States - V. faba soil | ecosystem: Environmental > Terrestrial > Soil > Garden | place: USA: California...
CCGGCATTTCGGCCTTATTCGGTCGTCCGAATAATGCCGAAATGCCGGCCTGACACCGTCTTACCTCAGAAATTCCAGCGGAAGCTCACGCCGTAGGTGCGGGGCATGTTGGTGAGGTAGCCCACGCGCGCGCGGCGGCCGCGCTCGCGGTCCACCGAGAGGAACGCACGCTCGTCCAGCACGTTGTTCACGAACAGCGAGCCTTCCCAGCGCTCGCCGCGGACACCCCAGCGCAGGTTGGCGATGTCGTACGCCGGCAGCTCCGGATCGAACGCGACGGTGAGCGGATCGATCGCGGGCGTCGCGGGGTTGCCGTCGACGTTACCGAGATCGATGAGCGCCGCCGAACCCGCGGGCGCGCCCGGTGCGTTCGAGATGAAGCCGAATCCGTCTTCCTGGTCTGCGAGCTGCGTGTACGAAGAACCCACGTATTGCCAGGTGAGTCGCACGTAACTTTCATACGCCGACCCGAATGCCCAGTTGTAGGCCACCGTGCCCACCGCCTGCAGTTCAGGCGAGGTCGGCAAGCGGTTGCCATCGCGAATGCCGCCCACCGGTTCGCCGCTGACGGCGTTGACGAATGAATCCGTGACTTCGCCATTCGCCAGAGTCGCCGACAACCCGAAATCCCAGCTCTCGTTCGGCCGCACGAAGAGTTCCACTTCCGCGCCGGTGGACTGTGCATCGGCGTTGAGCACCACGCGCGACGAACAGGAGCCCACGTCGACCACGGCCTGCAGGCCATCGACTTCGGTCATGAACACCGAGGCATTCAACGTGACCCGCCCATCCGCCAGTCGAGTCTTCGCGCCGAGCTCGTAGTTGAGTACTTCTTCATCGTCGAACGTCGGAAAGCCGCTGAAGGTCGCGAGATCCGCCGGCTGGCACAGGCCTTCGTTGAGCGGGTCGTTGATGCCGCCCAGGCGGAAGCCGCGCGACACCTGCGCCGAGAACTGTACGTCCTTGGTGGGATTGAACGCGAGGATCACGCGTGGCGAGAAGCCGTCCGAAGTCGTCTGGCCGGGCAGATCCGTGTAGATAGCCGGATCGGCGAACACGCCCGCGAACGTGAGCAGGCGATCTTCGTCGAAGTCGTAGTAGCGCAGGCCGGCCGTGAGTTGCCACTGCGGGCTGAAGCGGTAGGTCGCCTCGCCGAATACCGCGAACTGGCTGAAGTCGTACGACAATCGCGAATAGAACGGCGTGTCGGGCGGTGCGTTGAAGAGATCGCTCGGCGCGCCGATGAGTGCGTCGTATCCCGGCGTGGGCAGCGTCTGCCCGTACTTGCGATCCGACTGCTGGTAGAACACGCCCGCGATCCACTGGAAGGGACCTTCGCCCGACGAGCCCAGTCGCAGCTCCTGGCTGAAAGACTGCAGGTCGGTCCGGTCGTAGAGAGTCGAGTCGAGGCGCGCGTCGTCATCGGACAGTCCGATGGGCGACTTCGTGACGCTGCCCGTGAGCTGCGAGGCATCGCGCACCACTTCGATCGACCGGTCGATGTAGGTGGTAACGCTGGTGAGACCCAGGTCCTCGCCGATTTCGAAATCGAGCTTGAGATCGGTCATGAAGAACTCGTCGGTGAGCCCTTCTTCGAGCTGCGTCACCTGGCCACGCTCTCCGGGATCCACCGCGGGTTCGGTGGTCGTGAACGGATTGCCGAGCAGGTTGTAGGCGTCGATGCGTGGATAGCCATCGGTCTCGAGCTTCTGGTAGACGAGGCGCGGCGTGATGACGGCGCGATCGCCGGCCTCGATCCGGAACGCAAGCCGGCCGCCGGTGCGCGAGCCTCCGTTCACGTCTTCGATGACGTCGCGACCCGGATAGTAGGAGTCGATGAACCCCGGAAGGTCGCTGTAGTAGCCGACGACTCGCATCGCGGCTTTCTCGCCCAACCCCAGGTTGAACGCACCACGCAGGTCGCCGCCAACTTCGCCGTCGGTGACGCTCTTCAGCGTGAAATCGGCTGAGCCGCCGGATTCGCCGACGTTGGGTTGCGCGGTGATGTAACGCACCGTGCCGGAGGTCGAGCCCGCGCCGAACAGCGTGCCCTGGGGGCCGCGCAGCACTTCGATGCGGTCGAGGTCATAGAGGTCGAGATCGGGCGTGAACAACGCAATCGAGATCGGCGATTCGTCGAGGTAGATGCCGACCGATTCCTTCACGCCCGGCTGGTCACGGATCACCTGTCCCGCGCTGATACCGCGGATCGCCACCTGGCTCTGGCCGGGCCCCAGGTCCGCGACATAGAGGCCGGGTACGTTGCGCGCGATATCGACGATGTTCTCGGCGCCGGATTCCTTGAGGTCCTGATTGGTAAGCGCCGCCACCGAAAACGGAACATCCTGCAGCGACGTCGCGCGCTTCTGCGCCGTCACCACGATTTCCTCGCTGATCTCCTCGTCGGTGGGTTGCGGCGTGTTCTGGGCCGAGACGGCGAACGGCAAACCCAAGGCAAGCGCGATGCTTCCGCGCAATTTCCAGGACTTCATGCGACCACTCCTTTAGTTTTCTTGTGCGCAAGGCCCAAGCAAGTTTGCGACCATCCCCTGGCCTTCCGCACTTGTGGAGCGAAGTATCCACGCGTTGGGATGCGCTGAGAAGTAGGGCCGAAGGCGGACGGTGCCAGGCCGGCATTTCGGCATTCCACGCTGGAATACGCCCCGCCAGGAGAGTAGCGCGGCCGTTGCCGGGAGCCGTCCTCATGCCGGCCCGTAGCCGGGCCGGCCTGGCGGGATCACACCACGCCAGGCCTCCGGGTAGTTAGATCAGGCCGGGTCCTTCGATGTCTCGCGCAGGAGCAGGCCGCCGATGATCACCGTGATGATGGCCACCACCACCGGGTACCACAGTCCGTTGTAGATGTTGCCAGTCGCCGCCACGATGGCGAACGAGGTCACCGGCAGGAAGCCACCGAACCAGCCGTTGCCGATGTGATAAGGCAACGACATCGACGTGTAACGGATGCGCGCCGGGAACAGCTCCACGAGCCATGCGGCGATCGGGCCATACACCATGGTCACGTAGATGACCAGGATCGCCAGGAGCAGGATCACCATCGGGTAGTTGAAGGCATTCATGTCCGCCTTCGGCGGATAACCTGCCTTCGTGAGCGCTTCCTTGAGTTGCGCCGTGACCGCGTCCTGCGCCGTCTTGTACTCGGCGGCGGACATCGAGCCCTGCAGATCCCTGACCTCGATGGAGTCGCTACCCACCATGACGGTCGCGTCGACGTCGCGACCGCGGGATTCATCGCCCATGCTGTACGACACACCCATGCGCGCCAGCGCGCCCTTGGCGAGATCGCAGCCCGTGGTGAATTGCTTCTTGCCGACCGGGTCGAACTGGAAGCTGCATTGCGCGGGGTTCGCCAGCACCGTCACCGGCGATGTCTTCACCGCCGCATCCAGCGCCGGGTTTGCGAAGTGCGTGATGCCCTTGAAGATCGGGAAATACGTGAGCGCCGCGATGAGGCAACCCGCGAGCACGATCTTCTTGCGGCCGATCCGGTCCGACAGCGCACCGAATATCACGAAGAACGGCGTTGCGATGAGCAGCGCGGCGGCCATCACCAGCTGCGCGCTGGTCGAATCCACCTGCAAGGTCTTCTCGAGAAACAGCAAGGCGTAGAACTGTCCGCCGTACCACACGACGGCCTGGCCGGCGACGGCGCCAAACAGGGCAAGCAGCACGATCTTGAGATTCGCCCACTGCCCGAAGGACTCGGACAGAGGTGCCTTCGACAGTTTTCCCGCGGCCTTGATCTCCTGGAACTCGGGTGATTCCTGCAACTGCATGCGGATATACACCGAGATCAGCAGCAGCACCGTCGAGAGCAGGAACGGCACGCGCCAGCCCCAGGCATCGAACTGCTCGGGACCCAGCGCCAGGCGGCACGCAAGGATGACGAGCAGCGACAGGAAGAAGCCCAGCGTCGCCGTGGTCTGGATCCAGCTCGTGTAGAGGCCGCGCTTGCCATCCGGCGCGTGCTCCGAGATGTAGGTGGCGGCGCCACCGTATTGGCCGCCGAGCGCCAGGCCCTGCAGCAGCCGCAATACGATGAAGATGATCGGCGCAACGATGCCGGCCGTCTCGTACGTCGGCAGGCAGCCGACCAGGGCGGTCGACGCACCCATGATGACGATGGTGAGCAGGAACGTGTACTTGCGGCCGACCATGTCGCCGAGCCGGCCGAATACCAGCGCGCCGAACGGCCGCACGAAAAAGCCGGCCGCGAACGCCAGCAGCGCGAACAGGAAGGCCGTGGTGTCGTTCATCCCCGAGAAGAACTTCCGGGTGATGATGGCGACCAGCGATCCGTACAGGTAGAAGTCGTACCACTCGAAAACCGTTCCGAGCGACGACGCGAAGATCACCCGGCGATGCGCGGGATCGATCCCGCTGTTCTTCTGTTCGGCCACTTTCTCCCCCGATCTTTTTTACGGCGACGGATCTTCCCATGGTCCTTGGCCGTGGGGTAGGACAACGTAGGACAGCCCGCGGCTGCGCGAATTACCGGGGCATACCCCTTGACGGGCCCGGTACAATGGCCGATCCGCGACACCTCAACACGTCACATGGATAAGCCCGATCGACCACGCAAGCCCACGCGCCACCCGCACAGCCACGCCTGCATCGGCGTGCACGGCGCACGCCAGAACAACCTCAAGAACCTGAGCCTCGACATCCCGCTCAACGAGTTGGTGGTGGTCACGGGCGTCTCGGGCTCGGGCAAGTCTTCGCTGGTGTTCGATACGCTGTATGCCGAGGGCCAGCGTCGCTACGTCGAGACCTTCTCGCCCTACGCGCGCCAGTTCCTGGACCGCATGGACAAGCCCGCGGTGGATCGCGTCGACGGCATTCCGCCGGCCATCGCCATCGACCAGACCAACCCGGTGCGCACCTCGCGCTCCACGGTCGGCACGATGACCGAGCTCAATGATCACCTGAAGCTGCTGTTCGCGCGCGCCGGCACGCTCCACTGCCGCAACTGCGGCAAGCCGGTCCGCAGGGATACGGCCGAGAGCATCTTCACCGATGCCACGCAGCGCGCCGCCGCGGCCGGCGATCCGCGCGTGTACATCTGCTTTCCGATCACGGTGCCGAAGAACTTCAAGGAGAAGGAAGTCACGACTCTGCTGGAATCGCAGGGTTACTCGCGCATCCACGAGCGGCACGACGACACGCTCGAAGTGGTCCAGGACCGGCTGCGACTCGGCAACGCCGAGCGCGCGCGCGTCATGGAATCGCTCGAGACCGCGCTGCGCATGGGGCGCGGCCGGGTGAACCTGCACGTGGTGGACGCGGGTGAGGCTCCGAAATCGCTGGAGCGCTGGAAGTACTCGAACGAGCTGCACTGCGCCGACTGCGACATCACCTATCGCGATCCCGTGCCGTCGCTGTTCTCGTTCAATTCGCCGGTGGGCGCCTGCGAAACCTGCCGTGGTTTCGGTCGCATCATCGGCATCGACTACGGCCTCGTGATCCCCGACGAGACCAAGACGCTGTCGGGCGGCGCGGTGAAACCCTGGCAGACCAAGTCCTACAAGGAATGCCAGGACGACCTGGTGAAGTTCGCGAAGAAGCGGAATATCCCGCTGGACACGCCCTGGTATGCGCTGAGCGATGCGCAACGCAAGTGGGTCATCGAGGGTGAAGGCAAGTGGGAAAAGAAGGTCTGGTACGGCGCCAAGCGGTTCTTCGAGTGGCTGGAGACCAAGGCCTACAAGATGCACGTGCGCGTGTTGCTGTCGCGCTACCGCGCCTACACGCCCTGCACCACCTGCGGCGGTTCGCGACTCAAGGCCGATGCGCTGTTGTGGCGGGTCGCCGGGCACAACGTCCACGAGCTCATGCTCATGCCGCTGGATCGGGCGCGTGCGTTTTTCGATGGGCTCAAGCTGCCGGCGCCGCTGGATGAAGCCGCCGACCTGCTGCTGGCCGAGGTGCGCTCGCGATTCGGATATCTCTGCGAAGTGGGACTGGGGTATCTCACGCTGGATCGGCAGTCGCGCACGCTCTCGGGCGGTGAAGTCCAGCGCATCAACCTGACCACGGCGCTGGGCACCTCGCTGGTCAACACCCTGTTCGTGCTCGACGAGCCATCGATCGGCCTGCATCCACGCGACATGCAGCGCGTGACGCAGGTGATGCACCGCCTGCGCGATGCGGGCAATTCCCTGGTCGTGGTGGAACACGATCCACAGATCATGCTGGCCGCGGATCGGATCCTGGACATGGGCCCGGGCGCGGGTGAACGCGGCGGCGAGATCGTGGCCTTCGATTCGCCGGAGGCGATTCGCGCCAACCCGGCCTCGCTCACCGGCCAGTATCTCTCCGGCAGGAAGCAGGTGGCGCCGCGCGCCGCGGTGCCTAACAAGGTGGACAACGAGCCACGCGCCGTCATGGTGCCGGCCAGGCGCGTGATCCGCCTCACCGGCGTCACCGAGCACAACCTCAAGAACGTGGACGTCGAGTTCCCGTTGCGGCGGCTGGTGTGCATCACCGGCGTGTCGGGCTCGGGCAAATCCACGCTTATAGAAGACGTGTTGCACAAGGCCATGCGCAAGGCGCTGGGCCAGCCCAGCGAAATGCCCGGCGCCTTCGATCGGCTGCACGGCGCGGACCTGGTCGATGACGTGGTGATGATCGACCAGAGCTCCATCGGCCGCACCACGCGTTCCAACCCAGCGAGTTATGTCGGTGCATTCGACGTGGTGCGCGAGCTGTTCGCCGCGGAGAACTCGGCGAAGAGCCGTGGTTACACGCCGGGCACGTTCAGTTTCAACTCGGGCACGGGACGCTGTCCCACCTGCAGCGGCAACGGCTTCGAGCACGTGGAAATGCAGTTCCTCTCCGACGTGTACCTGCGCTGCCCCGACTGCGATGGCAAGCGGTATCGCGCCGAGACGCTGGAGATCAGGCGCGAGGGCGCCGACGGCACCAGCCGCAACATCGCCCAGGTGCTCGACATGACGGTCACCGAGGCGCTGGCCTTCTTCAAGAACCACTCGAACGTGGCCATCCGGCTGCAGCCGCTGGTGGACGTGGGCCTCGAATACGTGAAGCTCGGCCAGCCCGTGCCCACGTTGTCGGGAGGTGAGGCGCAGCGGCTGAAACTCGCGGGACACCTCGCGGAGGCCGCGGCCGACGACACGCCCTCGATCCGAGGCAAGCTGTTCCTGTTCGACGAGCCGACCACCGGCCTGCACTTCGACGACGTCGCCAAACTACTGCGCGCTTTCCGCAAGCTGCTCAAGATCGGGCATTCGCTGGTGGTGATCGAGCACAACCTCGACGTCATCCGCGCGGCCGACTGGATCATCGACCTGGGGCCGGAAGGCGGCGATGCGGGTGGCGAGATCGTGATCACCGGCACGCCGGCCGAAGTCGAAGCCAACCCGCGCTCGCACACGGGAAAGGCGCTGCGCGAGTATGCGGAAGAAATGGGGACATTCCTATTTTCCGCCCGCGCTGTTCGGGACGACCCGTCGCGGCAAGCGGCGGAAAATAGGAATGTCCCCATTTCTTCCAGCATCGTCGTGCACCGCGCGCGCGAGCACAACCTGCGCAACATCGACGTGCGGATTCCGCGCGAGGCGTTTACGGTCATTACCGGTGTGTCGGGCTCCGGCAAGTCCACGCTGGCCTTCGACATCATCTTCAACGAAGGCCAGCGTCGTTATCTCGAATCGCTGAATGCCTACGCGCGCCAGTTCGTGCAGCCGGCGGCGCGTCCCGACGTGGACGCCATCTATGGCATTCCGCCCACGGTCGCGATCGAACAGCGCACCAGCCGCGGCGGGCGCAAGTCCACGGTGGCCACGCTCACCGAGATCTATCACTTCTTCCGGCTGCTCTATCAGAAGCTCGGCACGCAGTTCTGCCCCACCTGCGACGTGGCCATCGAGCCGCAGACTCCCGCGAGCATCACCGAGCGGCTGATGAAGGCCCACAAGGGCTCGCGCATCATGTTGATGGCGCCGCTGGTGGTGGCGCGCAAGGGTTACTACACCGAGCTTGCCAAATGGGCGAATGCGCGCGGCTACAAACACCTGCGCGTCGATGGCGAGATGCTGACCACCTACCAGTGGCCGCGGCTCAACCGATTCAAGGAGCACACCATTGAGCTGCCCGTGGCGCAGATCCACGTGCAGAAGGACAACGCGGACACGCTGGAACGCAACGTCATCAAGGCCCTCGAACATGGCAAAGGCCTGCTGCACGTGCTCGACATGGATGCGAAGAAGCCCAAGGTGCAGGTGTTCTCCGTGAAACGCGCCTGCCCTTCCTGCGGCACCAGCTTCGCCGAGCTCGATCCGCGCCTGTTCTCGTTCAACTCCAAGCACGGGTGGTGCGAGGATTGTTACGGCACGGGCGTGCAGCTCGAGGAGTTCGACGAGGAGCAATCCGGCGAGGAAGCCCGCTGGACCGAAGCCGAGGGCGAAGACGGCAACACGCTGGTCTGTGAAACCTGCGACGGACAGCGCCTGAACCCCGTGGCGCTGCACGTGCGCTTCCGCGATCGCAACATCGCCACACTCACCCGCCAGGCCATCGACGACACCGTCGCCTTCGTGAATGACCTGAAGCTGGGAAAGCGCGAAGCCGAGATCGCGCGCGACCTCATGGCCGAGATCAAGTCGCGACTGTCATTCCTGCAGCGCGTGGGCCTGGGTTACCTGCCTCTGGACCGTTCGGCGCCGACGCTCTCGGGCGGCGAAGCGCAGCGCATCCGCCTCGCCGCGCAGTTGGGATCCAACCTGCAGGGCGTGTGCTACGTGCTCGACGAACCCACCATCGGCCTGCATCCGCGTGACAACAAGGTTCTGCTCGATGCACTCGCCGAGCTCGCGAAGAACCGGAATACGCTGGTGGTCGTGGAGCATGACGAGGACACCATCCGCCGCGCCGATCACGTGATCGACCTCGGACCGGGTGCCGGCGTGCGGGGCGGCGAAGTCGTCGGTGAAGGCAAGGTCGACGACCTCAAGCAGAATCCCGCCTCGCTCACCGGGCGTTTCCTGCGCGAGCCGCTCACGCACTCGCTCGAGCCGCGACGCGCCACGACGTCACGAGGCGCGCACCTCAAGCTCGAAAACATCGAGCTGCACAATGTCCGCAAGGAAGACGTCACCGTGCCGGTGGGCCGGTTGGTGGTGGTCACCGGCGTGTCCGGCTCGGGCAAGTCCACCGTGGCCCGCGACGTGCTCTACTCCAATCTCAAGCGTATGGTGGGCCAGGCCGTCAGGGGCAAGGGCAGGAGTACCAAACTACCCGAGCTCACGGGCGTGGAGTCCGTGCGCGGCGCGGAGCACATCGATCGCGTGCTCGAGGTCGACCAGACCCCCATCGGCAAGACGCCGCGCTCCTGCCCGGCTACCTACATCGGTTTCTGGGACGACATTCGCCGCATCTACGCCGGCACCACCGAAGCCAAGATCGCGGGGTATTCCACCAGCCGCTTCAGCTTCAACACCGGCGAAGGACGCTGCCCGGCCTGCGAAGGCCAGGGCATGCAGACCATCGAGATGAATTTTCTGCCGGACGTGAAGGTGCTCTGCGACTCCTGCCGCGGGCGGCGCTTCAATACAGAAACCTTGAGCATCCTCTGGCGCGGCAAGTCCGTCGGCGACCTGCTGGAGATGAACATCGACGACGCGGTGGAGTTCTTCTCCGCGCACAGCGCCATCCACCATTCGCTGCAGCTGCTGCAGGACGTGGGCCTGGGCTATCTCACGCTGGGCCAGCCGAGTCCGACGCTTTCGGGTGGCGAGGCGCAGCGCATCAAGCTGGTCACCGAGCTTTCCAAGGTGCGCGGGCCCGAGCGCCGCGCTCCGCGCCAGAAGCCGCAACACACGTTGTACGTGCTCGACGAACCCACCGTTGGCCTGCACATGGCCGACGTGGAAAAACTCATCCACGTGCTGCATCGGCTGGTGGACGCGGGTAATACCGTGGTGGTGGTCGAGCACAATCTCGATGTGATGGCGGAAGCCGACTGGATCATCGACATGGGTCCGGAGGCCGGCGGCGGTGGCGGCAAGGTGGTGGCCTGCGGCACGCCGGCGGCGGTGATGGCCAAGGCATCGAGCTCGCACACGGGCGCGGTGCTAAGGGAATTCTTCGCGGAGCGTGGTTCGCGAGCCTGACCGGACTCTCAGCGACGCTTCTTGAGCTGCGCGAACAGCAACGGCAACGACAGCGTCACCGCGATGATCGCAGGCACCACTCCAACCCACAGCCACCAGGGCCCGCGAATCTCGTTGCCAAACAGCTTCTGCAACCCGAGACCCAGCGCAACCAGCAGGAGCGAGAGGAAGTAGGTCCTGACGAAAAATCTGGCGAACGGCTGCATCGATGTCCCCTGCCTGGCAGCGCGCATTTTGCAGGAACCGCGCGGCGTCCGTAAGCTTCCCGCCCATGGCACACGGCCTCACCTGCTGGAAATGCGGCGCCTCGCTGGAAGCGCTGAGCCTGCCACTGCGCCGCCTGGACGAGTGCAAAGCCTGCCGCTCTGAACTCCACGTCTGCCGCCTGTGCGTGGAGTACGACACGCGCGTCGCCAAGCATTGCCGTGAGCCCACGGCGGAGGAAGTGCGCGACAAGACCCAGGCCAACTTCTGCGATCACTTCAAGCCGAAGGTGGGCGCCTACGTAGCTCCCACGGGCGAAGCGGACGCGGCGCGCGCCGCGCTGGACGCGTTGTTCGGAAAGAAATAGCGGGACGCGGCCCGAATCAGAACGGCCCGGAGTTCTTCTTGCCCGACAGCCGGTCGATCAACGAGGCGAACTTGGAACCCTTCTTGTCGATCTTCACGCGCAGGTGGCGCACGCCGGTGTCGCCGGCGCTGTCGTTGGTGATCTCGAGCGAGTTGGCGCCCAGGATTTCCAGGGTCTGATCCAGTGTCTCTTCGTCGACCTGCGCATGCGCATCGCGTTTGACGCCACCACGCGGACCGGGCTTGCGTGACTTGGTGGCCGGGGCGCGCGGCGCACCCGACGTCTCCTCCGCGGCAGCCGCGGAAGCGGCAGGCTTGGCGGCGGGAGCGGCAGGAGCGGCCTTCTCGTTCGTGGCCTTGAAGAAGCGCGGCGACATCTCGCCGTCGACATCCTGTTCGATCTGCTCGGGCGTGTCGTCGTCGAGCAGCTTGAAGACGCCCGAGGTCGAGGCGCTGATGGACTGCGGCGTCGGCGCGGCGACGTCCTTGATGTTCGCGGCCTTGTAGATGCCGCTGCGAGCCGCGTTGAGGTCCGTGGCGCGCTCCTTCTCGATGGTCGTCACGGGCACGACGGAGACGGTCTTGAAATCCGAGCGCACGTAGTACGCCACCTGCTTGGCCGACACGGCATCGCTGAAGAAGCCGAGTCGCAGGCCGTACCAGGCGCGACCTTCGCGGGCGGCCTCGGTGGTGTAGAGCGTATAGGCGTTGAAGATGGCCAGCGGCGGGACCTTGGCCATATCGAAGGGAGTCACCGACCAGTCGAGCTGCACGGCGAAGAGCACCGGCGCGTTGCGCTTCACGTCGCTCTTGATGGCCATCATCGACTGCGCGTCTTCGGGCTTGATGACGCGGATCGCCTCGTCGACGTCCGCCTCGCGCGAACCTTCGCGGTACGGCGTGTGGCGTTCGAGCAGGCGGATGGTCTGGGTATCGGTCAGGTCGTCGAGCTCCTCGATGACCTGGCGAACGTTGTTGACGGCGGCCGACGCGGACATGGCCGGCATCTGCACGGTGGGTTCGGGCGCGGCGGGCTTGGCGGCCGGCTGCAGCGCGGGAGCGGAAACCTGGGCGGCGATCTTCGGCGCGGTCACCGGCGGCTTGGCCGGAGTCGCACGCTGCGCGGGGGCCGGGGTCGCGGGCCTGGCCGGAGCCGCCGGCGCCTGCACCTGCGCCGCGGGCTTCGCAATCGGGGCAGCGGGCTTGGCGGCCGGCGCGGCCGGCTTGGCCGCAGCCTTCGCGGGAGCCGCGGGCTTCTGGGGAGCGGGTTTGGCCGGGGCGGCCGCCTTCGCGGGCGCGGCCGGCTTCGCGGCGGCGGACGCCTTCGCCTGCGGCGGGCTAACTACCGGCCTGGCGACCGGCGGCTGCACCACCGGTGGATTCACCGGACGGAAGTCGGTGTCTTCTTCGCTCAGCACGAAGGGCTCTTCGAACTCGGCTTTCGGCGCCGGGGGCGGCGTCGAAGCAAAAGGATGCGGTGCCGGGGCGGCGGGCGCGGTGGGCTTGGCGGCGACTGGCGTGGCAGCCGCGGGAGGCGGTGTCGCGGGTTTGGCAGCGGCAGCAGGCGCAGCAGGCTTGGCGGCCGGAGCCGAGGGAGCGGCGGCGGCAGGAGTGGCGGGCTTCGCGGCGGGCGCAGCGGGCGCGGCGGCGCCAGCAGCCGGTGCGTTGCCACGCAGTTTCTTGCCGGGAGCTTCACCGGCCCAGGCGCTGGGATAAACCTCACGCACCACGGACAGCATTTCTTCGGCGGCCTGCATGGTTTCGAAATAGCCCATGTGCAGGCGGAATCGTTCGCGGCCGTCTTCGCGGCGGCGACTCACGAAAAAGGTGTATTGCGCGAGGGTCGGATCCTTCGGCTGCGACAAGGCCATCGGCGTGGTCGACGACGTGAGATTGATGACAAATCCGCCTGTGGTGGCGGCTGCGTTGGGACGCGTCAGAGTGTTCACGACGTAATCTGGCTTGGCGCTCATTGGTGGTGGCTTCCCCGAATAACCGACGAGACCCCGAGCCCTTCCCGGATCGAGGTCCTTCTCACTCGCTCAGGAGTGTGCGAAGCACTCCATATATGGTCAACCCAGGAACTGAGCACGCTGTCGCAGAACGGAGACCGAAATATTCATTGCATTAAGAGAAATGCAACATAAGCGAGTGATTTTCCGTGCGGCAGGGCGTCATTGGGTCGCGTGGTCCCAGTAGCGCCCTGCGGACTCGAACCGGTCCGAGTAGAACTCCTCGTCCAGCGAATTGATGGTCACTGGCTTGCCCGCGCCTGGCGCGTGCACGAATTGCTTGTGGCCGATGTAGATGCCCACGTGATTCACGCGCCGGCTGCCGATCCTGAAGAACACCAGGTCGCCGGGCTGCAGCTTGCGCTCCTTCACTTCTTCGGCCTGCTCGGCCTGGTCGCGCGAAGTGCGCGGCACCGTGAGGCCTAACTGCCGATGCGTGTAGAACACGAAGCCGCTGCAATCGAAACCGGCGCGCGTGGCGCCGCCATATCGGTACGGTGTACCGCGCAGGGTCAGTGCGTAGTTCGCGAGATCTTCACCGCGACTGTGCGTCGCGGGCGCCTCTTCCTGCGACTGTGGACGCGTGGCCTGCGGTGGAAGCTTGGCGGGGTTGTACGGCGTCGGCGTCGATGCGCACCCCGACAGCAGCCACCACACCAGCAACAGCGTGGGCATCTCGCCGAAGATGGGGCCTTTTCTGTTTTCAGCCGGCCGCGCGTTCATCGGCGATTTCCGACCCCGGCCGTCGCGATTCGAGGATCTCGGTGAGCGCCGTGGCGGACATCGGACGCGCCAGGTAGAAGCCCTGCGCGGCTTCGCAGCGATGCGTTCGCAGGAAATCGAGCTGCGCGCCCGATTCCACGCCCTCGGCCGTCACTCGTTTTCCAAGCGTATGTGCCATGGTGATGACGGATTCGACCAGTGCACCGGCCGAATCGTTCTGCGGAACTTCATCGAGGAAGCTGCGATCGAGCTTTACGGTGTGCACGGGATAGCGTCGTAAATAGTTCAAAGAGGAATACCCGGTGCCGAAGTCGTCCAGCGCCAGGCGCACGCCCAGCGCGGCGATGGCCCGCAGGGGCTCCTCCACTTCGCCGTCGGCCAGCACGGATTCCACCAGTTCCAGCTCCAGGCAACCGGGCTGGATGCCGTGCTGGTGCAGCGACTTCTGTACCGCGCGCACGAAATTCTGGTCCTTGAGCTGATGCACCGAGACGTTCACGGAGAAGCTGCGCGGCGCGATGCCGGCGCGCAGCCACTCGGCGTACTGGCCGCAGGCCGATTCGAGCACGAAGCCGCCGATGTCGGTGATGAGTCCCGAGTGCTCGGCGGCCGGGATGAACTCGCCCGGTAGTTTGATGCCGTCGTAGCGCGTCTGCCAGCGCAGCAGCGCCTCGACGCCGCACAGCCGGCCGTCGGCCAGCGAGAACTGCGGCTGGTAGAACAGCGCGAACTCGCGGCGACGCAGCGCGCGGTGCAGGCCGCTGTCGGTGAAGCTGGCGCGCCGCTCCTTCATTTCACGCTCGAAGAAGATGGCGCGGCCGCGTCCCTGTGCCTTGGCGCGATACATGGCGAGATCGGACTGGCGGATCACTTCCTCGAGCTCGGTGCCATCGTCCGGGAACAGCGTGACACCCACGCTGGCGCGCATCTGGTAGTCGCGGCCGCCGAGATTCGCCGGCAGCGCCAGCGAACGGATCACGCGATCGGCGATCTGTCGCGCGGTCTCGGCATCGCCGACGTTGCGCAGGAGCACCGTGAATTCGTCGCCGCCGAGGCGGGCGACCGTGTCGCCCTCCTTCGTGCAGGCCTTGAGACGCTGCGCGACGATGGAGAGCAGCTGGTCACCGGCGCTGTGGCCCAGGGTGTCGTTGACGCGCTTGAAGTGATCGAGGTCCACGTACATGAGCGCGCCACGCGTCAGGCCCGAAGCGGCGGCCGCCAGCTCCTGCGCCAGCCGGTCGCGGAACAATGCGCGGTTCGGCAGCTGGGTCAGCGGATCGTAGTGCGCCTGGCGGTACAGGCGTTCATCGCGCGCGCTGTTCGACAGCGCCGCGCGCAGGCGTTCGGCCAGCGCCGCGCCGTAATCGGCCACCTTGGGGTCCCGCGCCGGCTCGCCGTGGTAACCCACGACCAGCAATGCCGAGAGGCGCTCGTCGTCGATCACCGGCCACAGCCAGAAGAACTCCGCGCCGGCATCCCGCAGCGAGCCCAGGAAGGCGTGCCGCGACTCTTCGACGCGCGCGATGGTGAGGCCGTCGGGCGCGTCGCGCACGGTGGCGATCATGGCGTTGTCGAAGATCACGCGTTGTACCGGCAATTCCTCGGCACCCAGTGCGGCCGTGAACAGGCGCCCATGCGAATGCGCCGTCGGATCGAGCAGCACCACGCCCACGCACTGGCTGCGCGTGAGCTCGCGGAACTTGGGCAGCACGAAGTCGAGCGCCCGATCGATCTCGCTGGCCGCGAGCAACGCGCGATCGACTTCGCCGAGGACCTCGAAGGCGCGCCAGTCCCGCTGCAGCGACAACGAGGTGATATTGAACTCGCGCTCCAGCGGCCCGTACTCGTGCACCGCGAGTCGCGGCATGGTCTCGAAGCGGCGCTCGCGCAGGCGAATGATGGCCCGATGCAGTGCGGCCAGCGGCGGCAGGTAACGCTCGGAAATCAGGGCCGCCACGGCGAACGCCACCAGCAAAGAAAGCGCCAGGAGCCCGAGCGCCGTGGGAACGAGCTCGGTGAATGCCGAGCCGAAAGCGACCTCCGGCGCGAACACCACCACCGTCCGGCCAGCGAGGCGATCGCCATTCGCCGGCGGCACCCAGGTCATGGCGCCCCGCCATTCGCGACCCGAGGCATACCAGGCGAGGAAGGTCGTGCCACCCGGCGCGTCCATCGCGTGCGAAGCACGACGACTGAACAGCTGCACCAGTTCGTCCGGCACCCGGGTGCTCGAGAACTGCGAAACGCCGGCGCCATCGAGGACCACGAGGTAGCGATCCGAGAGGCCCCGGGCGAAGTCGTCGGGAGTCTCGCGGCCATTAAAGAGGAGTGTGGAAGCCTTGTCGCGCGACAGGGCGCTGAGCTCCTGGTTCTGCAGCGCGACGCGCCGCTCCTCGGCGTCGAACCAGCGCGAGAACAGCGCAAGCCCGAGCGGGATGAGCATGGCGATCGAGATGAGCAGCCACAACCGGCGCGTGAAACCGTTGCGCAGTACCGAGTTGTACGGATTTCCGCTCATCCAGTTCCCGTCGGTACGTTGCGGGGCCGCAACGGAGCCGAAGCAATCCTTGGTCGCCGGACTTTACGGAATGAGGCGCGGCGCAAATGCGCAGCGCGTCACGAATGTGGTGGCAACGTACTCAGCCGGGGGGCCGTTTGCCCGGTTGTGCGACCGGTGCCTGCATGGGTTTGTATTCGGCCAGCTGCCGGATGGCCGAATAGGTGTGGCGATAAATGCCACGCCCGCCACGACGGGCCGCGCCGATCATGCCGCGCGCCACGGTGGTCGCGGGGATGGGCCGGTAGATTTCGCGGTCCCCGGTGAGGAACGGATTGATCAGCGGCGCGAAGATCTTTCCGGCGAGCTCCATGGGCCGCATCTGCTTGCGTGGGCCTAACAAGAGACTGGGCTGGAAGATATCCACCGAGGGAAAGCCGAGCGCGCAGATCGCGTCTTCCATCTCACCCTTGGTGCGCAGGTAGAACTTGGGCGAATCGGAGCGCGCCCCTACCGAGGACACCACCGCGAATCGCGTCGCCCCCGCGGCACGCGCCGTCTGCGCGAACAGCAGCACCGCGTCGATGTCGGCCTCGCGGAAGGCTTCCTGTGAACCCGCCTCCGCGATGGTGGTGCCGATGCAGCAGAACGCGTCCTGGGCGACCAGGCCCTTGAGCTGCTCGGCCATGCGCTCGAACACCACGATCCGATTGGCGAGCTTCGCGTGTTCACGCCCGAGCGGCCGGCGCGTCAGCGCGAAAATGCGGGAGTAGTCCGGGGCGTCGATCAGCGCGTCGACGAGCAGGTTGCCGATCATGCCGCTGGCGCCGGCGACGAGCGCGATTCTGGGAGTGGTGCTCACGGGGCGAAGCTTAGCAAGTTCGCGAAAGCACAAACAAAAGTTGTGAGTTGCGGTTCATATGCGCCATGGTCACCCGATCGGGTGATGCAGTGGCGGCGCCGGCGACTAAGCTGCGGCGTGGGGACAAGGAATGCCCCGTATCAACAGACACAAGGAGAAGCACATGCAAGTTCCTAGCAATCGCCGGGACTGTCCGCGCCAGCGCTGGCGCGGCTCGATCGTGGTGGTGTCGATGCTCGCCGCACTGGCGTTGGGCGGCGCGGCGCAGGCGGCGGGGTTCGATGAGAAGGTCAAGGCTCCCCAGGTGAGAACCACGGGCGAGTTCCAGTCGCAGGTCGAGCCATTCGCCGCCAGGTATCGGGCGATACGCGAGTCCAATCCCGAACAGCTGATCCGCGATCCAGCGATGGCGCGGCAGAAGTTCGATCTGAAATGGCAGCTGGTGAGAGCCGTCGAATCGCGCAAGCCGTTGGGCGATCTGACTTCGCTCGGGCTGATCAGCCAAGGCGATGGCAGCTATCGCATCGACCTCGCCGCGTTCCCCGAATGGGACGATTTGCACGAGACCATCGCTGGCATGTTGTCGCGGGCAAACCTGGATGCCACGGGGCCGGCTTTGATGGCACGCGGATTCCGTGCGGAAGACCTGGTCACACTCAAGAACTATGTGGCTGCCAATGACTCCGACGCTGCGGCCATGGCCGAGTCAGCCTCGATCACGCTCGATTTCGCGAGCGTGGTTCGCAAGTACGACAAGCTCAAGCGTCCCGTACCGGATGCGCTCGTCGATTCCTTTTACTACCAGCGTGCCCGCGCGTTCAGCGAGAACAAGCGTCGTTGGGTAGAAGGGCTTTTGCAGACACTGGACGCGCAGCGTGGACGCGTATTGCTGTCGACTTTCACCGAGACAAAACCCAGAGCGATCTGGGCGCCCAGCAATCTCAAGGAGGCCCGTGACGAGCTTCTGGCCGAGATGCGCAAACCGGACTTCGAAGCACGCGTGAAAGCCGAAGTAAAAGGAGTTGCCCCATGAATACCCGCGATATTTGGTTTCGGCTCGCCATCCTCTTCGGCGCGGTCGCTGGAATTCTGACAACTCCTGCACAGGCGGTGACGCTTAATGTGGCGCCGTCGAGCATTTACCAGTTCGGCACAGGGTCCGGCGTCTACCTGGGACATACGGTCGTTGCGAGCACGAACATGAATCGATTGCAGGCGGGCGGCTCCTTTCGCGCGTACTGCTTCGGCGCTGACACAGGATCGATAACCGGCGAAAGGTCTCTGCCTGCCAGCGGGCTGACAGGACCTCTGCAGTTGTACGTGACTGTCCCCGCGCAACTGCCGGCGCTTCGCAATATGCCCGGCTTTCTCGGCGTGCCGCGCGGCTCGAACCTGATGTGCAGTTACGACTGGACGGCGTACTCCAGGGAAGCGATGTACACCGTCGGCATTCCGGGAATATCGACACCGATCGGTGGCGAAGAAAGGAGTGACAGCGACTCCATCACCTTCTGGATGAGAAAGCCCGGCACCGCCACCGGCGAAGACGACGCCTGCATTCCCTGATCGACTTTCAAACAACCAAGGATGGTTACCCATGAAACACATGAAATGCTGCTGGCAGGCAGCCCTGCTGCTCGTCGCGCTTGGCTCCGCCAATGCGTGGAGCGGTTGCAGTCCCATCGTCATCGACCTGGCCGACAACGGCATCAAGCTCGGTGAGGCGGGCGTCGGTGTGTACTTCGACGTGAACGCCGACGGCGTGCGCGACCACGTGCAGTGGACGCGACGCGGCGGCGACGAGGGATTCCTCGCGCTCGATCGCACCGGCAATGGCCTCATCGACGATGGCGCGGAACTGTTCGGCGTCGGCACACCGATGATCCTCGAGAACCGCAATGCGCCCAATGGCTTCGTGGGTCTCGCGCAGTACGACTCGCGGCAACTCGGTGGCAACGACGACGGGCTCATCACGGAGGCCGACGCCATCTGGCCGCAGCTGCGTGTCTGGCTGGATGCCGACGCCAATGGCGTCTCGAGCTACACCGAGATCCGCTCCTTGCGCAGTCTCGGCATCACGTCGCTGCAGACCATTCCGAGGATCCGCAAGTACATCGATGAGGCTGGCAACGTCATGCCCTACTGGGCGTGGGCCTCGCTGCGTTCCAGGCCGGGACGCGCGATCATGGTGGATGTCTTCTTCCGGCAGCTGCCGAAGGTATCAGACACCCAGGCGGCGCAGCAGCGCTACGCGGGAATCCACGTCGAGCTTGCGGAAAATCTGCCGCACCTGTGACTTGACGGTGTTGATGGTGACGCCGCGCAGACGGGCAATCTGCGCGAGCGTCCGCCCCTCGCAGAGCCGGTCCGCGACATCACGCTCGGATTCCGTCAGCAACGAGGCGTCCGTGCTATTGCGGATGTGGCAGGTAAGAACGCAATCCGATTCGGCATCGGCAGCCCGCAGCCGGAACACCAGGCCGCCCGCCTGCGCTTCGATCGCCGACACCGAGGCGGCGGCCAGCAGACGGCCAATGAGCATGACGGCATCGTCGGCGCGCAGCGGCGGCCGCCGGGACCGGGCGATCCGGCGCAGTTCCAGCAGCACTTTTGAAACACCGCGCTCGGAGCCCATGCGTCCTTCTGCCAGAACGGGCCGCGGGCCGGCAGCGGCATATCTGCGCTGAATGCGCAGTTTTGCGCTCAGCTGGTCAGTCGCTTCACCCAGGCAACGTACTTGTCCATCCAGCCGTGCAGGAACTTGCGCGTCTCGGGATTGGCGATGTTGCCGGCATCATCGAAGAAACCCTCCTTCACCTGGATGTAAGCCTCGGGTTGTCCCAGCGTGGGCATGTCGAGGTAGGCCAGGATGGTCCGCAGGTGCAACTGCGCCACGGCGGTGCTGATGGCGCCGACCGAGGCACCAATGACCCCGGCCGGCTTGCCGGCCCATGCGCTCTGACCGTAGGGCCGCGAGGCATGGTCGATGGCGTTCTTGAGCACGCCGGGAATCGAACGGTTGTACTCAGGCGTCACGAACATCACCGCGTCCACGGTGCGCAGCTCGCTCTTGAGTCTTTGCACCTCGGGCGCCTGGCTGCGGTCATCGTCCTGGTCGTACAGCGGCAGGTCGCCGATGCGCAGTTCGCGGAAGTTGAAATCCGGGGGCGCCAGCTTGATCAAGGCATTGGCCAGCTTGCGGTTGTATGAATCCTGGCGAAGGCTGCCGATGACGTACCCGATCTGCTTTGGCATGAGCCACTCCTTAGTTTCGACACAATCTTCCCGATTCCGTGCGGACGTTCTGTAGGACGGAAGGTCAATGCGGCGCATTGCAACGCACGAAGCGGGAGCTAACTACCTGCCCGTTTCGGCACACCTCCGCCCTCTCCCGGCGCGGGTCGCCAGACGCCGGCACCCAGCCTGGCCACCTCCAGGTCACAGACGCATGACGGCCGGATTTCCGGACCCGCGTTCCCGGAAGATTCGCCGGGTTCCGGTCCTTCTCCCATGGGACTCCCGGGGTGTCGCAATGCAGCTTTGAAAAGGGGTAGGCTCGGGGGCATGGCTACCGTCAAATATCTCGGGTGGCTCGGCGCCACTGCCCTCTGCGCCGCCATCGTGATGCCTTCGCAGGCATTGGCCGTCACCGACGCCGATCGGGTTGCGGTCTATCGCGATTTCCGTACCCAGTTCGACGCCCGCCAGTACGACGCCGCCCGGCCGCTGGCCGAGAAACTCGTGAAACTCACCGAGGAACAGTACGGCGCCGAGGAATTGCAGCTGTCGACGCCGCTGACCAACCTCGCCACCGTGGAATTCAAGCTGGGCAACTACCCGGCCGCCATCGAGCACTACCAGCGTTCGCTGCGCATCCTCCAGAACAAGTCGACCATGGCCGACAAGCAGCAGATCCGGCCGCTGCACGGGCTGGGCGTGAGCTTCCTGCGCGCCAACGATCCGGAATCCGCGGTGGTGGCCCTGAAGCGGGCTGCGGACCTGTCGCGCAACACGGATGGCCTGTTCAACATAGGCCAGGTCGAGTTCATCGATGCGCTCATCGAAGCCTATGCCGCCACTGGCCGCTACGTGGAGGCGGACAAGGAAAGCCTGTATGCCATGCGCGTCGAGGAAGCGGCCTACGGTCGCGCCTCGGTGAAACTGCTCGACCGCCTGGACAAGCTGGCGCGCTCGCACGAAGAAGCGCGGCGCTACACCACGGAACGCGCCGTCTACGAACGCGCGCTTGCCATCCTGCAGAAAAGCGCGCCGGAGAACGACATGCGCCGGGTCGGGCCACTGCGCGGCATCGCGCGCTCCTACCGGCTGGAGACCTACTACGGCGTCGAAGGCGCGGACACCGGCGGCGGGTTCAACGCCAGTGCCACCGGCGCGCCGGTCTTCAACGACGGCTCCCAGCAGCGCCGCGGCGAGGTCACGCTGACCACCGCGCTGGCCATCATCGATGCGAATTCGCCCACCGACTTCATGGCGCGCGGCGAGGTGCTGGCCGACCTCGGCGACTGGTATCTCATCTCCAATGCCCTGCGGCGCTGCTACGAGGCCTACGCCGAATCGTGGAAGGCCTTCGCCGAGGCCAAGAACACCCAATATCTCGACGTACCGCGCCTGCTGGCGTACCGGCCCTCGATCAGTTCCATCGATCGATCCCAGATCGATCCGGCCGAGGCCGTGCTCAAGGTGGTGGAGATGCGCTTCCGGGTCGATCGTGATGGCCGGCTCGACAACGTCACGTCCCCGACCACCGATGTTCCCGAAAGCGTGATTCGCAATTCGATCGCTTCGATGAAGCGTTCGCGCTTTGCTCCGCGTGTCGAGAACGGTGCCGCCGTAGCCACCGACGACGTGGTGTTCTACGAAAGAGTGCTGATCAAATCGACGCTGCCGGGACCTGGCCCGACATCTGCGCCGGAGGCGGAGAAGGCTCCGGAGGCACCGGCGCCGGAGCCGGAGAAGAAGGAGCCGGCGACGACGTAGTCGTTGCCGCCACGGGCGTGTCGTTGATGGGCACGGTCTCGATGGCAAGATCGGCCGCCGCGGCCACCGCCTCGGGTGAACCCGGATCCGGTTGCACGCGCGGCTGCAGCGGCTGCGATGCCAGCAAGGGCTTGGCCACATCCAGGTTCGGGAACTGCGTGAGGAACTTCGCCGCCGCATCGCGCATGGCGGCGTAGGCCGCGATCGCGAGCTCCATCGCGCCGTTGCCGATCTTGGGCGCCGGGCCGCTGCCATAACCCGTGAGCGTCAGCGTATCCACCGGCTCGCCATTCGGCGCGTAGATGGCGATCTGGTATCGAATGGTCACCGCGCAGTAGACGCCGCCGGTTTCACGCGCGCTGGCGAACGAGAACTGCTCGATGCGCGGTTCGAAGATGGCCATGAGCCCGGGCTCGAGCCGCGCGGCATCCACGCTGTCGAACATCCGCGCGTCGGTGAACTCGGCCTTGAAGATCTGCTCGACCAGCTCCTTGTGGGACTGGCCCAGCTGCGCCTCGTAGTCGACGCTGGCGCGGGATTCCTTGTGGGTGTAGTTGGCGGTTTCGGGCGTGACCACCACCGCCACCTTGGCGGGCGCCGGCACCACCAGCGGCTTGGGCAACTCGCTGTACGGTCGCAGCGCGACCTTGGCGCATCCACCGAACGCCAGGCAGAGCGTGATGAATGACAGATGAGCGATGCGTGTCATGTTCACCTGGCGGATGCCTCAGCTGATGCAGCGAGGCGTGCCCAGCACGTCGACCTTGACCGCGCAGCCCGGGCCGCCGACGGTGAGTCCGACGAAGGTGCCTTCGTTGTCATCGCACATGGCCCGCATTAGAGCAGCAAACCGCGAATTGATAAACGGCGGGGAATTGGGACCATCGGGCATGCCGATGGCATGGATGCGGATGCGATGGCGGCCGCGGGCATCCACGGGGTTGTATTTGCGCACCGCCGACAGCGCCGCCTCGATGGATCCGCCGGTAAAGTCGTCGCCGATGACATACACGCTGATCTTCTTGTCGGCCGCCCACCAGCCCTGCACCGCGGCGCCGATGCCTTCCACCGGGCTCGAATTGCTGTAGGCCTTCCAGTTGACCATCGCCGACACGATCTTCGCGCGCTGCGCGGCCGTGTCCTGCAGCCACTGGCCCTTGCTGCTCGGGAACATGGGCTTGCCCTCGTCATCGAGGATTTGCAGTCCCTTCACCTTGGGATAGATGTCGAGGATTTCCTTCATGACGTTCTGGGCGTTGTCCCAGTTGTCGGCCTGCATGCTGCCCGAGGTGTCGACGACGAAGATGATCCACTCGCTGTCGACGGGAATTCCGCCCACCGCGGGCACGGTGTCGATTTTCTTGGGCGCATTCTTGAGCAGCCGCGCCTGCTCGGCCGTGAGCGTCTGGTAGACCGCCACCAGTTCCTGCTCCACCTTGTTGGCCACGGCCGCGTTGCCCTCGCTGGCCTTGAACTCGCCGCGGATCTTGGAGAGATCTCCCGCGAGGATGGACGCCTTGAGCGCTTCGGAGTCGCGCACCTTGATGCGACCCTGCATCTCGCGATTCAGGATGTCGGTTTCGCCCCGCAGCTCGAACAGCTGGCGTTGCAGGGCGTCGATCTGGCCCTTGAGATTCTTCTCGCTGCGTTCGATGACGATGGGCTGGCCGACATCGGTGAGCACCAGCAGCAGGATGATGGCGCCGAACCCGCAGCAGATGCAGTCGAGGAAGGACAGCGTGAAGACTTCGAATTCGCGACGCTTGCCGATGGCCATTGCCGTCTCCTCAGGGCCAGTCGCGTGAAGGGATCACGTACGAACCGCCGGTGCGGCGGGCCAGCTTCCAGTACGCGTGCGCCGCCAGCAGGTCACCCTTCATGGGCAGCAACACGATGTCCATGGGCAGGTCGCGGGTCACGGTCTTGACCGCGTCGTCGAACAGTTTTTCGCGCTCGCGGACGTTGATGAACTTGCGCGACGGCGGCACCGAGCCCTGGGTAGGCAGGCCATCGGTGATGAGAATGATCTGGTCCGGGGCCGGGCTGATGGTGCGCGTGGTCAGCAGCGCATTCACGAGGCTGGTGCCGTCGTTGGGCACGGTGTTGCGCACCGCGGTCAGCACGTTGTTGATGACACGCGGGTCGTTTGAATCCAGCCACTTGCCGTGCGTGTCGCCGAGCACGGCCTTGGCCTTGGTGTTGAACCCGTAGACCTGGAACTGGCTGTTGGCTGGCAACTGCGCGCTCAGCCATTCCACCATGTCGATGGCGCGGCGCCATTTCGGCGCGAGCTTGCGCGCGGCCTCCGGCTGGTTGCGCAGCTTGATGACCTTGACCACGTCGTCTTCCATCATGCTGGCGGAGGTATCGAGCAGCACCAGGATGCGCTTGCCCTTCACGCGCAGCGCGCTGATGTAGCGGCGCTCGCCGCGGCCGCGGAAGGCCTTGATGCGATCACCGGCCGGCCCCTTGTCGAGCGCGCCGCCTTCGAGGCGCTTGTTGCCCTCTTCCAGCGACTTGATGTCCGCGATCAGCTTGTTGATGTGTTCGCGCTTGGCGATGGTGTCGCCTTCGTGGACCGAGGTCTGCTGCAGCTTTGCCAGCTCCGCCGCCACGCGCGCGGCGCGCGCCTTGGCCGCGGCGGCGTCTTCGTCGGTCTTCTCCAGGGTGTTGCGCAACAACACCAGGTTTTTCATGCCGACCTTCACTTCTTCCTCGAGCTTGCGCACCTCGCCCGTGAGCTGGTCGATGCGCAGGATTTCCTGCGCGCCGGCCTGCGACTGGACGATGGTGTAGAACAGCACCACGGCGCCGAAGCCGCAGCAGATGCAGTCGAGGAACGACAGCGTGAAGACTTCGAAGGCGCGGCGTTTCTTCTTCATGACGTCGCACCATCCCGCGAGAACGCCGCGGTGGAAATGAGCGTGAACTCCACGCCCGGGGTGCCCACGCGCACGCGATCGCCCGGCCGCACCGCGGCGCGCTCGCGCACGCGCGCGCCGTTGATCCAGGTGCCGTAGCGACTGTGGTCGATGAGGATGGTGCGCTCGCCTTCCCGGCGAAGCGAGCAGTGACGGCGCGACACGCCGGCCGCGGCGCGTGGCAACGTGATGTGCGCGGAGTTGGAGATTTCTTCGGTGCCGATCGACAGGCCGCCATCGGGGAAGCGCATCGAATCGCCGCCATAGAGAATGTGTGTCACCGGCAGCGCACGGCCGGGCGAGGTCGTGACCGCGGCCAGGTATTCCACCTCGCCCGCCAGGCTGTGATCGGCGATGCGGGCCGCGCGGCGCCGCAGTCGCGGCGCCGGCGTGGCCTCCGGCGATTGCAGCGAGGCTGCCACGGCGGCGAGACCCGCCGGCACGATCACCACGCCATCCTGTTCGTTTTCCATGAGGCGCTGGAGAAATCCCGGCCAGCGGCGCGATTCCGCGGGCAGCACCAGCGCGGCGGACTGGCCGGCGATGCGCGCCGAGCGCGCCAGGCGCGCCAGCTCTCGATAAAACGCCTGCGCCGCATCGGCGAACAGCTGTGCTTCCACTTCGACCGCGAAACGCGATCCGCCTTCTTCGAGCGCGGCTTCGGCGCGTCCCTCGGTGGCGGCGCGCGCCGCGATCTGGGGCAGCGCGGCGAACATCCGCTGTTCGGTTTCGAGCGTGAGCAACGGATCGAAGCGCGTGTTCTTCACCATGGACGCGGACACGGCCGCGAGCCACAGGTCGTAGACTTCGAGCAGGTTGGCCCGCTCGCTGACGAAGGCTTCTTCGACGGCGCATTCGGCACCACCCGCGACCCGGGTGGCCGTGGCCGACTTCCAGCCGGACTCGATCAGCACGAAGTGATTGCGTTCGGTCACCGCCGCGGCGGTGAGCACCGAGGCATCCACGAACTCGCGCGCATCGACGCCGGCGGCGTGCAACGCGCCGCGCAGGCTGGCCAGCGCCGCGGGTTCGAGATCGGCGGGCACGGCGACCACGGCATCGACGCGTTCGTTCACCCCAAGCGCCTTCAGATGCACGAGCAGCTCGCGCGCCACGTGGCGTGGCGCGGTTTCATGGCGGCCGAGTTCGCGCCAGTGATTCATCGACACTTCGTCGGGACGGCCACGCGCGGTGGCGAGCGCGGCCGAGCCGGCGCGCGGTTCATTGCCATCCGTCTCGACCGCCAGCGGCTCACTCGCGAGCAGCTGTCCATCGCGCGCGATGGACAAGGTGTGGTGGTCGAAGTGGATGCCTAACATGTTCGAAGGAGGGTTCAGATGTTCGTGGGAAAGCTGACGCTGGAGTCGGCGCTGAATTGCATGTCGGGCGGCAGTTCTTCGGGGGCGATGCCCTCGTAGGGATCCTTGTCGCCTTCGTCGTCGGTCGCGGGCTTGGCTTCGGCCGAGCCGTCAGCCGCTGGCTTGGGGGCACCGGCGGCCGCAGGTGTGTCGGTGTCGCCCGCCGACGTGCTGGCCGGCGCATTGCCGGATTGCGCGGGCGGCGCAGGGTCGGCCTGCGTCAGCGTGCTCACCGCGGGCAACGCCTGGCGCACGGGCGCATTGAGCATGGCCGTGGTCGCGGTCATGGCCGCCACGGCGGCCAGGCTGATCGCGAACAGGGTGAAGAACAGGTTTCGCATGTCGTTTCCTTTGCTATTCCGCCGAGACGTAGCGCGCCACGCGGAATCCAATCACATCGCTGGCCTCGTTGGCGCCTTCGCGCCACGGGAATCGCAATTCGCTGGTCGAGGCCGATCGCCAGTTCGACCCGCGGTATGCGTGACCCTTGCTGTCGTCGGGTCCGAGAGGGTCGGTGACCGGCGCGGAGGCCACGAACGACAGGTATTTGTCGTTGACCCACTCGGACACATTGCCCGCGAAGTCATAGAAGCCCAGCGCGTTCGGCGGGAACAGGGCCGGCGCCGCCACGGCGGGGAATTCATCACGATGCCCTTCCAGCGCGCTGCCCAGCAGCGCGGCTGCTTCGGCGCCGGCGTAGTTGCCGGTGCCCGAGACCACGGGCAACTCGCCACCCCAGGGATATTTGAGCGGCTTGCCGCTGCCCGCGACACGCGCGACGAATTCCCACTCCGCCTCGGTGGGCAGGCGATAGCCGTTGGTCACCGGCACGATGAGCTGGAAGCCGCCCTCACCGCCACCGGTGTAGGCCGGCGGCAGGCCTTCCTGCGCCGACAACCAGTTGCAGAACTCGGCCGCGTCATCCCAGGTGACGCGCGTGACCGGCTGCTTCTCGAGATCCAGCGACACATTGCCGAGCGCGCCGGAATTGTGCGAGCTGCGGAACTGGCGGAACTGCGAGTTGGTGATTTCGCGTTCGCCCATGTAGAACGGCCGCGCCAGAGTCACCTTGTGCGAGCCCTCGTTGGGGCGCCGGCCCTGCTCGCGGCGATCGGTGCCGGCCGTGAAGGTGCCACCCGAGACGATGAGTAGTTTGATGCCGGACTTGGTGGTGATACGCGCCGGCGAGTTGCCCACCACGTCCCTGGGATCGACCAGCTTGAAATCCAGGCTGCGGCCAATGCCCGGCGCGAGCGCGAGATCGGTCGACCAGGCCTTGAATCCTTCCTTGCGCACTTCGATGCGATGCCGGCTGGCCGGCAGGCGCAGCGTCGCCGGAGCCTTGCCCTGCGAAACGCCATTGAGGAACACCTCGGCATCGGCCGGTGTTCCCTGCACGCGCACTTCGACCAGCAGCGCCGACAGCCGCACGTCGACCTGCGACTCCTCACCGGACTGGGCGAAGATTTCGCGGCTCCACGGCGCGTATCCCGCGCGCGCCACGGTCACCGCGTGCGTGACGCCGGGCGCGAGTTCGAGCGTGAGCGGCGTGACACCACGATAGCTGCCACCCGTGGTCACCTGCGCACCGGCGGGTATCGAGCGCACGGTGACGCGCGCATCGGCGGCGCCGAGTGAAATGGGGCCGAGGGTCTGCGGCACACCCGCCGCGACCACCACGGTCGAGGTCCAGGGCTTGAGACCGGGCGCCGACACCGAGACGCGGCGCATGCCCGAATCCATTTCCACCTTGCCCGGCGTGACCCCCGCGGGTTTGCCGTCGACCTCGATGGTGGCGCCCGCGGGCACCGACGAAATGCTGATCACGCCGAAGTTTGGCTTGAGCGCCACCTTCAGTGTCTGTCGCTCGCCGCCACCCGCGATGGTCAGGCGCTCCACGTGATCGAGATAACGCGGCGCGCGGAAGGTGAGCGTGCGATCGCCCGCCGGCACGTCCACGGTGCCGGGCACGCGACCGATACGCGCGCCGTCGGCGGAGATTTCCGCGACCACGCCGCCCGAATCGACCTCGAGCTTGCCGGGTAGTTTGATCAAGTGGATGAGTGCGCGCGGCTGCGCCGGCCCGCCGACATGCACGCGCACTTCGGTGGGCAAGTACCCTTCGCGCTCGGCGCGCAGCCTGTGGTCACCGGGGAACACGAACACGCTCGCCGCCGACTGCCACGAGAAGCTGCCCAGGGATTTCACGTTGGCGTCGCCGGGCCGCAGATCCAGCGCGATGGGCTGGAGCAGCGAGAACAGTCCCAGCACCACGGCAAGAATCACGCCCATGGCCCAGGCGGCGTAGTTGAGCTTGCTGCGCGCGGCGGCGGTGGCGCGCGCCGGTGCCGCGCCCTCGATGCTGGGAATCTCGCCCAGGTCGACGGTCAGGTCTTCAGCGGGCGCGGCCAGCGAGCGCACGCTGTCGCCCACCGGCGGCAAGGTGTCCGTGCCCTCGAGCGCGAACCGCCGCAGCGTCAACGAGCGGGGCTGCGACTCCTCGACCAGGAACTGCGAGTCGCCGATGGTGATGACGTCACCGGCGATGATGACGCGCGCACCGGCCAGGGCCACGGCATTGACGCTGATGCGGCCCTCGGGCGCCGCGTCCAGCAGCCAGCGTCCCGCGACGGCGCGCAGCGTGGCCTGGCGGCTTTCCACGCCTGCCGGAACGTCTTCGTGGGCCGTCTGCATGGCCGCCGACACCGGGTCGATGGTCGCCCGGGCGCCGAAATGCGATTCGCCCTGCTCGGTACGCAGGGTGATGGTGGCATCCAGTGAGGGAGAGGGTTCCATCTCGAAGAGTTAGAAGCGCGTCAGGTCAAATCGGTTCCAGGCAACGGATGATGATGGTCTGTTCGGACTGGCCGGGCGCCACCGTGATCTCCAGGCGCACGTCGCGGAATCCCGCGCGCTTGCCGGTGACGGTGTACTTGCCTGGCTTCAGGGTCACCTCGCGACGATCGAAGGCCCCGAAGAAGCCCACGCGCTGGATGGCCACCTCCGTGGCGTTGTCCGATTCCAGTCCCAGCATGACCGGCTGGTTGAAGGTTGGCAGCAGCATTTCCAGTCGCGCCACCTGGGAACGGATCACCGGACCCTGGGTGGGCAGCGCCCGGGCTCGTGCCAGCAGCCGCTCGGCTTCGACGCGCACCTGGTCTTCGGCCAGGCGATCGGGCCTGTCGATGAGTGCCTGCAGCCGGCCGCCGAGTTCCGCGCGCGGGGCCACCGCTGCCTTGCCATTGATGGCGAACTGCAGCGAGGGATCGCGGGCCAGGGCCTCGTCGTAGATCTCCAGCGCCTCGCTCCAGCGCTCTTCGGACACCAGGCGGGCGGCCTTCTGTTCCAGTTCGGCGAGACTGCGGCCCGACCCGGTGTCGGCCGCGCGCTGCAGCGCGGCCGCGACGTCCGGGTTGTCCGGTCGCAGGCGGCGCGCCTGTTCGAGATGGGTGCGCGCCTCGGCCAGGCGCCCGGCATTGAGCGCCGAGAGGCCGGCGCCCATGGCGGCGTTGAATTCGTTGTCCGCGACCGTCTTGCGCACGCGGGCCACGCCTTCAGTGGCCGCGACATTGCCAGGGTTGCGCTTCAGGACATCGGCAAACAGCGTCTGGGCCTTCTGCAGGTCACCGGCGCGCTCGGCGTTTTCCGCGTCGGCCAGCGTGGGTACCACGCCGCTCGCGGTGACTACCTTGCCCAGGCCTTCGGTGGCTTCGTTGTTGCCGGGCTCGATCTTGAGTGCGTTGTCGTAGGCCTGGCGTGCGTTCTCGAACTCGCCGGCGGACAGCGCGCGCTTGCCTTCGGAAAGTTGTGCGGCCAGCGCCTCGGGTACCCGGCCCTCGATCGTGGTCAGGGATTTCTCGAGCGCCACGGTCGGGGCCTGCGCGGCCTCGATGTTCTTGCGTTCGAGCATGCCGCCGATTTCATCGAGGTTCCGGCGCGCGGCGGCGAATTCATCACCACCCCACTGCGCGGCGGCGCGCGCGTCCAGGTCTTCCACGCGCTTGGCCAGCGCCGCGTGCTGCGTGGCCAGTTCCTCCGCCTTCTTCTCGGTGGCCAGGTCCGCATCGGTGGGGCCGGTGGGCACGTTCAGCGTGGAGAGATCGATCTTCTGCTGGCTTGCGAGCTTGGGCAGCAGCAATCCCGCGGCCGCGGCCACCACCACCAGGCCCGCGGCGATGGTCCAGCCGCGACGGCGATTGCGCGTCCGCTGTTCACGGATGACGCGGGCGCGCAGCTCGTCGACCTGCGGCAGCATGCCCGGGTCGATTTCCTCGAGCTCGCGGACAGTACTGACAGCCGGCAGGTCGTCGGCCGCCATCACGGCGGGCGTGAGATTGTCGGCCGCGGCGCCGAGGATGGCTTCCTCCGTCTGCGCGGCGGTTTCACCGAGGTTTTCTTCGAGGCCCAGCGTGTCCTGCAGCACCGCGTTCATTTCATCGGCGACGTGCCGCATGGACGGCGGTCGCTCGCGCGCCTGCTTGGCCAGCAGCCACGAGACGAGTAGTTCGAGACGCGGCGGGATGGGCTTGACCGGCTTGAGGCGCGGCACCGGCTCGGTGGTGATCTTGCGCGCATCGAACGCGGGGTAGAACGGCGGATATCCCGAGAGCAGTTCGTAGGCCAGAGCGCCGAGTCCGTAGATGTCGTCGGCCGGGCGGGCCGGCTCGCCGCCGAGTTGTTGCGGGCTGGCGGAGAACGGCGAGCCCGGCGGGCCGGAGGTGTTGTCGCCCTCGGAAGCACCGGCGCCGAAATCCGCGAGCAGCGGGCGGCCCGCGCCATCGAGCAGCACGTTCGATGGCTTGAGGTCGCGGTGCACGATGCGACGCGCGTGCGCGTGTTCCAGCGCGGCCGCGATGTCGATGAGCATGGGCAGGATCTTGGTGTACGAGGCGCCGCGCATCTGCCGCAGATCACCCCCGGTGGCCAACACCATCGGCAACACGGTGGCATCGGCGGCGCGCACCGGCTCGAACACGCGCAGCACGCCCGCGTGATTGAGGCGCGCGGTCAGCGTGAATTCACGCTGGAAGGCCTGCCAGGCGGCCTCGGAGTTCGCGAACTGGGTATAGAGAACCTTGAGCGCGACCTCGCTTTCCCGCAGTTCATCGCGCGCGCGCCAGACCTCGCCGTAACCACCGGCACCGAGTTTTTCAATGAGCACGAAGCGGCCGCACAGCTTGGTGCCGGCCTGGTTCTGGTTTGTCACGGACTATGGTGCGTTGAAAACTAACTGGAAGGAGGCTGTACGTTCTTGGTCGTCGTCGTGGCGGCGGGTTCCGGCGCGGCGGGCGGTGGTGCGGCCGCGACTCCCGTCTCCTCCTCGTAAAGCTGCTTCAGCAGCTTGCGCCACTCGCGGTACTGGTCTTCCGCCGTACCGGTGAGCCGCAAGGTGTGACCTTCGACTTCGACGACCTGCGGCTCCACCTCGGACTGGAAGCTCAACGTGAGCTCCTTGAGGGCGTCGGCGTGCACGCGCGCGTCGGCGTATTTCTTCATGCCCGAGAGTATGGCCGCGATGCCACCCATGGTGCCGGCGTTGCGCGCCGCGTCGGCGATGCGGCAGCTGTCGTAGCTGCTGCAGGAATTCGGCGCGAAGATGCTGGCGATGAGCGCGGCGGCACCGAGCACGGTACGGGTACGCGCCGCGGAGCGCGCGCGCATTTCCTTCTCGAGCTCGGTGAAGCTGGTCTGCCGCCAGCTGCCGTACGAGTCTTCCATCGAGTCGTGGAAGCTCGCGTAGTAATCGTTGACGGTGTCGACCACGGCGGTGTCGCGATCGCGGATCTTCTCGATGCGGCCCAGCGTGGGATCACCATCGGCCGGCATGCGCACCACCTGCGTGACGCCGTTCTTGTCCTTGGCCGTCATGCCGGCCATGGCATCGGGCGCGAGGTCTTCGGCGAAGCGCAGGCTCGCCACCTTGCGGATGTTCTCGCGGTCGAGCGAGGTGAGCTTGTCGCGCGCCACGACCATGTCGTTGGCGATTTCCGAGTAGACGTTCTGGAACGGATCGCGTGCCTTCATCGACGCGGTGGTCTTGTACGCGCCGAGATCGGCCATGCTCTGGTAGCGCTTGTCCTTGATCCACACGCGGCCCGCGGCATCCGTGACGGTCACGTCCACCGAGAGGAATCCGCCGTTGGAATCGATGAGCTGGCCGGTGACGATGACGTCGACGAACTCGGCCATCTCGGGAATCACGCGTACCGCGCCCCACTGCGCCGTGCCTTCGAGTGTTTCGCGCAGCAGCGTCGGAACGTAACGCGCCTCGGCCTTGCGCAGGTCCGGGTAGATGCGCTTCTTGGCCAGCGCTTCTTCGTCGTCCTTGATGTTCTCGGGGATACCCGGATCGAAGATGCGGATACCGACGTCGAGCAGTTCGGTCTCCGGGATGTGCACCGTCGCCTGCTTGGCGGGGATCTTCGGGATGGGCTTGGTTTCGCTGGTGACGCAACCGGCGAGCACCAACGAAGCGGCGCCGACGATTGCTGCAAGTAGTTTGTAACTCATGGCGTTACCTCGAGGGCTCTTCGCTCACTTCGCCGATTTCTTGTAATCGTTGTATTCCTTCCAGAGCCGCTCCTTGAGCTCCGGATCCGTCTCTTCTTCGGCGGCCTTGCGCAGGCGCTTCGCGACGATGTCGTCGTCGCTGCCGCTGGTCTGCGGACCGCCGCCTCCACCACCGCCACTGCCGCTGCCCTTGCCGCTGCCACTCTGGCCATTGGAGTTGCCAGTGGGCGAGCCGGGCGCGCCCTGGGTGCCCGCGGACTTCAGGTCGCCTTCGCGATTGCCCGAACCACCGCCGCCACCGTCGCCCGCCTCTCCGGTCTGCCCGGCGCCTTCGCCTTCGGCGGTACCGGTACCGCGCGCGTCGCGTTCCTTCGCCACGCGCTCCTGTTCTTTCTTCAGCGTGCTGTCGAAATCGCCGAGCGAGTCATCGAGGCTCTTCTCGCCCTTCTGACGACGCTCTTCGGAAGTTTGCGCGCCGCCGGTCGAGGAGCCACTGGGACTTTCGCCCGACGCGCTGCCCGGAGCGCCCTCCGACGAGCTGCCGCTGGAGCCGCTCGAGCTCGAGCCGCTGGAACCTTCGCCGGACCCGGATTCACCGGGCAGGCTGGGCGTGGAAGGCGTCGAGCCGCCGGATTCGCCCGGAAGTCCGGGCATGCCGCTGGAGCCGCCGGGCATGCCACCGGGAGAGCCGCCAGGCATACCACCGGGCATGCCTCCAGGCATTCCGCCGGGCATGCCGCCCGGCATACCGCCGCCGCTGCCGCCAGGCATTCCACCGCCGCCGCCGGGCATACCGCCCCCGCCGCCGCCGCCGCTCTGGTTCGAGGCGCAGCCCGCAAGCGCCGCCGCTGCGAGAGCGACGAGTACGAGATCACGAGTGCGCATAAGAACCTCCTGCACTACTCAATGGGTACCAGCGGTATCCGGGCTGGTTCCCGAGAAAAACGAGCGCAGCTGGTTCGACATGCGATTGCACGCCGTCGCCTGCACGCGCGCGATGAACGGCAGTGGCACCACGGCGCCCACGATGGCCGAGGTGCCGGTCACGTTGGTACCGACGCTACCCGCGGATTTGCCCTGTTTCAAATCCCAGATCGTGGCCTCGTAGGCCGATTCCTTTTGCCACCAGCCGAAGCCGATGCAGCCGGCTCCGCCGGGTGCAGCGCCGCAGGCGAGGCTGCCGCCGCCATCGGTCTTGCGTGTGCTGCCATCGAGCCAGACTACATAACGCACGCCGCTCTCGGTGACTCGTTCCGCGACGCCGGGTCGCGCCAGCAACGCACTCACGGCTTCGGGTCTGCCCGGCGCCGTGCTGGGCTCGAACCACGGAAACATCTTGTCGACGAATTCGTTGTTGTCGTGCACCGCCAGGCCCTGGCGGCCACCGCGCAATCCTTCGCCCACGCAGTCCATGAAGTCTTCTTCCGCGCCCGCGCCTTCGATTTGCGGCTTGGCGAGGATGACCACCTGTTCGCCCTTGGCGATCGGGGTCTCGAGCTCCCGGGATTCTTCGATTCGCGCCTGCATGCAACCGCTGGCGAACGCCACTCCGAGACACGCGTACGTCAAGCGAATTGCGCTCTTCATGGACGTTTACTCCCGCACTGGATGCCGGCTGTCGACGGGCGCGACAAGTATGCCACGTTGCAGCATCCGCTCTTTCTGACCCGAATCAATACGTCGTGGTTCCCATTTACATGGGTAGATCCAGAGACAGCTGTGGGTGAGTACGTCCGGGAGGGCGAAAAAGATTCAAAGGCAGGTCGACCCGCCGATCGGGGGAAAACCCGAGGCGGCGCGAAGCCAGTTGAAAACGCTGGCGAATCAGCTCCGCCACCGGGCCCATGGCGTGCATGCGGGTCCCGAAGTCGGGGTCGTTGTCGCGTTCGCCCCGCATGCTGCGAACCAGCGACATCACGTGGGCGGCGCGCTCAGGGAAATGCTCAGCCAGCCACTCGCGGAACAGGTCTTTCACCTCCCAGGGCAGGCGCAGGATGGTGTATCCGGCCATCGACGCGCCCGCCTCGCGGGAGGCCTCGAGCACGGCTTCTATTTCGTGTTCTGTAAGGACGGGAATGATGGGGGCCACCAGGACACCGACGCGCACGCCGGCATCGGCGAGCAGGCGCATGGCTTTGAGCTTGGCGGCCGCCGAGGCGGCGCGGGGTTCGAGAATGCGCTTCAGCTCCGGGTTGAGCGTGGGGATGCTGAACATCACCTGCGTGAGGTTGTCGCGGGCGAGGTCGGCGAGCAGGTCGACGTCGCGCGCGACCAGCGCGGCCTTGGTGGTCACGGTAACCGGATGCCTGCAGCGCGCCATGACCTCGAGGATGGAACGGGTGACCTTCAGGGATTTTTCGAGCGGCTGGTAGGGGTCGGTGTTGGCGCCCAGCATGATGGGCGCGCACTTGTATTTCGGCGCGGCGAGTTCGGCTTCTAGGACCTTGGCGGCGTCGGCCTTGTAGAAGAGTCTGGTTTCGAAATCGAGGCCGGGGGAAAGGCCGACGTAGGCGTGGCTCGGGCGGGCGTAACAAAAAATGCAGCCATGACTGCATCCCCGGTATGGATTGATCGAGGCGCCGAAAAAGATGTCGGGAGATTTGTTGCGGCTGATCACCGAGCGCGCATGTTCGGGCGTCACGGTAGTTTGAGGGTTGTTAGGCGTCTCCTCCTCGTACCAGCCGTCGTGCTCCAGCGTCTGGGTCAGCTTGTCGAAGCGGCCCGGCGGATTCGAAAAAGTGCCTCTTCCTTTGATCGCGCGAGGCATGCGCGGACTGTATTTCCGTACAGGCGGCGAGTAAATCCAGTATCCGAGGCGGCGGAATACTGGATGCCCGCGAGGCGCGTGAACAAGGCCGAAATGCCGGTCCGGCGCCGTCTCAGTTCGGCATCAATGCACGGGATCGGGAAACTTGTCGAGCTTGCGTAGTTGGGGGAACAGGCCGAGATAGCTGCCGACGACGGCCAGTGTGCACACGCCGCCCCAGATCATCGAGGGCACGATGCCAATCCACGCGGCCTGGATTCCGGCGCGGAAGGCGCCGAGCTCGTTCGATGCCCCGATGAACATCGAATTCACGGCGCTCACGCGGCCGCGAATCGCATCCGGTGTCTCGAGCTGAACGAGCAGGCCGCGCACGAACACGCTGATCATGTCGCCCGCGCCGGCCAGGATGAGTGCGACGATCGACAACCACAGGCTGGTGGAAAGTCCCACGGCGATCATGCACACGCCGAACAGTGCGACGCCACCGAACATCCAGGTGCCGGCATGTCGCGTGATGGGCCGCAGTCCCAGCGAGAACGCGATGATGGCCGCGCCGACACCCGGCGCAGCGCGCATCAAGCCGAGGCCCACGCTGTCGACATGCAGGACCTTGTCCGCGTACGCGGGCAGCAACGCGACCACGCCGCCAAACAACACGGCGAACAGGTCGAGCGAGATCGCGCCCAGCACGGGTTTTTTCTTCCACACGAACACGAAGCCGCCGAGGAAATCGCTCCAGTGCCATTCGGAGCTGGATTTCGCGCGCACTGGCATGACCCCGGCCATCAGGATCATCGCCGCGATCAGCAATGCCACGGTGATGCCGTACGACCAGTCGATGCCGAGTATCAGCGTCACACCCGCGACGGCCGGACCGCCGACGGTTGCGATCGTGAACAGCAGCGTGTTGAAGGAAATGGCGCCGGGCAGCAATTCCTTCGGCACCAGGTTGGGGACCATGGCCTGGCCGGCTGGCGCCCAGAACGCGCGGCCCACGCCCAGCATCGCGGCGATATAAAAGAGCAGGTGAGCCTCGGTGCTTCCCGAGAGCGTGAACGCCAGCAAGGCGACGGCGGCGGTCAGCTCGAGTCCATAGGCCAACGTAATGATGAGCCGCCGGTCGAAGCGATCGGCGATCTGGCCGCCGGGCAGCAGCAACACCACGAAGGGCAGGAATTGCGCGAGGCCGATGTAGCCGAGATAGGCTTCGTTTCGCGTCAGCTTCCACATCTGGTAGCCGAGCACCACGTCGATCATCTGCCAGGCCAGCGTGGCCGCGAAACGGCCGTACGCGTAACGCGCAAAATCCGCATGGCTCAGCGCCTGCCGGGCAGGCGAAAGGGAGTTGCTGCTCAAATTCCTCGGAGGGACATCGAGATTTTGGGGGGCGCACACTTTAACTGGTAACTTCTGCCTTCGCCGGTACAGACACCGGAATTTTTCCAGGGGCGATGCGATGAACTCCCGTGTCGTGATCGGATTTCTGGTCCTGCTGTTGGGCGCCTGCGCGTCTCCTCCACCGCCACCCCCGCCTGCAGCGCCACCGCCGCCGCCACCGCCCACCGTCGATCAGCAGTTCGAGGCACTCGCCGCGCGTTACCTGCGCGAGTCGACCGAGCTCGCGCCGATCGATGCCACCAGCCTGGGCGATCACCGCTTCGACGATCGCCTCGACGATGTGAGTCGCGCCGGCTGGCAGTCGCGCCTCACCTTCGATGAGCTGTACCTGGAGGCCTTGGCGCCGTTCGATGCCACGAAGCTGTCGCGCGCCAACCAGGTGGATTTGCTGCTGCTGCGGCATGACCTCGAGTACGACCGTTGGCGGACCCAGACGCTGGAAGACTGGCGCTGGAACCCTCTTATCTATACGCGCCTGGCGGGCGACTCCATCTACACGCTGCTGGCCCGCGAGTTCGCGCCGGCCTCCGAGAGACTGAAGAACGCCGGCAAGCGCCTCGACGAATTCCCGCGCTTCCTCTCGCAGGTACGCGAGGCGCTGGAGCCGGCACGCGTGCCGAAGATCCACGCCGAGACCGCGGCAAAGCAGAACGCGGGCCTGGTCTCACTGCTCGACGGTGAACTCATGCGCCAGGCGGAAGCGCTGGCGCCCGAGGAACGCGAAGCCCTGCGCGCCAGCGTGGCCCGCGCGCGCAGCGCGCTGAACCAGCACCAGATCTGGCTGGAGAAGAAGCTGGTGCCGGAAGCCAAGGGCGACTTCCGGCTCGGCCAGGCCCTCTATGACCAGAAGCTGGCCTACGCGCTGTTCTCGCCACTGACGCGCGAACAGATTCGCGCGCGCGCCGAATCCGAACTCGCGGCCGCTCACGAGCAGATGTACGCCCTCGCGCGCGAAGTGCTCAAGGGTCGTCGCGGTGCGCCGGCGCTTCCGGAGAAACCCCGCGACTCACAGCGGCTGCGCGCCATCCAGGCCGCGCTGGACCTGGCCGCCGCGGAACGCCCGGCGCGGGATGCGGTTCTCGACTCGGCGCGCGCGGCGCTCGCCGAAACCACGCAATTCGTGCGCGAGAAAAACCTCGTGACGCTGCCCGACGAGCCGCTCGAGATCATCGAGATGCCGGCCTTCAAGCAGGGTGTGGCTCTGGCGTACTGCGACTCGCCGGGCCCGCTGGAAGCGGGCCAGAAAACCTTCTACGCGGTATCGCCCATCCCCGCGGACTGGACGCGTGCGCAGACCGATTCCTTCCTGCGCGAATACAACACGCGTTCGATCCGCAACCTCACCGTGCACGAGGCCATGCCGGGCCACTACCTGCAGATCGCCCACGCGAATCGATATCCATCGACGCTGCGCGCGGTGCTGAGCTCGTCGCCGTTCGTCGAGGGCTGGGCCGTGTACACCGAACGGCTCATGATCGAACAGGGTTATGGCGACGGCGATCCGTTGATGAAGCTCGTGCAGCTCAAGTGGTACGTGCGCAGCATCGTCAACGCGCTGCTCGACCAGGCGGTGCACGTGGACGGCATGACGCGCACCGCGGCCATGAAGCTGATGATGGAGAGCGGGTTCCAGGAAGAACGTGAAGCGGCCGGCAAGTGGACCCGCGCGCAGCTGACCTCGGCCCAACTACCCGTGTACTTCGTCGGCGCGCAGGAGCATTTCGCCCTGCGTGCGGAAGCCGAACAGCGCTCTGGCGCGTCGTTCGACCTGCGCGCCTACAACGACAAGGTGCTTTCCTTCGGGATGCCGCCGGTCCGCTTCGTGCGGCAACTCATGTTCGAGCTGCCGATCGAATAGTTAGGGGTGGTCGTGCGGCGGCGGAGGCCTGGCCGTGTCGCCGGAGACGGGGGTGCCCGCCCCGTTGTTGCGCCGCATGATGCTCTGGGCCATTTCCTGCGACTTGACCTTGACCTTCTTCAGCCAGATGCGCGCCCAGGCGAATTCGATGGCCAGGATGCCCAGCCCGGCGAGGATGCCGGCGATACCCGGTCCCGGTGTCACCATCATGACGACGCCCAGCAGCAGCACGGTACCGCCCACGATGCCGATGGCAACGCGTTTGGCGACCTTGTACGTCCCGAACAGGGGGTGCTTGTCGTCGAACACCAGTAGAGACCTGATAACGGCTGCGGGCGGCATCTTACGTGAGACCGGCGGGCCGGGCCCATGTTCCCCGCCAGAGGTTACGAGCCGAGAAAGATCCGGTAGACCGGATTGTTAGTCTCTTCGCTGTAGGTGAAATGCAGCACGTTGAGGTGATCGAGGAAGTCCGGCGTGTCAGCGGCCGGGACGTCGATGCCGGCCAGCACGCGGCCGTAGTCCGATCCATGGTTTCTGTAGTGGAACAGAGTAATGTTCCAGCGCGTTCCCACGGCCTGCAGGAAATTCAGCAGCGCACCCTTGCGCTCGGGAAATTCGAAGCGGAACAGTCGCTCATTGGCGACGTTGCCATTCACATGGCCACCAACCATGTAGCGCACGTGCAGCTTGGCGATCTCGTTGTCGGTCATGTCGGTGACGCCATAGCCCGCGGCACGCAGGCTGGCGATGACCTCGTCGCGTTCTTCCTTGCCGCGCGCCAGGCCGAAGCCCACGAAGATCTGCGCGCGCTCGCGGCTGCCATACCGGTAGTTGAACTCGGTGACCGCGCGCGAGCCCAGCAGTGAGCAGAATTTCAGGAAACTGCCGGGCTGCTCGGGGATTTCCACGGCGAGCAGCGCTTCGCGCGCCTGGCCCACGTCCGAACGCTCGGCCACGTAGCGCAGCTGGTCGAAGTTCATGTTCGCGCCACTGTTGATGGCGACGATGCGCTTGTCCTTCCAGTGGTTGAGCGCGCAGTACTTCTTGATGCCGGCCACCGCCAGGGCGCCCGCGCCTTCCACAATCGAGCGCGTGTCCTCGAACACGTCCTGGATTCCGGCGCAGATCTCGTCGGTATCGACCAGCACGATTTCATCCACGAACTCGCGGCACAGGCGGAAGGTCTCCTCGCCCACCTTCTTGACCGCCACGCCGTCGGCAAAGATGCCGACGCGATCCAGCACCACGCGCTTCTTGGCGCGCAGTGAATCGTGCATCGCGGCCGCGTCCACCGGCTCGACACCGATGATGCGGATTTTCGGGTTGAGGTACTTCGCGTAGATGGCGATGCCGGAGATCAGTCCGCCGCCGCCCACCGGCACGAAGATGGCGTCGACGTCACCGCGCGACTGCCGCAGGATTTCCACCGCGATGGTGCCCTGCCCCGCGATGACGTCCGGGTCGTCGAACGGATGCACGAAGGCGAGGTTGCGCTCGCGCACGATGGACTGCGCGTGTTCGTACGCACTGTCGTAGTCGTCGCCGTGCAGCACGACTTCGCCGCCGAGGTTGCGAACGGCGGTCACCTTGATGTTAGGCGTGGTCTGGGGCATCACGATGGTCGCCGGGATGCCGCGCCGCTGCGCCGCGAGCGCCACGCCCTGCGCGTGATTGCCGGCCGAGGCACAGATGACACCGCGCTTCGCCACCGACTCGGAGAGATGCGCGATCTTGTTGTAGGCACCGCGCAGCTTGAACGAGAACACCGGCTGCAGGTCCTCGCGCTTCAGCAGCACCGTGTTGCCGAGGCGCCGCGACAGGCGCGGCGCGGCCTCGAGCGGGGACTCGATGGCCACGTCGTAGACGCGGGCCTTGAGGATTCTTCCGATGTATTCGTCGGTCGCCATAGAGGGACCGGATATTAACTACAGTCAGGTACGGACGGTGTACCTGAATTGCGATCTGCCGATGGTCACCCGGTCGCCGTCCTTGAGCACCTGCCGGGCAACGCGTTTGCCGTTGACGAATACGCCATTGGTGCTGTTGAGGTCTTCGATGGAGGTATGGGCCGGCCCGGCCAGCAGCACCGCGTGGTAGCGGCTCACGTGCTTGGTATCCAGCACCAGTTCGTTGTCTCCGCCGCGGCCTATGCGCGTCCGGCGACCGAGGACATGGACGAAGTCGGTATTGCCGTCGGTGCGGATCAGCACCCTTGCCGGACCCTCGAGCGCGATCTCCTCACCGGTCTGCTCCAGGCGATTCGCGGAGGCGGCGACCTGCTTCTCGAGATCGGCCTCGAGCTGGTGGATGCGGCTGTCCCGCTGCAGGATGGAGCGCTGGCTCTCGGCCATGACGGCACGCCATTCTTCGACGGTGACGCTGACCTCTTCGAGCTTGCCGGTCTTGTCGCGGACGTCCAGCTCCAGGTTGCGAATGCACTCCTCGGCCACTTCGAGGTCGTTGTCCTTTTCCGTGGCAGCCGCGCGGACCGCGGCCAGCTGGCTTTCGAGATCCCGGATGCGCACGTCCATCAGGCCGACCTGCACACGCAGGTCGGGCGCGTTGGGATCGGTCACCGCCACGGCCTCGGCCAGCCGGGTCTTGAGGTTCGCCTCGCGTTCCTGCCGCGCCGCCAGGTCCGCCTGGATGATGCCCAGCTGTTCATCTCGGCGGGTCACGGCCGCGCGCAGGTTGCTGGCATCGGTTTCGAGACGCGCACAACGCTGCTCCCCGGCATCGAGTGCCGCGCGCAGCTTCTGCAACTCGGCGGTGCGGGCCGCGAGCTCGCGTTCCTGCCGCGCGAGGCGGTCGCCGCGCGCGAAGAGTTCGTCTTCCAGTCGTGATTCGTCGGCCCGCTGCGCACCCAGCCGGCTCCGGGCGGTGTGCAGCGATTCCAGGTGTTCGCTCCACTGCGCACGCAACTGGGCGGTTTCCGCATTGGCGCGCGCGATGGCCACGCTGCGTTCGGCGTCCGCGATGCGTGCGCGTTCGTTGAGTTCTTCGATGCGCCGCTCGGCGGCAGCCAGTGCGCCGCGCAATTCCTCGATGAGTGGTGGCGAAGGCGGCAATACGATCTGCGTGCCGGTGCTGGAGGTCGAGCCCGAGGCGACCACCGGGGCGGCCGCGATCACCTTGTTAGTCTTGGGAAGCGCCGGCAGCTCGTGGGTGCCACTCAGGTCGAGCACGTCCTCGGTCTCGGCCGCGCGCAGCGTGGGAATCGACTCGGCGACCGCCGGCGTGATGCTCGCCGCCGGGAGGTTCCAGGTGTCGGTATTGGCAATGGGATCGCCGAGCGTGGCTTCGTAGGCCGCAACGTCCAGTACGGGCAGTTCAGCCGTCGCTTCGTTGTCGCCTTCAGTCGATGGCGCGGCGGATTGGACCGGTTGCATCGCCGGGATTCCCCAAATCATTGCTCTTCTGGGCTGGGATTCTAGCCCCGGCTCCTCGGCCCATGGACGAACTCTTTTCATCCTCGCTGCGAAATGCGAATGCGTCTCTCACTTTTGTCAAATCCGGCACCCCGCGGGTGCCTTTCGTGCTCGCGAAGTCAGATGCTGCCGACTTCGGATCGAGCCGACGGGGCCGGCGGGCCCGGTCCTGCGTGTTGGAGTATCGTTGACCCCGATGAGCCTGGAACCAGCCCCGCCGCGGTTGCGCCGCGCCTATTTCGAGTGCCGCCACGGCCAGCTGCACGTGCACAACGCCATCCCCTCGGGGGGCGGCTTCGATGAACTAACCACCCTGATCTGCCTGCACGCCAGCAGCACCTCCGGGCGCGTGTTCCTGGAAGTCTCGCGGATACTCGGCACCAGCCGCTCGGTCTACAGCCCGGATACCCCGGGTTGCGGCGAATCCGATGCGCCACCCGGACCGCTGCCCATCACCGGCTACGCGGATTCCATCGGGGATTTCCTCGACTCCATGCGTTTCCGGCAGGTCGACTTGTTAGGCGCGCACTCCGGCGCGGCCGTGGCCGCGGAGCTCGCGATCGCGCGACCGAAGCAGGTGCGTCGCGTCGTCATGGTGGGTGCCCCCGCGCTGACGGCGGACGAGCGCCGTACCTATCGCGAATTGTCCGCGCCCGAAGGCACGCCGCGCGGCGCACTCTGGGCCCGTTCGGCGGTCATCGAATGGGAAGCGGAGAAGCGCCTGCCGCTGCTCAAACAGCCACTGCTGGTGCTGCGGCCCCGGGACAATTTCTGGGAAGCGGGCGGACGCGTGACCAAGCTGATGGCCGGCGCGAAGGTGCTCGACCTGCCCGACCACGACAAGAACCTGCTGGAAAAGGCGCCGGACCTGGTAGCCCGGCACGTTTCGTCATTTCTGGGCGGCTGAAAACGGCGGCCAGGCGTCCGCCGAATCACGCTCCACGAACGGCGCGGTGAGCGCGGACAGGGACTGCTTCTGCCGGCCCGACGCATCGAAGTTCGCCGGGTCCAGCCAGCCCTGGAATGCCGCCTCGAGCCCGCGTTTCCAGTCTCCATCGACGATGGCAAACCACGTGGTGTCGCGGTTGCGGCCCTTGTTGACGATGGCCTGCCGGAACATGCCTTCGTAGGTGAATCCGAAGCGCGTGGCCGCGGCGCGCGATGGCAGGTTGCAGCTGTCGCACTTCCACTCGTAACGTCGATAGCCGAGCGCGAAGGCATTGGCCATCATGAGGTACATGGCTTCGGTGGCCGCGCGCGTGCGCGCCAGCCGCGGTGAAAAATAGATATTCCCGACCTCGATGACGCCGTGCTTCGGATCGATGCGCATGTAGCTGGCGCTGCCCAGCGCCCTGCCGCTGGCGGCATCGACGATGGCGTAGAACTGCGGATCGCGCGAAGCCTGGGACTGCTGGCTCCATTGTTCGTAAGCCGCGAAATCCGCGAATGGTCCGGAAAAGGAGTACGTCCAGCGCTCGCCCGCCACGTCCTCGGCCTGGGCCTCGAACAGCGGGCGCGCGTGCCGCGCGGAATCCAGCGGCTCGACCCGGCAATACCGGCCCGCCAGTGCACGCGGCTCGGGAAAAGGCGGCGACACCCAGCCGTCGAGGTCGCGGCCAATGGTCTGGCCATGTTCGTTGTAGCGCAGGGTGCGTGTCGTCTCGTTCACCTCGGGGATTCTCCCATCCGCGGGACGGCCGAACGAAGGGCCAGTGCGCCCGAATGATCCAGCACAGCTTGCCTGGACAATTCGCGGGTCGGCAGAATGGCTCGCAACGCGTCCGCGCAAACAATTTCCGGTGTATTCATGCGACGACCCTGGCTGGTCCTGGCGGTTTTTTGTTTTTCACTCGCGACGCAGGCCGCGACCGATTCCTCCCGGCAGTTCACTGCCGAGAAGATGTGGACCCTGAAGCGACTCGGTGATCCCGCGATCTCGCCGGACGGCAGGTTCGCGGTGGTGCCGGTCACCACCTACGACGTCGCCGAGAACAAGGGTCTCACCGATCTGTGGCGCGTATCGCTGGATGGCAGTGCCGCACGCCAGCTCACCAGCGACAAGGCCAGCGACACGCAGCCGATCGTGAGCCCGGATGGCAAGTGGATCGCCTTCGTCTCCAAGCGCGGCGACGACACCGAGAGCCAGGTGTACGTGATGGCCACCGACGGTGGCGAGGCCCGGCGGCTGACCAGCTTTCCCACGGGCGCATCGGTGCCCAAGTGGTTTCCGGACAGCACCCACATCGCGGTGGTGAGCGAAGTGTGGCCGGACCTGGTGCGCTGGGACGACCAGGCCGCGCGCAAGAAGGAACGCGAGTCGTCGAAGATGAACGCGCGCGTCTGGACGCAGGCGCCGATTTCCTACTTCGATCATCTCCTCGACGACCGGCAGCCGCACCTGTTCTCCGTTTCCCTCGATGGCGGCGAACCCACGGCCATCACGCGGATGTCGGGTTTCTGGCTGTCGAAGGCCGATGTCGGCGCCTACTCATACGACATCTCGCCGGATGGTCTCGAGATCGCCTTCGCGTCGAACGTCGATCGCACCGGCATCGATGGCAACTACGACGTCATCCTGCTGGCCGCCTGCGGCTGCAAACCGCCGCGCAACATCACCGAGAGCAGCAAGGCGGACGATGCCTCGCCGCGCTACAGCCCCGATGGCCGCCGCCTCGCCTTCACGCAGCAGCGCATCAAGGGTTTTTATGCCGACCGCGAGCGGCTGATGATCTACGACCGCAATGCCGGCACCACCGTCGGCGTCACCGAGAACTGGGATCGTGCCGTGGATGGCCTGGTGTGGGAGCGGGACTCGCGCACCTTGCTGGGTTCGATCGACGATGCCGGCACCCGGCGCGTGTATCGCTTTCGCCTCGATGGCGGCGTGCCCGCGCCGCTGACGAAGAACGCGTCCTTCAGCAACCTGGCGCTGTCGGCCAACGGCAAGGGCCTGGTGGCCGTTCGCCAGACCTTCGTGGAGCCGCCGACGCTGGTGTCGCTGGCCCCGCGCACCGGCGCGGCCACGAAGCTCAGCGATTTCAACGACGCGGCGCTGGCCGGGCTCGATTTCGTGCGCTACGAGAGCGTCACCTACAAGGGCGCGCGTGACGCCGACATCCAGATGTGGGTGTTCTATCCACCTGGCTTCGATGCCGCCAAGAAATACCCGGCGATCATGCTGCTGCACGGTGGCCCGCACAACGCCATCATCGACGCGGTGCAGTGGCGCTGGAACGCGCAGGTGTTCGCGAGCTGGGGATACGTGGTGACCTGGCACAACTTCCACGGCTCGAGCGGCTTCGGCAACGACTTCGCCGATTCCATCAACCCGGACTGGATCACGCTGCCCTACGAAGACACCATTCGCGCCGCCGAGTGGCTGAAGGCGCAGCCGTTCGTCGACAGTGATCACATGGTGGCCGCCGGCGCCAGTTATGGTGGATTCCTCGCCGCCACCTTGTTAGGCCGGCCGCACCCCTTCAAGGCCCTGGTGGCGCATGCCGCGGTGTACAACCAGTACACGCAGATCGGCTCCGACTACGGTGCGGAGGTCGACCGCTTCTTCAGCTTCTGGGACAAGCCGGAGGACTTCGCGAAGAATTCGCCGCACACCTCGGCCGGCAACTTCAAGACGCCGACGCTGGTGATCCACGGGCAGCAGGACCTGCGCGTGCCGCTGAACCACGGCGTGGAGCTGTTCAACACCCTCCAGAAACGCGGCGTGCCGTCGAAGCTGGTGTATTTCCCGGACGAGAACCACTGGGTGCTCAAGCCGCAGAACTCGCTGTTCTGGTACCGCACGGTGCGCGAGTGGATTGCAACCTACGCGCCGCCCAGCACGTAAAGGAGAAGGACATGAAACGTCGCACACTGCTTGCCATGGCCGCCGCGGGAGCCGCGTCTTTCGCGCTGCCCACCTTCGCACGCAAGATCAAGCCGCTGAACATCCTGATTCTCGGCGGTACGCGCTTCATCGGCTTGCACATGACGGCGCTGGCGCAACAGCGGGGTCACCAGGTCACCTTTTTCAATCGCGGCAAGACCAAGGCGGACCGGTTTCCCGAGATCGAGCGCATCAAGGGCGATCGCAATGGCGAAATCGACGGCCTCAAGGATCGCAAGTGGGATGTGGTCATCGACAATTCCGGCTACGTGCCACGGCACGTGAAGCTCAGCGCCGAACTGCTGGCACCGAACGTGCGTCAGTACGTCTTCGTTTCTTCGATCTCCGTGTACCCGGATTTCAGCGTGCCGCGCGATGAAAAATCGCCGGTGGGCAAACTCGCGGACGAAAGCATCGAGAAGGTGGACGGCGATACCTACGGTCCGCTCAAGGCACTGTGCGAGCAGGCGGCCGAGAAGGCCATGCCCGGTCGCACCACCATCATCCGGCCCGGACTCATCGTGGGACCCGACGACAACACCGATCGCTTCACCTGGTGGCCGGCGCGTGCGGCGCGCGGTGGCGAGTTCATCGCGCCCGGCGCCGCGAAGGATCCCTTCCAGGTGATCGATGCGCGCGACCTGGCGGCGTTCACGCTCAACGCCGTCGAGAAGAACATCACGGGCACCTACAACCTCGTCTCGAACGTGAACGACTTCAAGTTCGGCGAACTCACCGATGCCTGCATCGCCGCGGCGCGCAAACAGGCCAAGCCGGCGGACGCGCCACGCGCCACGTTCATTTCCGCCGAGTTCCTCGAGGAACAGAAGGTGGCGCCCTGGAGCGAGATGCCGGTTTGGCTGCCGGCCAAGGGCGAGGAAGCCGCTTTCGCGTCCACCCGCAACGCGGCCGCCGTGGCCAGGGGATTGAAGATCACGCCGCTCGCGAAGACCGTGGATGACACCCTGGCGTGGCATCTCACTCGCCCGGCCGAGGAACGCGAGAAGCTCAAGGCCGGCATTGCGCCCGACAAGGAAGCCGCCGTGCTGGCGGCGTGGAAAGCGAGGACCCCGGGCTGAAGCTACAGCGGCCCGAAGGCCTTGGCGTCACCGTCGTCGTAGATGTCCACCTGCTGGCCCATGCGCACCGCGCGCCGTTGCAGGTGCGGGTACTCGGCCACCTCGAACTCGCGATTCTCGCCTCCGGATAGATAGACGAGATCGCCCGGCCCCGGATTGCGCATGTTGTGCGCGACCGAGGGCGTGGGAAATCCCATGAAGTCCCCGGGCCCGACGGGGTACTCCCCGCCGTCGATCAGGGCGATGCCATTGCCCGAGAGCACGTAGATCCACTCCTCTTCGAACCGGTGCGAGTGGTAGACGAAGGACTCTTTTCCTTCGGGCACGGTGATGATGTTCACGCCGGTGCGCTTCAGCCCGACGCTGCGCGCCAGCTGCGTGCCGCGCACCAGCGAGTTCGGGTTCCAGGGGTGGGAGAATTCCTGCGCGTGTGCCGCCGCGTCGGCGGCGCGCACGATGTTGAGAATGGGCTTTTCCATGGGCCGCAAACATACGCCATCCGGGCGCGGCCGGGTGGTCAGCGTGCCAGTACCAGCGTGCTGGCGGCATCGCCGCGGCAGCCATCGAAGATGTCGCGCGGCGCGCGGTAGGCGGAGGTTTCGACGTCCAGCAGGCCGAGAACCGAGTGGAACAGGTTGTCATGCGACAGCGGCTGGCGTGCCTTCTCGCGCACGCAACGCGCGTCCACGTCGCCGCTCCCCGTCAGCTGGCGTGACAGCCACACCAGCATGGGGACGTGCGTCTGCACGTCGGGTGCAATGGCATAGGGAATTCCATGCAGGTACAGGCCGTGTTCGCCCAGCGACTCGCCATGGTCGGAGACATAGATCATGGCGCTGTCGAGACCACCCGGGTTGCGCGACAGGGAGCGGACCACGCTGGCCAGCACGTGATCGGTGTAGAGAATGGCGTTGTCGTAGGCATTCACCACTTCTTCGCGGCTGCACTTGCGCAGCTCCGCGGTGGCGCAATCCGGCAGGAAGCGGCGGAACTCGCGCGGATAGCGCCGGAAATACGCCGGCCCGTGATTACCCATCATGTGCAGCACGAACACGGTATTGCTCGTTACGGCCTGCAGCTCCGCGTCGAGACGTCGCGCGAGGATCTCGTCGTGGCACTCGGCGTCCTGGCACAACTCCGGCGCCGCTTCGGGATCGAGCTTCTGGTAATCGACACCCGCCCCCTTGCACACTCCCTTGCAGCCTGACTGGTTGTCGAACCATTTCACGGTGTAGCCGGCGCGCACCAGCACGTCGAGCAGCGACTCGGAGTTGCGGATGCGACGCTCGTCGTAATCGGCCCGACCATAGGGCGAGAACATGCAGGGCACGGAAATCTCGGTGGACGTGCCACAGGAAGTCACGTTGCTGAAGGCGATGACATTGGCCCTGGCGAGCTCGGGGTTGGTTTCACGCGCATACCCGAGCAACGAAAAATTCGCGGCACGCGCGGTTTCACCGACCACCAGCACCAGCACGCGCGGGCGCACCGGGTTCAACGACACGCGCATCAGGTGGGCATCCGCGGCCACGGTTTCGCGCACGGTGTGCGAGTCGGCCACGTTCCGCATGGAGTTCACGGCCAGGCCGTAGAGATAGTTGCCCGGGGTGATCAGGTAGCGAGCCTCGCGCTGGTTGCGCATGAAGGACGTGAAGTCGCGTGAGACCGGCAGTATCGAGACCACCGCCACCAGCAGCGCGGCCAGTACGCTGCCAGCGCGAATCAGCAGTGCGCGCAGCGGCGGCACGCGCTGCAACCGCACGAACCAGATGAAAGCCACGGGCAAGACCGACCACAGCAGCACCCAGCCCAGCATGGAGGCATTCAGCAGTTCACCGGCTTCGCGCGCATCGGTGCGCAGCACGTTCTGGATCATGGTGGGATCCAGCATCACGGCGAAGGCGTGCATGTAGTAGGTAGCCGCCGCCGTCACCACGACGATGAGCGTGAGCAGCGGTCGCACCACGCGGCGCAGCGCAAGCGGCGCGAGCACCACGAAATGCAGCCCCACCAGCGCCACGAAACAGCAGCCCAGCAGCAGCCAGTTTTCCGGTCGCGACCATTCGCGTCCCGCGGCCACGGCCGCCCACCAGGCGCCGTTGGCCGTGGCCACGAGATAGACGACGACGCAGAGCACCAGCGTTTCGACCCGCAGCATCGGCCGCAGTCGGGCGGGAATTCGCAACATCAGAAGCTCTTCCGTGTTTCGACCAGGAACTGCACGCCCTGCACGGACGAGTCGCCGTCCAGCGGCAGCGCCACGTCCAAGTGCAGCACGTTGCCCAGCGCCGAGCGGCTGTTCCCCAGGCGCAGGCCGACGCCCACGTCGCGCAGCAGTCCCTGCGATGGGGTGCCCAGGGGATCACGCCCCCAGGTGGCGCCCATGTCGTAGAACACCGCGGCGCCGACATTGAAGAGCTGGAAGGGATACCAGTTGGTGAAGAAGCGCTGTTCGGCGGTGAACAGCCAGCGGCCTTCGCCGGCCTGGTAGCGCAACGGATAGCCACGCAGGCCGTTGTCACCGCCGAGCAGGATCTGCTGGTCGGCATCCAGGTTGGCGCCCACTTCGCCGGAGAGATCCAGCACCAGCAGGCGGCGCGGCGATTGCCGGAAGTAGTAGCGCGCGCGCGAGCCGAGCTTGCCGCCGCGCAGCGCGCCCTGCTCCACGCGGCTGGTGGCGCCGGCATCCAGGGAGACGGACTGGCGGGTGCTCAGCGCCCAGCCCTTGGCAACGCCGGCATCGAGCATCAGCGCGTCGCGGTCGGAACCGAGCGCGCTCGCGGCGAGACCGAGCTGCGCATGCGCGCGCCAGCCCAGCGAGTAATCCTCGGTGCGTTCGATCTGGTCGCGGTTGCGGTCGGTGCGAAAATCGTTCTGGATCCATTCGATGCCGGCCCAGGGATAGGCGAGCCGGCGATCTTCGGGCAGCAGCTGCGTGGCGTGCTGCCCGGTCGCGGGCTCGAAGGCGCGATCGTCGAAGGTGAAACCGAAGGTGTAGCGGCGGGCCCAGCCGTCCACGAGCCCCGCGGAGCGGCCCCAGTAGATAGTCGCGAAGCGGTCGTCCGCCTGGTACTGGTCGACGATCTCGCCGAGGTCGTAGCGGGAATCCGTACGCTGGTCCGCCGTGAGGGCCACGCCGGCCGCCCAGCGGCTGTCGAGCGCGTAGAACGGGCGCCCCAGGGAGAACTCGGCCAGGCGGCCGTCGCTGTTGTCGGAAAAGGTGGTCGCGAGATTCCACCAGGACGAGCCCAGCTGGCGATCGCGGTAGTAGATAGCCTTGGTATCGCGGTCGACGCCCGAGGTGAGCGCCACGCCCAGCTGGGTGCCGAGCCCGAGCAGGTTCAGTTCCTCGAGCGAGACGCCGCCGGTGTTCTTGCCGCCCTTGCGGCCGAACGAGAAGCCGGGGTTGAAGGTCCAGACGTCCTGCGTCGTGACTTCCACGTCGACCACGCCGTCGTGATAGGCCACGGGGCGCACGTTCGCGTCACGCAGGTAGGGCGTGTCGCGCAACAGGCGCGCGGTTTCTTCCAGCAGGCCGGCCCGGTAGATGTCGCCCGGCCGGAACAGCAGCTGGTCCTCGATGGTGGATTCGCGGGTGGGGATATGCAGTCGGTTGGCGGCGCGCGTCAGGACGGTGTCCTGGTCGTGATGACCCACGTCGAACAACTGGCGGGTGTTGAACTGGATCTCGCCGATTCGCGCACCGCGATCCTCGAGTTCCGGATCCGCGGGCACGCTGGCGGGACGCGCTTCGTTGGCCGGCGTGGCGCGTGCATCGGCGCTTGGCAGCACGCGCGCCATGGCCATTCCCGCAAGGGAGAAGCTGACGATCGCCAGCCCCAGCGAATTCGCCGGCGATACGGGGCGTTTCAGCGAGCGGGAGACCACCATGCGCCGTTAGACGTCAGGGTGGAGCGATTCCCGTCGCGGCTAGCGGCGCTGGGCCCGGAAGGTAAAACCCAGGTTCACGATGGCCGGCAGCCAGTGATCGGTTTCGGACTGGAAATAGTCGCCGCTCGCCGACGACTCGATGATCGCGCAGCAGTCGTTGCCGCGATTGGTGGCGTTCGTCGCTTCGAGCACCAGCGCGAATTCGCCGCCGGCCAGCGGCCAGCTGTAGCTGGCCCGCAGGTCGAGCGTGTAGAAATCCGACCAGCGCTCCGAGTTGCGTGGCCCCAGGACGAGTTCGTCAGTCAGCTCGAAGGGATTGCGCGGCCAGCCCCGGTGCCAGCCGGCCAGGGCCGACAGGGACAGGCGCGAGTGCTGCCAGGTCGCGCCCGCGGTCAGCGCGAGTGGCTGATCCCAGCTGCGCAACACGTCGCCCTGCGGCATGTCGTCGGCCACGCGCGACCAGCTCAACGTGCTCCAGGCCGAGAGCTCGTCGGACAATTCGTGCCGCAGGTTGAGCTCCAGCCCCGTGGCCTCGGAGCGCCGTGGTGCGAGGCGGATGCGATCCGCCGCGAGATCCGGCAACAGCGCGAGTGGATCGAGACGATTGTCGAAATACGCGGCGACCGTGGTCCAGCGCTTGGTGTACGCCTCCAGCCCCCAGCGTGTCCGCGACGATGCCTGGTAAGTCATGCCGAGGACGCCGTGGACGGACACCTGCGCGGAATCGGCGACCGCCTGCGCATCTTCCACGCGCCACTCCTCCACGTGCTGCGCCTGCGAGAAACGGCCCAGCGACGCGTAGAGGCTCAGCTTCTCGTTGCGGTCATAGCGCAGGTTGAGTCGCGGGCTGATCTGCGTGTGATCACCGCCGAGGTTGAAGTGCTGTCCGTCGAGCCGCAGGCCGAGTTCGGCCTCGAACGGCGACCAGCGTTTTCGCATCGCGGCATGCAATGCGTAGGTGAACACCTCCGGCTGCACGGCGTACAGCAGGTCATTGGTTACCGGCCGACCGAAACCCGCCGCGATCTGCGGGTCGTACAGCGCATGGCGCTCGTAATCGTATTCGGCGCGCGACACGGCCGCTTCGGCGCCGAATGAATAGGTGAGGTCGTGACGCGGCTCGTAACGCCAGGTGTTGCTGGCCTCGATGCGATCGAACTCGAGCGCCGCGTCGAGATTGCCGAGCGCCACGCCGGGCTCGTTCAAACTACCGGTGCGATGCCGGTTGGAGCTGGTCACCACCACCGTGGCCCGCGTGCCGAGCTGCGGACTGAATTCATGGTCCCGGGCCAGCCACAGGTATTCGTCGCGATAGGTGGCGTTGGCGGTTTCGGCGAAGTCTTCGTTGCCCAGGATGAGGCGGTCGTCCAGCAGCAGCCAGCCCAGGGTCCAGGTGCCGTCATCCGTATGCCAGCGCAGGCGGCCCAGTGAATCGCTGAATTGGGGCTCGCCGAACTCGTCTTCGATGGGCTCGAGCAGATCGAGCGTGCTGCGCCGGATGGCGAGCAGCCAGTCGAGGGGCAGGTTGTCCGCGCGACCCATGGAGGAAACACCGGCGGAGATGAGACTGGCGCCGACACGGGTCTCGTGACCCGAATCGCTCGACGGCGCGGTGATGTCGATGACGCCAGCTGACCGTGTGCCATACCGCACCGGGAAGCCGCCGCTGAACACCTCGATGCGCTCGACACCGGCCGGATCGATGGCGCTGATGAGGCTCTGGAAATTCTTGAGATGGAAAGGATCCAGCAAGGTGATGCCGTCGTAGCGCACCAGCACGTCATCGGCCAGCGAGCCGCGGATATACGGCCGGCCCGAAGCATTGCTGGCCAGTCCCGGCAGAGACTTCAGCGCGCGCAGCGCATCATCGTGGCTGCCGGGTATGGCCTCGATGTCACCGGATGACAGCCTGCGTGGCTCCGCGATTCCGCGGCCGATGGAATAGCGACTGGCGTACACCGAAATTTCCGGGAGCGGCCCTTCGGGAACTGCTTCCACCGGCACTGGCTTCGGCGCGGCGCGCGCCACCACGTACTGGTTGGGCGCGAGAGGCCGAAGTTCGAGACCATGATCGGCCAGCGCCGCCCGCAATTGCTGAATCGGCGTTTCCCCCTCCTTCCGTTCCGGCAACGGCATGTCGGGCGGCACGAGCTCGGAGCTGTAGATGACGTCGATGCCGAGCGGCTGCAGGCTGCGGATCAAGGCCTCTACGCTGTGCGGCATCGCGGTGCCGGTCGGTAGTTCGGCCCGGGCAACCGCGAGTGCGGCACAGCAGATCAGCAGGCAGAAACTACCGGGGCGGCGGTGGCGACTCACTCGCGAAGCTTACCCGGATAGCGCCCGCGGGCAGGTCGAAACGTAGCGAGGTGGAAGCCATCACGGCGCCCAAGGCATCCAGGGGTTCGAGTCCGCGGACGCTGCCGTGCATGCGGATGGTCATGACCTGGTGACGCGTACCTTCATCGGCAATTACCAGCTTGCGCCCGGTTTCGCGGGCCACCCAGTCGAGGAACTCCGACAGCGGCCGGCCTTCGATTTCCATTTCGGGCGCCATGCTGCTGGTCCACGACCAGGCATCGCCGGTCGAGTCGAGTGCGCGGCGTGTCACACGGTGATCGCGATCGATGAGCACTTCCGTGCCGGCATCCACGGTGGATTGGCCCTCGGCCGCATTCCAGGACACCCTGCCCTCGCGGACTCGCAGGCGCGTGGCGCCGTCGATCACGGCGAGCGCGAATTGCGTGCCCACGTGGCGGAATTCACCGGCCCCGGTCACCGCGACGAAACTGGCATCCGCGTGCGCGCCCGGCGGAATGTCCACGTAAAGCTCTCCGCGCTGCAGTCGCACCGAGTTCGCGGAGATCACTTCGAGCTCGGAATCGGGCGCGAGTCGCAGGTTGCCGCCACCGCGCAGCGCCAGCAAGGCGCTGCCACGCGCGGCGAGATCCTGCCCCGAGCGCAGGTCCGATCCCACGGTCACGGGCGATTCGCGCCACAGTGAACGCAGCTCGACTACGCCCGGCGCCTGCGCGCGTGCCAGCGTGGCCAGCGATTCGCCGGCCAGCGCCGAAGAGCCACCGGAGAAGATATTCCAACCCGCCGCCACCGCGAGCACGGCCAATGAGGCCGCGGCGGCAAACGGGATCCAGCGGCGCGGCGCGGATTGACGCACATTGGCCCGCCATTCCGCCTCGGTCGCGACCCGGATTCTCGCCATCGCCTCGGGCGACAACGCCGGTACACGCAGATTGTCGCGCAGCGCGCGCTCCGTCTCGGAGTCGAGACCCTGCCCTGGATCATGCGATTCGTTCATGGGGCATCCCCGTGGTTCGCGCCCGCCGCCCGTGATTCCGGGATGGCGTCGGTCCGCTGCCATTCGGCGCGAAACGCCTGTCGTGCGCGGACCAGTTGTGATTCCGCGGCGCTTTCCGAGATCTGCAGCACGCGCGCGATCTCCGGCACCGTCAATTCGTCGCCGAAGCGCAGCTCGAGGATGCGCGCATAGTTGGCCGGCAGGCGATTGATGGCCCGACGCACCACGCCGCGCTGGTCTTCGCTGGCGCACTCATCGAGCGGGTCCCGGTAGTCCGTGAGCTGCACCACGCGCGCGAGCGGTCTTTCCTCGATCATCTCGTCCAGGCTCTGCGTCGCCGGCTGGCGCGCCGCCTTGCGCCGCGCGTCGGCGAGCTGGTTGCGACAGATCTGGCAAAGCCAGGTAAACAGCGAAGAACCGCCGCGGAAAGTCGCCAGGCTGCGCATTGCATTGATCATGGTGGTCTGTACCACGTCCTCGATGGCGGAAGCATCCAGCGAGCTGCGGCGCGCGGCGAAGGAGGCCAGGCGCGATGCATAGGATTCGAAGAAGGCATCGAAAGCCCTCTGCTCTCCCCGCAGCATCCTGTTCACCAGGTCCCGTTCGTCCAGCACTCGACTACCTCGTCGGCCTGTTCCCTTAGACGTCGTCGGCGAGCCAAACCCGTCGCGCAGGGTTTCGCGCCGTCCTGGCGTCTAAGACAGGCTGATGCCCACCTCCGTTCACGCCCTGCGCCCGCTCGTCTTCATGGTAACGGCCTTTCTGCTCGCGGAAGCGCTCGGGCTGGACCGATTCCTGGCGCACGCGTTGTTCTACGACGACGGAACCGGTCGCTGGCTCGGTGCCGGCAGCGGCAGCTGGTGGGCGCGGGATTTGCTGCACGGCGCCGGTCGCTGGCTGGTTCGCGGCATCGCCGCGGGAGCATTGCTGGCCTGGGCCGCCTCGTTTGCCGCACCGCGATGGCGGCGATGGCGTCGTCCCGCGGGCTTCGTGTTCGTCGCCATCGTGTTGCCGGTGGCGCTGGTCGGCGCGCTCAAGGCCCTGAGCAACGTCGACTGCCCCTGGGACCTGTCGGAGTTCGGTGGAACCCGCCCCTACGTCAGTCTCCTCGGCGACCGCCCGGACTATCTACCAACGGCGCGCTGCTTTCCCGGCGCGCATTCTTCCTCGGGATTCGCGCTGCTGTGCTTCTATTTCCTGTGGTGCGATCGCCGGCCACGCCTGGCCCGGTGGGCGCTGTGGGCGGGTGGCGCGATCGGGGCGCTGTTCGCGTTCGGCCAGGAAGCGCGCGGCGCGCACTTCCTGTCGCATGACCTCGCCAGCCTGGTCGTGGTGTGGAGCACGCAGTGGCTGCTGTACGCGCGGCTGCGCGTGATGCGCGCCGCCCCGGCCCCCGCCGGAGCGGCGCTCGCTACTCAGGCCTGAGGCGGCGCGGCCGCCTTGTCGGCGGACTGCTTGCCGAGGTACCACAACACGGCGCCCACCACGATCAACGCGATGCGGATTCCGTAGCCGACACCCACTCCCCAGTTGTTTACCCAGCCGAGCAGGATGAACTCCATGTCGAGAAAGTCGAGCACGAACGATCCGGCGCCGAGCAGCACCATCAGGCTACCAATACCTTGCATGATTCCCCCATTGATTGTTGTTGTTATCAGGGCGCGGGAACATTACGCCGTGTCCGTAGTTAGGACAAGGGTCGCCGGATCTACAGCAAGATCCGAGCCAGCGAGTAGGTGATCATGCCGGTGGCGAGGCAACCTAGAATGTTTCTCGACCAGCACAGCCACAGCGCGGCGGCCACTCCGCCGATGAGCCTGGGGTTCAAGGGACTGAAGTCGATGCTGCCCTGCCCGTGCAGCAGCACGTCGGGCACGATGATGGCCATGAGCGTGCACACCGGCGCGTATCGCAGCGCCGTCTCGATGCGGTGATTGAGCCGGAAGCGCGAGCCCGCGAGCAGGAACGAGGTGCGCGTGACGAAGGTCGACAGCGCCAGCCCGATGATGACCGCCGCGAGCGCGATGCCGGTGACGGGGTCGTTCATGCGTTGTCCGGCCGGTCGGCCTGGGGCTGCGCGGGCGGCTGCCACTTGTCGGCCAGCGTCGCGGCCACGATGCCCGCGATGGCCGCGGCGAACAGGCCCAGCCGGTACGGAATGGGATGCGCCACCAGCGCCACCACCGCGGCCATCACCCCGCCGACGATGGCCGGGCGAGTAGTTAGTGCCGGACCCACCAGCGCGATCAGCGCCAGCGTGCCGGTGAATTCGAGTCCCCAGTCCGTGGGGATGTAGCTCGCGGCGACGATGCCGGTTATAGCGCTGGTCTGCCAGGTGATCCAGTTGTTGGCGCAGACACCGGAGAACCACGCGTCGCGGTGCTGCGGCGGGAGCCTGCCTTCCTGCGCATTGCGCATGAACAGCGTGAAGGTGAAATCCGTCATGAAGAAGCCCAGCGCGGCGCGCTTGCGCGCGGACTGCTCGGCGAAATACGGCCGCAGCGCCGCGCTGTAGATGACGAAGCGCAGGTTGGTGGCGAGGCCCGTGGCGACGATGACCCACAGCGGCATGCCGGTGGCGATCAGCGGCAGCGCCGCGAGCTGGGCCGACCCGGCATACACCGTCAGCGACATCAGGATGGCCCACGGCACGGAGAGCCCGCCCTTGACCATGGCGACGCCGCTGACCAGCCCCCAGGCGGCGGCGCCCGGCAACGACGGCACGATGGCGCGCTGTCCGGCGCGAAACATGGCGCGCCGTTCGAGAGCTAGAGGTGTCACCAGCTGCCGGTATTGGCCATCGATGCCCATGGTTCGCGCGGCGGCAGGGATCCGTTCTTCTGCAGCAGCTCGATGGAGATGTTGTCGGGCGAACGAACGAAGGCCATGCGGCCGTCGCGTGGTGGACGGTTGATGATCACGCCGTGTTTCTGCAGGCGCTCGCAGGTGGCATAGATGTCGTCGACCGCGTAGGCGAGATGTCCGAAGTTGCGGCCGCCGCCGTAACTCTCGGGATCCCAGTTGTGCGTGAGCTCCACCTGGGCATCGCTGTCTCCGGGCGCGGCCAGGAAGATGAGCGTGAAGCGACCCTGCGGAAAGTCCTTGCGCGACAGCACTTCGAGCCCGAGCGCGTCGCAGTAGAACTTGAGGGAGGCATCGACGTCGGTGACGCGCACCATGGTGTGCAGGTATTTCATTGGCGGTGACATGCTGGCCCGTCGTTCACGAGCGAAAAGAAGAATTCGGAGTCCGTGAGAATGGCGATGGAGATGACGTCCCGTGACGCGTTCACCGTTACGTCGACCGAGTGCCTCGGCCCGCCGTCGGCTGGCTGTTCTTCGAGCACGTAGGTCCAGATCGCGGCATTGTGGTTGCCGTTCGAATCGTAGGTCACGGAGCCGAAATCGGGCTCGCCCATGAGCCGGCGGACATCCGCGGTGCGCGAGCAGATTTTGACCTGGCGTACCCCGGAGAGAATGGCGTCGGCTCGCGCCGGATCGGCAACGTACAAAGGCTGTACCTCGAGCTTCCGGCGGAATTCCCGCTCGCTGGGTGCGCCCTGCAGCCTCAGCGAACAACCTTGCAAGAGCAGAAGCGCCGAACCCGCCGCGATCAGTGCCCGGCGCATCCGCGGATGATCAGAACATCTCGCTCGCGCCGGGCGGCTTCACGTCCACCTTCTTGCGCGACGGAATCCAGTCACCCGTGATCATGGCCTCGTAAGGCTGGCCGGGACCGACCATGGGATACACGCCGGCATCCGGATCGATCATGACCTCGAGGAAGGCCGCGCCCTTGAAGGCGAGGAATTCCGATATGACACGTGGCACATCGGCCTTTTTATCGAGCCGAACCGCGTACTTGTAGCCGTCGGCCTGCGCGGCCTTGATGAAGTCCTTGGTGTGCAGCGTCTTCTCGGACGCCGACAGGCGGCCCTTGAAGAACAGCTTTTGCCACTGCTTCACCATGCCATCGCCGTTGTTGTTGAGCACCACCAGTTTCACCGGCAGGTTGTAGGTGGTCGCGGTCTCCATCTCGCCGATGTTCATGCGCACCGAGGCGTCGCCGTCGATGTCGATGACCAGCTTGTCCGGCTGCGCGAATTGCGCGCCGATGGCGGCCGGAAGTCCGAAACCCATGGTGCCCATCGAGCCCGAGGTGAGCCACAGCCGCGGATCGCTGAAGTCGAAATATTGCGCCGCCCACATCTGGTGCTGGCCGACGCCGGTGGCGATGATGGCCTGGCCTTTCGTGACGCGGTTCAGCTCTTCGATGACGTAGTAAGGCTGGATGAGATCGCTGTTGCGATCGTAGTTCATCGCGTACTTCTGGCGCATGTCCGCCAGGTAGGCCAGCCACTTGGAGCGGTCGCGCTTGAAGCCGGCGCGCTGGCCGTGCGCGGTCAGCATGCGCAGCGCCTCGGGCAGCAGGCCCACGTGGCTCCACTGCACGCGCTTCACCTTGTTGATCTCGGCGCGGTCGATGTCGAAGTGCGCGATGGCCTTGGCGCCGGGCGCGAACTTCGCCGGCGAGCCGGCCACGCGGTCATCGAAACGCGCGCCAATGGCGATGAGGAAATCGCAGTCGTCGACCGCGTAGTTGGCGAAGGCCGCGCCGTGCATGCCCAGCATGCGCATCGAGAGCGGGTCCGTGGTGTCGATGGCGCCGATGCCCATGAGCGTGGTCACCACGGGAATGTCGAAAGCACGCGCGAATTCGCGCAGTTCTTTCGAGGCCTCGCCGTTGATGACGCCGCCGCCCGCGTAGATGAGCGGACGCTGCGACTCGCCCAGCATCTCGAAGAAATGGTTCGCCTCGGTGGCGTCGATGATGTCGGTGGTCAGTGTCTCGAGCCGGCGCCGGTAGCCCGGCATGGGCAGCGTGCCGGAGCCCTGGAACTCGCCCGACCAGTTCTGCACGTCCTTCGGAATGTCGATGACCACGGGGCCCGGACGTCCGGTGCGCGCGATCTCGAACGCGGTGCGCACGGTGGCTTCGAGCTTGGAAGCGTCGGTGACCAGGAAGATGTGCTTGGCCACCGAGCCCATGATCGAAGGCACGGGTGCTTCCTGGAATGCATCGGTGCCGATGGCGCTGGTCGGCACCTGCCCGCAGATGACGACGATGGGAATGGAATCCGCCATGCAATCGCGGATCGGCGTCACCGTGTTCGTGGCGCCAGGGCCGGAAGTGACGATGCACACGCCGACGCGACCGCTGGCGCGGGCATAACCCGCCGCCATGAAACCCGCGCCCTGCTCGTTGGCCGGCACGATGAGCGGCATCTGCGCTTCGCCCTTCGCCTTGCGCTCTTCGTTGAAGCAGAACACGGCGTCGTAGGTGGGCAGGATGGCGCCACCCGAGTAGCCGAAAATCGTGGTTACACCTTCGTCCGCGAGTACCTGCACGATCATCTCGGCGCCGGACATCTTTTTGCCGGCGAGCGGATGCTGGATGGAGGGGGTCGCGGACTTCACCGGCGACGCCAAGTCACGGATTTTGGGAGGATTAGCCATAGTTGCTGGGGAGCCTAGCAGTTTGCAGGGCGGGCTTAAACCGCTATTCTGGCCGCCGCCATGGCTTATCAAAACACCGCCCAGCCAAAGCCCGCAACCATGCGTCATATCATCGCCATCCACCTGCAGAACGAGGCCGGAGCGCTCACCCGCGTCACGGGCCTGTTCTCCACCCGCGGCTACAACATCGAGTCCCTCTCGGTAGCCGCCACGGATGACCCCCTGGTATCGCGCGTTACCCTGGTCACCAAGGGCGCGGACGGGGTCATCCTCCAGATCGTCAACCAGCTCAACAAGCTGGTGGACGTGGTCGCGGTGGAAGATCTCACGCGCGGTGAACATATCGAGCGCGAACTCGCGGTGCTCAAGCTGCGCGTCGAGCCGCAATTGATCGATTCCGTGCGCGGCTACGTGGTGCGCGCGGGCGGACGCGTGCTCGCGCCCTCGCCCGAGAGTTTCGTCGTGGAGCTCACGGCCTCGGAAGCCGAGGTAAACCAGTTCGTCAGCGACCTGGGCGAGCGCACCGAGATCATCGAAGTGGTGAGATCGGGCGCGCTGGCCGTGGGGCGCAGCGCGCGGGCGCTGCACGTAGTTAGATAGCGACCGCGTGAATCCCGCGGGCCGCAGGGTGCAATCCAGGTTGCGCCTCGTGGCTGGCCTGGCCGCCACGACGATCGTCGTGCTGGTGTCGTGGTGGATGCTGCAGCGTGACGCGGCTGGCGGCTCCACGGGTGCGATTGATGCGAATGACATCGATGCGGCACCTGAGGGTTCCGCGTCCGCCGCGCCCGCTCCCCCGTCAGTACTCGAACTCCCTCAGCCCGAATCCCCCGTGCCCGGCATGGAGCAACACGCCGCCGACACCCGGGCCGGGACCAGGGACAGTCGCGCCCTGCGCGTCGCCGACGACGCCACGAGTGCGCTGACCGCGGAAACATCGAGCAAGGCGGCGAAGGATCGCGCACCTGGTGACGAAGATGAGGATCGTGATTTCCCGCGCGACTGGTACCGCTGCTTCCGGGAATATGGCGACAACGACGGTTACCTGATCGTCGCGGACTCCGCGACCGCCTGGAGCGGGTCACGCAGCGCGAGAATCGCCTCCCGGGTAGTCAGGCCGGATCCATCGGGCGCCGGACTCTGTCAGCACCTCGCCGCGAACGACTACCGTGGCCGGCGCATCCGCCTGACGCTGCACCTGCGCACGCTGGATGCCGTACCCGGTGCACACCTGTTGTTTCGCGCCGAAGGCGCCGATGGGCAATTGCTCGCCTTCTACAACATGGAAGGGCGCTGGGCGAGCGGCACGACCGGCTGGAACGCGTACGAACTGGTGATCGATGTTCCTGAACGGTCTTCAGTACTGTTGATCGCGGCATCGCTGGTGTACACCGGAACCGTGTGGGTCGACGATGCCTCGATCGAGATCGTCGACCGCTCGGTACCACTGACCATCCCCGCGGTGGTCACGAGCCACTACAACCCGGTCATCGACCCGACTGGACTGCCACGATCGTTGCAGAATCCAGGATTCGAGGACACGCGGACAACGCCTGACTAGATGGTCTTCGGAGAGTTGGGTCTCAGGCAGCCTTCGGGCCGTCACCGTCGTCCCTGGGTCGACCGCTTCGCGGACCTGTCTCCGGAACCAGCAACACGTCGCACTGCGAAGTGTTGAGCACCTCGTGTGCCGTGCTGCCGAGCAGCGCGCGGCGGAAACGCCCGTGTCCCCGCGTACCGATCACCAGCAGATCCGGATTGTGCTCCCTGATTGCGTGCCGGATCGCGGTCGCGGGGCGCGCGTCCATGAGCTTCACGCGGTAGCGATGGGGGTAGCGGCTGTGGTACTGCAGCTCGGCGCGCAGCATGGCGGCCGCCTGTGACATGGACGCCGAGGCGTATCGCGCGATACCGGAACTGCTCGCGCCGACGCTGTTCATCATGGCCTGGTACGGCGGCTCACAGGCATGCACCACGGCGAGTTCGTGGTCCGGCCCCACGGGCAGGCGCTCGGCTGCCCTGACCACACGGCCGGTGGCGGGCGAGCCGTCGAGCGCCAGCAGGAAGTTGCGGTACGCCTCACGACCCGGGCCCCGCACGACCAGGACGGGGCAACGCGCGTCGGACAGCAGCCGCTCGACGATGGTGCCGCGCAGCGCGTCCATCAACGCGCCGGGAAAGTGAGGACCGACGATGGCGAGCGTCGCGTTGCGCGCCTCATCGGCGACCACGCTGCCCGGTCGCCCGCAAAGCACCGCGAGTTCCACGCCCGGGCCGGCATGTCGCGCGCGCATGGCCAGGCGGCTGCTGGCGGCCAGCAATCTCTGTTCCAGCGTGCCCTTCTCGGCGCCGCCGGGCGCAACCACGTGCAGCAAGGTCAGCCGGGCATTCAATGCATCGCGCAATTGATAGGCGCGATCCACCGCGGCATCGCTCTTGGGCAGGAGATCAGTGGCGCACAGCAGCTTCATCGGAGCTCCTTACGCTTTCGATACGCAGGCGGCGGATGCCACCGGGCATGAGCCACTCCACCTCGTCGCCCTGGCGGTAGCCGAGCAACGCGGTGCCGAGTGGCGCCAGCACCGAGATCCTGCCGGCAACGGCGTTTGCCTCGTGGGGATAGACCAGGGTCACTTCGCGACGGCTGTCGCCCGTGAGATCCGCGACCTCGACCACGCTGTACATCGTGACCACGCCCGGCGGAATGTCGCGCGGCGCCACGATGATGGCGCGCTCCAGCTCGGCTCGCAGTTCGCGCAGGTGCGCGAGATCGTGGGTGCCCGAGTCGCGACCGCCGCTCAACAGGAACGCGAGACGGCGGGCGTCGCCCTCGGCGACGAAGATGGCGGGCCGGCCAGCGGCCATGTGCAGGGGTACGGTGTTCATGACGCTGTTTTAGCTTCGTCGGACGCTTCGGACAATTTGAAAGATTGGAGTTTTAGGTTAGCTTTTCTCTAATCATGGCCATTTCCCGGAAACTCAATTACCAGCACCTCCTCTACTTCTGGTCGGTGGTACGTACTGGCAGCGTGACCTCCGCCGCGCGCGAGCTGTCGTTGTCGGTTCCGACGGTGAGCGCGCAATTGCGCACGCTGGAGCAGCGGCTGGGCGAGAAGTTGCTGAAGAAGGCGGGCCGCGGGCTCATACCCACCGAGGTCGGTCGCGTGGTGTTCACCTTCGCCGAGCAGATCTTCGCGGTCGGCCAGGAACTCATCGACGCCCTCGAACAGCGTCCTTCGCAAAAGCCGCTGCGCCTCGCGGTGGGCATCGATGACGTCGTGCCCAAGGAAATCGCGCATCGCCTGCTCGACCCGGCCATGCGCCTCGGCCAGCCGGTGCGCATCCATTGCCGCGAGGGAACACTGGAACGCCTGGTCCACAGCCTCGCGATGCACGAGCTCGACGTGGTGATTTCGGACGCGCCGGCTTCGCCCACGCTGAACGTGCGCGCCTACAACCACCTGCTGGGGAGCTCCGGCGTGTGTTGGATGGCGACACCCGCGATCGCGGCGAGCCTGCGCCGCGGCTTCCCGCGATCACTCGACGGCATACCCATGCTGCTGCCCACCGACGACACCGCGATACGACGCATGCTCGACCAGTGGCTGGAACAGCACGAGCTTCGGCCCTTGCTGGTGGGCGAATTCGAGGACTACGCGTTGCTGCGCGAGTTCGCGCGCGCCGGCCATGGCTTCGCGCCGGTGCCCACGGTCCAGGAGCCCCAGTTTCGCCGCGAATATGGTTTTCAGCGCATTGGCGCCGCGCGCACGGTGACGGCGCAGTTCTTCGCCATCACCCTCGAGCGCCGCATCAAGCATCCCGCGCTGGCGGCCGTCGTGGCGGGCGCGCGGAAACTGCTCACCGCGGGCTGAATTCTGGCCACTACTAGATCTCTAGTTGACAGACGGTCGCTGCCGGGGGTTTACTACTAGACATCTAGTAGTGAGGCCACCGATGAGCAATGCCGACATCTATCTCACCGACCGCGAAGCCGACGTCATGCAGGTGCTCTGGGAGCACGGGCCCTCGGTGGTCAACGAGGTGAAGGACAAGCTCGCCGATGACCTCGCCTACACCACCGTCCTCACCATCCTGCGCACGCTCGAGCAGAAGGGCTACGTGAAGCACGAAGAGGAAGGCCGCGTGCATCGCTACGCGGCGGCGGTCAAGGAAACCGCCGCGCGCAAGAGCGCCCTGCGCCACCTCACGGGAAAACTCTTCAAGGGCTCGGCCGAGCTGCTGTTCACGCACCTGGTGTCCGATCAGAAGCTCTCGAAGGAACAGATCGAGCGCATGCGCGCGCTGCTCGCCGGAAAGCCGGCCGACGGCAAGGACAAGGAGTAGTTCGATGCTCGCCTGGATGTTGTACGTGATCATGGTCTCGGCGCTGCTCTCGGTGGGCGCCTTCCTGGCCGAGCGCGCCGCGCGGCTCAAGCGTGCCGGTACACGCTGGATCTGGCTGGTGGCCATTGTCGCCTCGCTGGTACTGCCCACGCTGGTGTCGTCGGTGGCCTTCGAACTACCGAACGTGCTCGGCGGGCCGGTGGCCAGCAAGATCGTGGTGCTGCGACAGGCGACGACGCTCACGTTGTCGCCGGCCGTCTGGCTGACCGGTGAGGCCGCGCCGGCGAGCTGGCGCGCGGCCGACGACACCATCCGCACCCTGTGGCTGGGCGTGTCGGCGGCGATGTTGCTGGCGCTGATCGGCAGCGGCGCGCTGCTGCTGCTGCGCAAGCGCGGGTGGAAGCGGGACACCGTGGCCGGCGCGTCCGTCTATGTCACCGACGACGTCGGCCCCGCCGTGGTGGGTCTGCTGCGTCCGCGGATTGCACTGCCGGGATGGGTGCAACAGGCGCAACCCGCGCAGCAGGCCGCGGTCATCGCACACGAACAGTCACACCTAGACGCGCGCGATCCGCAGCTCTTCACGTTCGCGCTCGCCCTGCTCGTGTTCATGCCCTGGAACCTGCCGCTGTGGTGGCAGCTGCGGCGCCTGCGTTACGCCATCGAGATCGACTGCGACGCCCGTGTTCTGAAGGCCGGCGTGGATCCGGCCCACTACGGCGAGACGCTGATCGTCGTCGGTGAACGTCAATCAGCGTACGTCGGCGCGGTCGCGGCGATGTCGGAATCCAAATCATTTCTCGAAGAGAGGATCGAACACATGATCAGGAAACCCGCGAAGTGGCGCCGGCTGGGCGCGGCCACTCTCGTCACGATATCAGCCGCCCTGACCGCGCTCGCCGCGCAGGTGAGCCCGCCCAACGCGGATGCCCCGGCACCCACGGCGGCCGAACCCGCCAGGCGCCAGGAGATCAAACTACCTGCGGCCACGCTCGACCGTTACGTCGGTACCTACCAGGTCGGCGACGGCTACCTTTTCAAGGTGCGCCGCGATGACACGCACCTGCTCGCGCAGATCACGGGCCAGGCCGAGCTCGAGATCTTTCCGGAGTCCGAAACGAAGTTCTTCTGGAAAGTGGTCGACGCGCAGATCGAATTCGTGACCGAAGGCAACGCACCGGCCACCGCCGCGACGCTTAGCCAGAACGGCATGAATCCGACCTGGCCGCGCATCGATGCCGCGGGAGCTGCCGAGGTGGAGAACGCCTTGTCGGCCCGCGTGCAGTCGCAGGCGCCGGCGCCGGGAAGCGAGAAGGCAATGCGCACGCTGGTGGAAGGGATTCATGCAGGCACGCCGCCGTATGCCAGCATGAGCAAGGATCTCGCGGACCTCACGAAGAAGCAGTTGCCACACCTGCAGGGATCGGTCACTTCACTCGGTGCCGTGCAGTCGGTGGAGTTTCGCGGCGTGAGTCCCACGGGCTGGGACATGTACGAGGTTCGGCAGGCGAAGGGCCTGACGCAGTGGCGCATTCACCTGTCCGCGGACGGCAAGGTGGATGGAGCCTTGATTCAGCCGAATCCCTGACGGGCGCCCAAGCACACATACCACCGGCTCTCGCGCCTGCGGGGGCCGGTGGTTTGCGCGTTTCGGAGTAAGCTCATCGCATGCGTTTCCTGCAGGCCTTCCTGGCGGCCGCCATCATCCTGCTCCCCGCCACAGCAACGGCAGCCTGGGGACCCGCGCAGCGCATCGACGCGTACCTGGACGCGCTCGCGAAGCACGGCCTGGCGAATGGTTCGCTCGCCATTTCCGAGAAAGGCCAGTCCAGGTATCAGCGAGCCATCGGTTCGGCGGTGATCTCGCCGGGTCACGATGAAGCGGCCGATACCGGCACGAGATATCGCATCGGCTCCGTGAGCAAGCTGTTCACCGCGGTGCTGGTCATGCAGCTGGCCGAGGGCGGAAGCATCACGCTCGACAACAAGGTCGCCGAGTTCTTTCCGGACGTGCCGAACGCGCTCGACATCACCTATCGTGACCTGCTCGCGCATCGCAGCGGGCTCGCCGACTATTCGTTTGCACCGGATTTCGAAACCTGGAGAGTGCAGCCGCACACGCAGGCCGAGGTGTTGAAGCGAATCGAACAGGCCGCGCCCCTGTTCCCGCCGCGCGAGCGAAACGACTACAGCAGCACCAACTACCTGCTGCTGAGCTACATGCTGGAGAAGGTATACGACAAGCCGTTCGCCGAACTGGTACGCACGCGGATCGCCGACAAGCTGGGCCTGGCGCGCACGTACTACGGGCAGAGCATGAATGCCCAGCGGCACGAGGCCTTGCCCTACGAATGGAAGCCGGGCGGCTGGGTGCCCGAGGCGGAGACCGATCCGGCATTGCATCTCGGCGCGGGTGGCATGGTCTCCTCTCCCGCCGACCTGGTGCGTTTCATGGATGCGCTGTTCGCCGGAAAGGTGGTGTCACCCACCAGCCTCGACAGCATGCGCGGCGTCAACGGCGCCGCGCTGGGATTGCCACTCCTGGACCTCGCGGGCCGCAAGGCCTACGGTCATTCGGGTCGGATCGACGAGTACCGCGCTTACGTCTATCACTTTCCGGACAGCGGCATCTCCGTGTCATACACGGCGAATGCCTCCATCCTGCCTCCGGATGAACTGGTCGACGAGGTGCTGGCATTGATCTTCGACCGTTCCCGGCGCCCGCCGACATTCGACGCCGTCAAACTACCTGCCGCGAAGCTGGACGAATACACGGGCACCTGGAAAAGCGCCCCGAGCCAACCGGCGAACATGCCATTCCGCAGGTTCGCGCCGCCCGGCCAGCCGCCCGAGATCACGATCCGGCGTGTCGGTGACGCGCTGGTGCATCCGGCGAACGGCCGCGACTATCCGTTGATCCCGCTGGGCAACGACGAGTTCATCGTCGATGGAATGCGCTATTTCCTGCGCGCCTATCCACGCAGCGGCGAAGTGGTGGTCCGCAGCCCGTTCTGGGCTTACTACTTCAGGCGGGAGTGATGACCGAAGCGCCGGTGGTCTTGCGCGCCTCGAGGTCGCGATGCGCCTGGGCCGCATCCGCCAGCTTGTAGCGCTGATTGATCTGCACGCGGATCCACTTCTTCCTGAGCGCCGCGAAGGTTTCCCGCGCCATCGAATCGAGATCGCGCCGCTCGGCGGTGTAGTCGAAGAGTGTCGGCCGCGTGACGAACAGCGAACCGCGTTTCACCAGGTCGGCCGTGGAAAACGGCGGCACCGGTCCCGATGAGCTGCCGTAGCTGACCATGAGACCCCGCTTGCGCAGGCAATCCAGCGATTCGATGAAGGTGTCCTTGCCCACGCCGTCATAGACCACGTGCGCACCCAGCCCCTTCGTCAGCTTCTTCACCGTTTCGGCGATCGGCACCTGGCCGCGAACCAGCACCTGTTTGCAACCGTTGCGCTTCGCCGGTGCGACCTTGTCCTCGCTGCCGACAATGCCAATGACCTGCGCGCCCAGCGCCTTGCCCCACTGCGCCAGCAAGGTGCCAACGCCACCTGCGGCGGCGTGCACCACGATCACGTCGCCCTTCTTCACGCGATGGGTGTGGCGAAGCAGATAGCAGGCGGTGAGACCCTTGAGCATGAGCACGGCGGCCTGCTCGTCGCTGAGCTCCTTCGGGACTTTCACGATGCGCGACGCCGGCACGTTGCGCAGTTCACCGTAGGAGCCGGGCACGCCGATCACGTAAGCGACACGTTCGCCGATGCGGAAACCGCGCACCTTCCTGCCCAGCGCCGTGATGACGCCGGCTGCTTCGCGACCCACGCCGCCCGGCATCTCCGCCTGCGGATATAGCCCGGTGCGATCGTAGACGTCGATGTAGTTGACGCCGATGGCGGTGTGCAGCACCTGCACTTCGCCAGGTGCCGGCACACCGGCATCGACATCCTCGAGCCTCATTACCTCGGGGCCACCGACTTCGTGAATGCGGATGGCGCGAGGCATGTCAGGCTCCTTCAGTCCGTGGGAATCAGGGAGAGTACCCGCGCTCGCCATGTTCGGCGAGATCGAGTCCCTCGGTCTCCTGTTCTTCCGACACGCGCAGCTTCGCCACGGGCGAGACGATCTTGAGAATGACCCAGGTGCACACGCCGCACCATGCCGCGGCGGCGACCACGCCGAGCGCCTGCACGCCCACCTGCGCCAGGATGTCCTTCTGCACCGGGAATCCCGCGCCGCCCAGCGAAACCGCGGCGAATACGCCGGTGAGCAGCGTGCCAATCACACCACCCACGCCATGCACCGGCGAGACGTCCAGCGAATCGTCGATCTGCAGCTTGCGTTTGAGGAATTGCGTGGCGAAGAAGCAGAGCGTGCCGGCCGCGAGGCCGATGGCAACCGCGCCCATGGGTCCGACGAAGCCCGAAGCCGGCGTGATGGTTCCGAGTCCCGCGACCATGCCCGTGACCACGCCCAGCATCGAAGGCTTACCGTAACGGGTCCACTCCGCGATCATCCACGCCAGCGCGCCGGCGGACGCACCCATGTGCGTTGCGAGCATGGCGTAACCGGCGGAGCCGTTGGCCGCGAGCGCGCTGCCCGCGTTGAAGCCGAACCAGCCCACCCACAGCATGCCCGCGCCCACCACCGTGATGGGCAGGCTGTGCGGCGTCATGGCCGTGTGCGGAAAACCGCGACGCGGACCGAGCACGATGGCGCAGACCAGCGCGGCCATGCCGGCACTGACGTGAACGACGATGCCGCCGGCGTAGTCCATGACACCGAGCTTCGCGAGCCAGCCACCGCCCCACACCCAGTGCGCGATGGGCACGTACACGACCAGCAACCACAACACGGTGAACCACAACACGGCCGAGAAGCGCATGCGCTCGGCAAAACCACCGATGACCAGCGCCGGCGTGATCACCGCGAAGGTCATCTGGAACAGGAAGAACACGCTCTCCGGGATGGTGCCCGAGACCGCATCACGCGTGACGCCGGCGAGGAACACCTTGTCGAGCCCGCCGATGTAGTCCTGCGTGGAACCGCCGTCCGTAAATGTGAGCGAATACCCGGCTGCCAGCCAGGTCAACGAGGCCACGCAGGTGATGGCAAAGCACTGCATGAGGATGGAAAGCACGTTCTTGGAACGCACCAGTCCCGCGTAGAACAACGCCAGGCCGGGCAAGGTCATGAACAGCACCAGGGCGGTGGCGGTGATCAGCCAGGCGGTATCGCCGGTGTCAGCCACGGCAGGAGCAGCGTCCTGCGCCGATGCGAATAACGGAAGCAGCAGACAGCCGAGTGCCGCCGGCACCCGGAGAATGGAAGCACGCATTTTTCGAACCCCTCGTCAGGCGGCCGCTGGCGCCGCGTCTAGCTACTGGCGGTGATTGCTGTCAGGCAATTGCCGCCCGGATTGTTGATGTTCTCGACCCACGCCCGTGCCGCGCAGCGGCCGGTCGCATTCTTCTTCTTTCAACAGACGGACGCCCGTTCATCGGGAACGGGCGTCCGTCGGATACTGAGGTACTGCTTACAGCGCCGAGTTGTCGGTCTCGCCCGTACGGATACGGATGACGCGATCGATATCGGTGATGAAGATCTTGCCGTCGCCGACTTTGCCGGTCTTGGCGGCCTTGAGAATCGCTTCGACAACTTGATCGACGAGATCGCTGCGCACAGCGACTTCGATCTTGGTCTTGGGGACGAAGTCCACGACGTATTCGGCGCCGCGATAGAGCTCGGTATGGCCACGCTGGCGACCGAAACCCTTCACCTCCGTCACCGTCATGCCGGAAACGCCTATCTCCGACAGTGCGGCTCGCACGTCGTCGAGTTTGAAAGGCTTGATGATGGCGGTGACCAATTTCATTTGTTTTCTCCCAAATCTTTTAGTGCCAAATCTTCGTGGACCGGGGCGCCGACACCGGCGAGCCCTGATTGCAGTGCAGCTTCCGTGCCAGTATCCCGAAAGCCCAACATAGCGGCAATTTCGCTATCGAGCGTCCGGACGCCGTAATTCGGAGCACTAAATTAGCGCGTGAGTTTCCGATATGCCCAAGAATGGTGCGGAGACCTCACACTCTTATTAATAGCCTCACAGCTTCACGACTATCTTGCCCATGAATTGGCCGGTGCGCATTTGTTCCAGCGCCTGGTCCAGCTGGTCCAGTTCGTACACGCGGTCCACCACCGGCTTCACCCGGTGCTTGCTCATGAAGGCCTGCATTTCCTTGAGCCTTACCCGCGGGCCGACCAGCACACCGACGGCGCGAGCGCTCTTGTCCAGCAGCGCGACCGCCGAAAACTGGCCGCCATACCCGGTGATGCCGCCAATGATCGCCAACACCCCGGCGTCGGCCAGACATTTCTCGGACTGCGCGAGCGTGCCCTTGCCTCCCACCTCGACGATGACGTCAGCGCCGTGACCGCCGGTGAGCTCGAGCACCTTGTCGCCCCACTCGGGCGTGGTGCGGTAGTTGATGGTGTGCTTCGCGCCGAGCTGCCGCGCACGCACCAGCTTTTCGTCCGACCCGCTGGTCACGATGACATCGGCACCCGCCGCATGTGCAAGTTGCAGTGCAAAAGTGGAAACGCCGCCGGTGCCCTGCACGAGCACCGTCTTGCCAGGTCCCGCGCGGCCCTCGGTGATGACCGCGCTATAAGCGGCGAGGCCCGCGGTGGGAAGGGTCGCGGCGTCGATGTCGCTCCAGCCGTCGGGAATCGCGACCAGCGCCGTCTGGTCGATTGCCACGTAGTCGCCGAAGACGCCGTTCATCGAGGATCCCAAGGCGCCTTTGAGGTTCGAGCCCGCCGGCGGTCCGTCGGTCCAGTTGTTGAAATACATGCTGGTGACGCGCTGCCCGATCCGGAACTCACGCGCGCCCGGACCCAGCGCCACCACCTCACCGGCGCCATCCGAGGCGGCGATCATTCCGGAGCGGTCGCGTTTCTGGGAAAGATTTTCGATGTCACCGCGATTCAGCGAAATGGCGCGCATGTGCACCAGCACCTGCCCCGGCCCGGGCTTGGGCTTGGGCACCTCTACGACCACGGTCCGCAACCGGAAGCCGTCTTCGGCCTTTTCATAGACCACCTGGCGCGTGGTCGCCGGGATTTCCCCGCTCTTGCCTAGCGCAATCGCCGACACCGCAAGGATGGCGAGCGATAGCAGGCCGGTGGCGGTGATACGGAACATCGTGAATCGCGGCATCATTCGCATCCTCCATGTATGAACCCATCGTCATCGTCGGCGCAGGCCAGGCGGCAGCCCAGGCCGCCGAAACCCTGCGCAAGCGCGGCCACAAGGGACCGCTCACCATCGTGGGCGATGAAGCCCTGCTGCCCTATCAGAGGCCGCCGCTGTCGAAAAAATTCCTGGCCGGCGCCATGGATCGCGACCGACTGCTGCTGCGGCACTCGGCGCATTACGAAGAACACGCGGTGGACCTGCGGCTCGGCTACGCCGCCGTCAGCATCGATCGCACCAACCATCGCGTCGAGATCGCCGACGGGTCCCATCTCGACTATGGCCGGCTGCTGCTCGCCACCGGCGGCCAGCCGCGGCGGCTGCCCGCGCCCGGCGCCGAACTCGCCGGTGTCTATTACCTCCGGACGGTCGCCGACGTCGAACGATTGCGGCACGAGGTTCGCCCCGGGCGGCGAGCCGTGGTGATCGGCGGCGGATACATCGGGCTCGAAGTCGCCGCGACCGCGCGCGAGGCCGGACTGCAGGTCACGGTGATCGAATCCGCGGACCGCCTCATGGGCCGCGTCGTCTCGCCGCCGGTTTCGAGCTTCTACCAGGCGGAGCACGCGCGTCATGGCGTCGAGCTGCTGTTCAATGCGCGCGTGCAGGAGCTGCTGGGCGACGGCAGCGGAGGACAGCAGCGCGTGCGCGCCGTGCGCCTCGCCGACGGGCAGGAGATCCCGGCGGATTTCGTGCTCGTGGGAATCGGCGTCGTGCCCGCCGACGCGCTGGCACGCGCCGCCGGGCTGGCCTGCGAGGATGGCATCCTGGTGGACGAGTACTGTCGCACCTCGGACGCGCGTATCTGGGCGGCCGGCGACTGCACCCGGCAGGTCAACCTGCATTCCGGGTTGCGCGTGCGCCTCGAGTCGGTCGACAACGCCTTCGAGCAGGGCACGAGCGCGGCCCTCAACATGCTCGGGCTAACTATCGCGCACGACAAGGTTCCGTGGTTCTGGTCGGACCAGTTCGACCTCAAGATGATCATCGTCGGGCTGTCGGCCGGTGCCAACGAAGTGGTATTGCGCGGCGACCCCGCGAGCCGCGCCTTCAGCGTGTGTTTCCTCAGGGACGGCGAGCTGGTGGCCATCGAAACGGTGAATCACACCAGGGACCAGATGGCCGCGCGCAAGATGATCCTGGCGAGGGCGCGACCGGATCGCGCGAAACTCGCGGATCCGGCCGTCGCGCTCAAGGACACCGTCTAGTCCGGCTATACCGGCACGCCGCGCCAGCGCGCGAAGACTTTTTCCATGTCATCGCCGGCGCCTTCGACCACACCGGCCATGAGCTGGCGGCCGAGCTCGCGGTAGCTGTCGAACTGCAGCTCGCCGTAGAACTGGTTGGAGGTGGGCTGGTTCGGGAATTCCGGGTTGGTGCGCCAGTAGCCGTAGATGTCCGCGCCGAGGTTCTCGCGCAGCAGCGCCTTGAGATACAGGATCTCACCGCTCGTACCGTCGGCGTAGGCCACCTTGCCGACCAGGTGCACGCGCTTGCGGATGGCATTGCCTTCGGCATGCAGCAGCGGATCGGCGCAAATCTCCACTTCGGCGCCGAGGTCCGCGCGGGCGCGCTGCACGGCCTGGCCCAGGTCCGCGAGCGTGGCGTCGGGATCCGCGCCGGCATCACTCACGATGATGTAACGGCAACGACGGCGCAGCAGCTCGTACACGCCGAGATTCTCGAAATGTCCGCCGTCCGAAAGATGGATGCGCGCGTCCTTCTCGCTGAGTCCCGTGCCGAGCATCTCGCGCAGCATCAGCACGTACCAGGCCGGCCAGCGCCAGCGGCGCGGCGCGTGACGCGGATTCGCCACCCAGATGCCGAGGCGCACGTTCAGCAGCGCCATGACGAAACTCACCGGGCGCGACTTGGTCGCGTAGGTGTCCGGATCGATGGCCGCGCCCGACACGGAGAATGCCGTGGACAAGGTGAGCTGGCCACGCAGGTAGTTCGAGGTGCGCCGGTAGCCGGTGCTGGCGCTGCCGCAGTAGAGCGGCGTGAGGATCATGTTCTCGCCGTTGCGCGCTCGCAGCTTGGAGTCGGTGGAGCTGGTGGTGTTCAGCGTGGTGTTGATGATCTGGAACGGCGCGCCGGAATCCGCCTTGAGATCCGTGAGCCGGAACATCATGGGATGGCGCTGGTCATGCCCGCCGTTGCCCACCTCGGGCATGAAGGCCTCGGCCAGGCGGCTGCGGTAGTAACTGTGCATCGACACGGAGTTGATGTCGCAGACGAAGGCGAACAGCACCGAGGCTCCGAACCAGCCCTGGAACCAGTGCGTGTAGATGAGGTCGGTGTGCACCACCAGGTTGTAGACCACGGTGAACAGGCCGGCGAGCACCAGCGCCAGGCCCGCCATCGCGTAGGTGCCGGAATGCGCTCCCTGCTTGTTCGCCTTGTACAGCGACGCCAGGCCCGTGAGCAGCGGCGCGATCCAGGTGAAATTGCGCGTGGCCTCTTCCGCCTCCTCCGACCTCAGCCAGGCGCGCACCGTGTCTTCGATGCCGGCGAGCACCGGCAGCAGGCCGAGCCCGATGCAGATGGCCGCGCCCGCGAGCAATTGCCCGAGTCGCTGGCGGATGAACTGACCGGCGCTCAACTGGCGCAATGGCCGCAGGACCGTGCTGAAGGCAAACACCAGGGTGGCCAGCAGGTAGGCGCCAAAAAAACCGATGCCCCCCAGCCCCAGCATCACGAAGCCATCGTGCGCGCGAATCGGCGCGGCGTCGGGCAGGCGAAGTTCACGCGGCCATCCGAGGGCGACGAAGTCCAGCGTCATGAGCCAGACCAGCGTGATCAGCAGCGGCATCAGCACGAACAGGTTGAGCAGCGTGCCGGAAAGGATGCTGGCGCCCAGCGTCCAGCCCGAGAGGCCCTTGCCGGAGATGAGATAGCGGCCGTGGAGCCGCAACCAGTCGAGTACCGTGCCAGTCCCGTCGGCCAGCGGGATCGCGCCGAGCCGCTGCCCGGATTTCACCGGCACGTGGGCGCGCAGCCAGGAGAGACAGGAACCGATGTAGCCGCCGCCCGAGACGGTAGATAGATAGTCCACGCGCCGCAGCAATCCGCTCTGCGACAGCGTCTGCAACACGCCCATGTTGAACGCGGCGGAGCGGATGCCGCCGCCGGACAGCGCGAGCCCCACGAGCGGTGCGTCCGCGGCGCCGTCTTCGGCGGCCTTGCGGCGCGCGCGGATCCAGTCGGCCTCGGCCTTCTCGACGTCCGCGAATTTCTCGGTGTATTCCGGCGACGCTTCCGCGCTCACACCGCCTCCCCGAACAACCGGCACTCGGTGGGCTTGAAGTCCGGTGGCGTCTCGGGAAGGTCGCGATGGATCTTGAGGTACTCGATGATGTCGAAGCGCTGCTCGTCGGTGAACTCCGGACCGATGACGCCGTGCGGCAGCGGGTTGTCCTTGCGATTCTCGAGGTGCTTCTTCCAGGTCGCCTCATCGGCCGAGAACGCGTGGCCGATGTTGCGATTGCCGTCCTCGTCGGTATCCAGCCAGAAGCCGTCATCCTTGCCGTCGGCGTCGGGCTCGGTCACGAAGCCCACGACCCTGGGGTCGAACTCGCGACGGCCGACGAAGAATTCCTTGTCGCGCTTTTCGGGCGGCAGCAGCATCTGGTAGAGCGATGGCACCGAGCCGTTGTGCAGGAACGGCGGCGTGGCCCACACGCCCTCCAGCGGCCGCGGCTTGTAGCCCGGAATTTCCTGCGGCAGATCGAGCGAACCGAATCCTTCGAGGCACTGCTGCGTGGCGTAATCGATGCCGTGATCCGCGTAGAAGCGGTTCTTGACCAGGATGCCAACCAGGTTCAGCGCCAGGCCTTCACTGAGTTTCGTGACGTCGAGCTTGCCGAGTACGCCGTCGATCTTGGCTTTCCCGTGGTGCAAGTCCCACAGCAGGATCCTGAGGTGGCACTTCTCGCCGCACTTCAGGTAGTCGGTGGGTTTCTGGTCCAGCGCCGGAGTTTCCGGCAGCGGCGTGAAAGTCTTCTCGAGCGCCGCCTGGATGTCACGGAACGCGGCCTCGGGGATGGCCGCCGGACCGCCGTCCGGATCCGGGTAGGCGGCGGCCGCCGTGCTCAGCGGGCCGGTGCCGGCCTCGCCTTCGCGCAGCTGTGCCAGTTCGAGCAGCCGGAAGCGCACGTCGCGCGTCAGCGAGCGCACCATGAGTGGGCGCAAGGCCGCTTCGAGATCGGCGTTGCTGAGTCCGGTGCGCGAGAGATCGTAGCGACGATTCATGAAACGCATGGCCGCCAGCGGATCGGTGCCGATGTGATCCGCCGGGATCACTTCGATGCGCCACTCGGTGCCGGGCAGGGTCTTGAGCGGGGCGCTCGCCGCCTGGCGGCGCGGCTCGGCCACGTGCGGTCCGTGGCATTCCACGCAGTGACGCTGGAACAGCGCCTCGCCGCGCTTCGCCTTCTCGTGATCGATGGCACCGAGGACATCCTCAGGCCAGCGCGGCGGCCGCAGCGTCTGCAAGGTGTGCTCGATGCGCTGCAGGCCCACGATGTCCACCGAGGTGCGGAATCGTTCTTCGGGGGGCAGCGGTTTGCCCTGCGGCGTCATCAGCGGAGTGACGGCGCCCACGCCCAGCGCTTCACCGATGTTGCGCGCCAGCGGCTGCGCCACCGAGCCGTTGTACTGCACCCAGTCGAACTTCCAGATGTTCCACAGGTAGGGATAACTCACCGGCGCGTCGCCGACCTGGTAGTTAGACGAGTCGAGATGGTCGCCGAACGCCGTGTTGCCGATGCGGCCCAGCGCGTCGGTGCGGCCAAAGCCTTCCTGCAACGGGTACAGGCGGCGCAGGGGATTGTTCTGCCCCGAGCCGAGCATCGCGAACACCGTGGCGCGCACGCCCTTGCGCAGCTCCGACTTGCCGCGCGGGTATTCGCTGCCCAACACCTTCTTCGCGAAGCGGTCGAACTTCCAGGGATTCACCGAGGTGCTGATCAGCGAGGCCAGCAGTTCCGGCGCGAAGCTGCCGCGCTTCATGTCGGTGAAGGCGTGCATCGCGGCCCCGCCGTCGATGCGGATGGCGCGGGTATGCCCATCGACGGTGCGATGGATCTCGCCCGTGTGGCAGGCGGCGCAGGTGATGTCGAGCACGTCGGCGCCAATGACCTTGTTGAAGTGCCGCGTGAATCCGATCGGCAGCTGGTGCGGATTGACCGGGCTCGGCTCCGGGTCGACGAGGAAGCGGTACTTGCGCATGTGCGCGGGGTCGGCGAACCGCTCGTAGGACAGCGGCAGCTCGAGGTTCACGAACCAGGAGTAGCGCAGCGCGCCGTCCGAGGCGCCCTGGGGCATCGACGTCCCCTGCGGCGTGTAGTAATAAAGTTGCCGCGATGCGCTGTTCTGTTCCGCCCCCCAGCCCTGGTCCAGCCAGACGTATTCATCTACGGGCTCGAGGGCAGGTATCGTGTGCACCGGCCATGCCACGAACCACAGAAAAGCGAGAAGGGCTATGGCCACGACGGTGGCCCCGGCGGTCAAGGTCCATTTCAGCCAACGACGCATCGCGTTACTCCCTGCGCGAACTGTCGCATACTCCAAACAAACAACCACGCGACAGGACGGCGATTGTGTACGGGTTCACCCGGGTTGCAAGTGCTGCATTTCTCAGAAAGCTGCTTGCCGTCGCGTTAGTTAGCTTCGGGGGCGTGGCGGCCGCCGCGGCCCCGGGCGTGATCTCGCTCACGACCGACGAATCCGTGCGAATTCCGTCACTGAGTTCGTCCATCCAGCTGCTCGAGGACCCGACCGGCCAGCTCGACATCGATGCGGTCAGCCGGGCGCCGGCCGACGCGGGATTCATCGCCGCGACTCCGGACACCACCAACGTGGGATTCTCCCGGTCCGTCTGGTGGGCCCGTCTTTCGCTGCGCAATGACTCCGGTGAACCCCGGCTCGTCTACCTGCGGCAGGGTTATCCGCTCATCGATTCGCTGGTGTTCTTCGAGCCGACACCGGCCGGCGGGTGGACACGGCACGAAACCGGCGACCGCACGCCCTTCTCGACCCGCGAGGTGGCGCACCGGGACTTCCTGTTCCCGCTGCATATGGCGGCGCACTCCGAACACACCTATTACATGCGCTTCGCCTCGCAGGGCCCGGTCGACATCAATCTCTCCCTGGACGACGCGACCGGCCTGGCCGAGGCACTGAGCCGCGAGCAGCTCGCCTACGGCCTGTACTTCGGCTGCGTGCTCATGCTGCTGGTGTGGAGCGGCCTGGTCTTCGTGGCTGTACGCGACCAGGCGTTCTTCGCCTACTTCGCTTACGTGTCGACCTTCGGTGTCTACATGACGGTGAACACCGGCTTCGCGTTCCAGTACTTCTGGCCGGACAGCCCGCGCTGGGCCAACAGCTGCCTCATCATGCTGCTGAGCCTGGCGCTGGTCACGGCGCTGCAGTTCTCCACCACCATCCTGCGCTCGGTGGACTACACGCCGCGGCTCAACAAGGTGGCGCGCGGACTGCAGATCCTGGCGCTGCTCGGCATCGCGCTGGTGCCCTTCCTCGAGTACGCGGTGCTGGTGAAGCAGGTCGCCCTGCTGATCTTCGTCTCCGTGATCTTCATGATCGCACTGGGCATCTTCAGCCTGCTCGCCGGCTCGCGCCCGGCGCGTTACTACGTCATTGCGTGGGGCGCGTTCCTTGCCGGTTCGGTGATCTTTCTCATGAAGAACTTCGGCATGGTGCCGCACACATTCATCAGCCAGCACAGCTGGCAGGTGGGCGCACTGGTCGAGATGATCCTGCTGTCGATGACGCTGAGCAGCCGCATGAACGAGCTCAAGCACCAGAGCCGCACGGATCCCATCACCTTGCTGGGCAACCGCCGGTTGTTCGACGACCGCCTGCCGGTGGAATTCGCACTGGCCCGTTCCGAGGGCAAGCCGCTGTCGCTGCTGATGCTCGACATCGACTACTTCAAGAACTACAACGACCGGCACGGCCATGCGTTGGGCGACGAGGCCATCAAGCTGGTGGGAACCGCGTTGCGGCGCCATGCACGCAAACCGGTGCTGGCCTGCCGATACGGCGGCGACGAGTTCTGCATCATCCTGCCGGGTGCCGCTGCCGACACCGCCGCGATGATCGCCGAGCGGGTGCGTGCCAATGTGCAGGCCGCGCGCGCGGACGATCTTTCCATCACCGTGAGCGTGGGCTACGCCTCCATGCTCGCCGATGAGTTCCCGAGCCACGACAAGCTCTTCGACGCAGCCGACGCGGCGTTGTATTCGGCCAAGGAAGCCGGGCGCAACCGCGTGGCCGCGTTCAGTGGTCGCCGCGCCGACGACGCGCGCCGTCCCATGCACTCTCCCCCGCCCTGATCCCTGGCCTGGATTGCCGGCCGCCCGGACGGCTTGCCTTGATTACTACAGTTGTCATAGATTAGACCACACTTGTATGTCTGAACCGAAACTCAGCGCACTCGAGCTGCGCATCATGTCCGAGCTGTGGAGCCGCGGCCCCTGTTCCATCCGCGACATCCACGCCGCGGTGGTGAAACGTGACCGCCCCGCCTACACCACGGTGCAGACCATGGTGTATCGCCTGGAGGCCAAGGGAGCGCTGCGCCGCACCAGGAAAATCGGCAACGCGCACGTCTTCGAGGCGACCACCACGCGTGCCTCGGTGCAGACGCGGCTGTTGCGCGAGTTGTTAGGGCTGTTCGGCGGCAATGCGCGCCCGGTGATGGCGCACCTGGTGGAGATGGGCAAGATCTCGCACGAGGACATCGAGAACGCGCAGAAGTTGCTGGACGAACATCAGTCCAGGGCGCTGCCCGCGCGGGACCGCAGGAAATGACGGGCGCGCTGCTCGACCACCTCTGGCAGTCGACGCTGTTCGGCGCCGCCATCTGGTCGATCACGCTCTGCCTGCGCGGAAATTCGGCCGCCGTGCGTCATGGTTTATGGCTGACAGCCTCGCTGAAATTCCTCGTACCCTTTTCGGCGCTCTACCTGTTGGGTGCCGCGGCTGGGATCCCGCCCCCTGTGGAGTCCCAGCCCGCTTTTTTCCCCGCGGCGCTCGATGTTGCCGCGCCCGTGCTTTCTCCGGTCATGGCCAGCGGCCACGCGACACGGGAATCATTCCTGTGGCCGGTCGTGGGCGGCGTATGGCTGGTGATCTCCGCCTGCCTGTCGCTGTCGTGGTGGCGCGGCTGGCGGATGGCGCGTCGCCTGTCGCTTGCCGCGCGACCCGCGCCGGGGTCGCTGCCCGATGTGCGGGTCACCGACGCCATCATCGAGCCCTCGGTGGCGCGCGTGATTCATCCGGTCGTGCTGTTGCCCGCCTCGTTGCCCGAACGACTGACTCCCGACCAGCTGCTGGCGGTCCTGGCCCATGAACGGGAACACATTGCGCGATTCGACCTGCTCAAGGCGCAGCTGCACCGGCTGGTCACCGTGCTGTTCTGGTTCCATCCGCTGGTGTGGTTCATCGGCCGCCGCCTGGTGGAGGAGCGCGAACGCGCCTGCGATGAAGCCGTGCTCGCCGCGGGTCATGAACCCGAAGAATACGCGGCGGGCATTCTCGCGGTTTGCCGGCACTGCGCCGGAGCCGGCCAACGACATGCCGTCTCGGCCTTGTCGGGCGACCTGACGCAGCGCGTCGGCCACATTCTCGACAACCGCTCACCGGCGTCGCTGGGTTTTCTCAAGTCCTTCACGCTGTCGCTGGCCGCGTGCGTACTCGTCATTGGCCCGCTGTTCGCGGGAACCGTCGCAGAGGCCGCACGCCATCGTCAAAAGTTGGAACGTGACACGCGGGTGCTGATGAACGCGAACCTCGAGGTGCGCACCGTCGGATCCGGCACCGCCAGTCTGCGACTCAGCGACTCGGGGATGGAGCTGAACGTCGCCAGCAGCTCGTTGCGCGAACTGCTGGCGATGGCGTATGGCGTGACACCGGCCGAGGTCAAGGGTCTCGACTGGCTGGACAATCCGCGCTACGACATACGCGCGGTGCTGCCCGAGAGTGTCACCGAACCGGATGACTTCGATCCGATGGCCATGCGCGGGCTGGTCACGCAATTGCTCGCGGCGCGATTCAATCTCGAGATCCACGTCAACCATCACTGCCAGGACCCGTGCGGACCCCGGGCACTCGCGGCTCGGCGACGCTGAATGCTCGCCGCGGTCACCGATCACCTGTGGCAGTCATTACTCTGCCTGCTGGTCGCCACGGTGTTCGCGGCGCTGCTGCACAATGCCGGCGCCATCGTGCGGCTATGGATCTGGCGCGTGACGCTGGTGAAATTCCAGGTGCCATTCGCCTTTCTCTGGATGGTGGGTGACAGGCTGGGCTTTCCGGTCATGCATCCTTCCGATGCCGCTCCGGCACCGCTCATCGAATGGATTGCGCAATTGCGGCCCTGGGTCGCGCCCGCACAAAACGGTCCGTGGCAGGGACTACCCGCGGTGGCGGTTCTCGCCCTGTTGCTCGTGGTGTGCGCGGCATGGTTTGTCTGGGTCCTGCGTCAATGGCGACACGAGCGTGCGCTCGCGCAATGGCAGTCGCTGCATGAGCAGGACGAGCCCGAAGCACAGCCGCGACCGGTGGGATTCTTCCGCGCCGCGTCGATCACGCTGTTCGTGATCTGCGCGCTGGGCGCACCGATGATCGCGGGCGCAGTCCACGATCGCCAGCATCGCCACCGGCTGATGGTGGTGAATTCGCTGTCGCTGCGCGACGCCGACATCAGCCTGAAAATCGCCGCGCCGGGAATGGGCGGCCGCTCGCGCGTCATCGCCGATCGCAACGGGGTGCGCATACGCAATGCCAGCGTCCAGGAACTCATCGCGATTGCCTTCGGCGTCAGCCCCGGCGCGGTGATGAGCAACCAGTTCCAGTCGCGCGAAGCCGAGAATCCCTACGACTACTGGCTGATCTCACCGCGCTATGACCTGGTGGTCACCGCGCCCGTGCTCGACCCGGAACGATTCGAGTCGTATGCGCTGCACATGGCCATCACCCGGCTCATGGCCGAGAAGTTCGGCATCGAGATCCACGTGAACGGCGACTGCCAGCACCCTTGCGGGCGCTGGGGCGTGTGGACGGAAGAGCGACGCTAGTTTGCGTCGCGGCCACCGATGAGATCGAGCTGACCCCGGCGCGCGACGCGCCGATCGAACAGGCCCCACGCGCCTTCGTGGCCATGCCAGGCGCCGCCGGTGGCGGCCTTGGCATATTCGGTGGCGCGGGTTTCGAAGAAGTTCGCGTGCTCCACGCCGTTCAGCATGGCCGTGAGCCAGGGCAGCGGATGTTCCTTTACGCCGTAGACCTGCGGCAGGCCTAACTGCTTGAGGCGCCAGTCGGCGATGTAGCGGATGTAGGCCTTGACCTCGGCCGCGGAGAGTCCTTCCACCGGACCGAGCTCGAACGCCAGGTCGACGAACCGGTCCTCGAGTTTCACCACGGTGCGCGCGCAATCGACGATGTCATCCCTGACCGGCTGCGAGAGCGCGCCGGTTTCCTGGGCGAAGGTGTGGAACAGGCGGATGATGCCCTCGCAATGCAGCGTCTCGTCGCGCACGCTCCAGCTCACCACCTGGCCCATGCCGCGCATCTTGTTGTGGCGCGGGAAGTTCAGCAGGATGGCAAAGCTCGCGAACAGCTGCAGTCCCTCGGTGAATCCACCGAACATGGCCAGCGTGCGCAACACGTCGGCGTCAGTCTCGACGCCGAAGCCCTGCAGGTAGTCGTGCTTGTCGCGCATGGCCGAGTAGTCCATGAACGCGGTGAATTCCGAATCGGGCATGCCCAGGGTTTCCAGCAGCAGCGCGTAGGCCGCAATGTGCACGGTTTCCATGTTGGCGAAGGCCGCGAGCATCATCTTGATCTCGGTGGGCCGGAACACGCGCGCGTAGCGTTCCATGTAGTTGTCCTGCACTTCCACGTCCGACTGCGTGAAGAAGCGGAACACCTGCGTGAGCAGGTTGCGCTCCGCATCGGTGATGCGGTTGTTCCAGTCCTTGCAATCCTCGCCGAGCGGGATTTCCTCCGGCATCCAGTGGATCTGCTGCTGCCGGCGCCAGTATTCGATGGCCCAGGGATAACGAAACGGCTTGTATGACTTCGACGGCGTGAGCAGGCCGGGTTTGCCGATGAGTTCGATTTGTTGCGCGGACATTGCGTCTCCGTTGAGCGGACCAGGCCGCTCGCTATTCGTGCACGCTTGCGGTTATTGGCAAGCGAGACATTCGTCGTATTTCGCTTCGTCGGTTTCGGTCGCCAGCGGTTTCACCGGCAGCTTGCGCGTGTTGTCGGCCTCGACGCCGGCGAAACCCGCGCGCTGCACGCTCTTGCTGCGGCAGTAGTACAGCGACTTCACGCCACGTTCCCAGGCCGTCCAGTGCAGCATCAGCAGGTCCCACTTGTGGATGTCGCTGCGCAGGTAGAGGTTCAGCGACTGTCCCTGGCAGATGAGCGGCGCGCGATCGGCGGCCAGCTCCACCACCCAGCGCTGGTCGATCTCGAAGGCCGTGCGGAACACCGCCTTCTCGTCTTCGCTCAGGCATTCGAGGTGCTGCACCGAGCCCTCGTGCGCCAGGATGGATTGCCAGGTGTCCTCGGTGTTCGCGCCCTTGCCCGCCAGTAGTTTGCTCAGCGCCGGGTTGCGCACGCTGAACGAGCCCGACAGCGTCTTGTGCGTGTAGATGTTCGCGGGAATCGGCTCGATGCAGGCGCTGGTACCGCCGCAGATCACCGAGATGCTGGCGGTGGGCGCGATGGCCAGCTTGTGGCTGAAGCGTTCCATGATGCCGCGATCGGCCGCATCCGGGCAGGCGCCGCGTTCCTCGGCCAGCCGCTGTGAAGCCGCGTCGGCCTCGCGGCGCAGGTGCTTGAACATGCGGAGGTTCGCGGCGCGCGCCAGCGCGCTTTCGAACGGAATGCCCTTGTCCTGGAGCCAGGAGTGAAAGCCCATGGCACCCAGTCCCACCGAGCGCTCGCGCATGGCCGAGTACTTCGCATGGCTCATGCTGTCCGGCGCGTGGTCGATGAAATCCTGCAGCACGTTGTCGAGCATGCGCAGCACGTCTTCGATGAAGCGCGGATGCTGGCTCCATTCCTCCCAGGTCTCGAAGTTCACCGACGACAGGCAGCACACCGCGGTGCGCGGCTTGCCATCCTGGTCCACGCCCGTGGGCAGCAGGATCTCGCTGCAGAGATTGGACTGGCGGACCTTGAGTCCCGCCTCGCGCTGGTGTGGTGCCAGGTGGCGGTTGGCGGTGTCGCTGAAGAGCAGGTAGGGCTCGCCGGTCTGCAGCCGCGTCTCGAGGATCTTCTGCCACAGCTTGCGCGCGTTGATCGTGCGCAGCGCTTCGCCATTCTTCGGGCTGCGCAGCGCGAACGGCAGGTCGTCGCGCACCGCGTGCATGAATTCGTCGGTGATGCAGATGCCGTGGTGCAGGTTCAGGCTCTTGCGGTTGAAGTCCCCCGACGGCTTGCGGATCTCGATGAACTCCTCGATCTCGGGGTGATGCACGTCGAGATACACGGCGGCCGAGCCGCGGCGCAGCGATCCCTGCGAGATGGCCAGCGTCAGGGAATCCATGACGCGCACGAAGGGAATGATTCCCGAAGTCTGGCCGCAGCCCTTGACCGTCTCACCGATCGAGCGCACGCCGCCCCAGTAGGTACCGATGCCACCGCCGTTCGACGCCAGCCACACGTTCTCGGTCCACGTGCCGACGATGCCGTCGAGATTGTCTTCGACGGAGTTCAGGAAACAGGAAATGGGCAGTCCGCGCTCGGTGCCGCCATTCGAAAGAATGGGCGTGGCCGGCATGAACCACAGGCGCGACATGTAGTCGTAGAGGCGCTGCGCGTGCGCCGCGTCGTCGGCATACGCACGGGCCACGCGCGCGAACAGGTCCTGCGTGGTCTCGCCCGGCAGCAGGTAGCGGTCCTGCAGTGTGGCGCGACCGAAATTCGTGAGCAGCGCATCGCGCGAGGGATCGGTGCTCACCGGCATGGCGGCGCGCGCCGCCTTGGGACTGTCCATGCCCGGCGCGTGAGCTCTTACCTTGGTGATTTTCGCCGCGCTCTTGCGCGCCGTGCGCTGCAGTTTTGCGCGGACTCCGGATACTGTTTCGCCTGCCATCGCCGTCTCCTTTGGGGGAAAACGGGAGCGGCGCGAAGTTCTGCCGACAGCAGAAGGCATCGACGCTGCTGCCGGCACACCCCGTCCGATCAGAAGTCTCAAAAAAGTGCTCGGCAGGTCTCCTGGCTCGCCGCTCGATCACGCTTCACCTGGCCTTCCCGGAAGCTTTCGCTTCCAGTGACCTCAGCCTTCGGCAGAAGGCGGATGGTGAAGTGCTCGCGGCCTACAGTTGCGGGGGCAGCTGCGGAATCATCCTCGTGGACTCACCGCATTCCCTTTTCATCGCGCTCGCGCGCGAACCGACGCACAGGGCAGATGTTGTGTTTCATGACACGAGATTGTCAACATCTTGTGGCGAGGCGGGATTGGGGGCGACGATCGCCCCGGCTCAGAAGATGTAGGCGGCGCCGCTCTCGGGCGCGCCATTGTTGTCGCCCGGCATGTTGAATCCCGAATAGACGCCGTCTTCGGCGTAGGCGCCGACGATCAGTGATTTGCCGTCCGCCGACATGCCCATCGAAACACCCAGCATGTCGCCAAGGTCCGTGTCACGGGCGTGCAGATAGTTCAGCTGCTGCCAGGTGGTCCCTTCGCGTCGGAACGAGTAGACGGCACCGGTCGCGTAGGTGCTGTTGTCGTTCTGGTCGCCGCCCACGCCTTCCGAAGCGCTGGCTTCGCCGCGCGCGCCCACCGCCACGATGTTGCCGTCATCGCTGATGTCGAGCGAGAAACCGAACATGTCCTGTGCATCGGGGTTCGAAGCCTTGAGAAAGGCCTGCTGCGCCCAGGCGCCCGCGTTGCGCGTGAAAACGTAGGCGGCTCCCGATTCGGTCACCACGGCGCTGGTCGGGGTGCCGTTGATGCCCACGGCATCGGTGTCCTCGATCGTCGAGCTAACTACCAGCGTGTCGCCGTTTCCGGAGAGCGCCAGCGCCGCCCCGAGGTGATGGGCAGGATGCGACGGTCGCTGGGCATAGACCGGCCCCTTGAGAAACGCCTGCTGCACCCAGGAGCCACCACTGCGCACAAACATGTAGACCGCGCCGCTGTCGGGATCGGCATAGTTGGACTCGTCACCGTTCGAGCCAGTGGCGTCGCTGTCCTCGCCGGGCGCGCTGACCGCCAGCGTATTGCCGTCGGCCGAGATCGCGACGGTGTTGCCGAAGGCATCGCTGTTCTTGTCCGTGCTTGCAGACTTGAGGTAGGCGGTTTCAGTCCAGTTTCCGGCGGCGCGCGTGAATACGTAGGCGGCACCCGAATTCGGAGCATTGTTGTCCGTCTGCGAGGTTCCGACGCCGGTGGCCCAGCTGCTCTCGTAAGGCGCGCCGACCAGCAACGTGTTGCCGTCGCCGGAGATCGCCAGCGAAAGGCCGAACTGGTCATCCTGTCCGAGGTTCGAGGCTCGCAAGTACGCCTGTTCCGACCAGGTCGTTCCCGCCCGCGAATAGACGTATACCGAGCCCGACAGGTTGGCGCCCGTCGAGTCCGCGTGCACACCCACCGCCAGCGTGTTCCCGTCGTGAGAGAGCGTGACTCCCCAGCCGAATGTCAGCCCGGCATAGGAAGTCGAAGCCTTGATGTGAGCCTGCTGGTCCCAGGAGTTGGTCGCGGGGTCTCGCACGAACACGTAGACCGCACCCGATTCCGGATTGGTCAGCGTGAACTGGTTGCCGTTGATGGTCGTGGATCCGCTGTCTTCCCACGGCGCCGCGATTGCCACGGTGTTGCCATCACCCGAGATGGCGGTAAAGAGGCCGAACCAGTCATCGTGGCGCGTATTGGATGCCTTGAAGGACCCGAAGGTGCTGGGCACCGGATGGATCTGTATGACCTGCGAAGTGCTGCAACCCGTCGTATTGCATGCGTCGATGCGGTATCGCAGATGCGGCCAATTCTCGAGATGCACCCCCAGCTCTTCGCTGAAGGTCCGGACGGTGATGTCGCCGCTGAGCAGCTGGAAATCCGTGTCCGTGTTGCGGGTCTTGTAGACGCGGTAGTACGCCGCACGCGCCGCGGCTGGCCAGTCGAATCCCACTCGCTTGGTGAAGGAAGTGACGCTTACTTGCGGCGCGTCCGGCGCATTGAGCAGGCAACTCACCGCGAAGGACACATTGGCGCTGGTCACCGTGCCCGTCGGATTGGGCACGCCACAGGTGTAATCCACCGGCTGCTCGTCGACGACGACGGAATAGTTGGAGCCGCTGGCTCGCGGCGTGGCGAACGAGGCAAGTCCGCTGCCACTGATGGCAAGGTCTTCCGCGCCATTGAGCCGCAACACCAGGCCGCCGCCCACGAGACCGGATACCTCGGCGGAAATCGTGTAGTTGTTGGTCTGGCAGTTGATGGTGACATTGGTCACGTTGGCGCCACTGATGGTGCCGCTGCCATTGCTCACCGCGCAGGTCTGGGACAGCGTCGAGGGCTGCGTCTGCACGGTAACCGCATAGGCCGCGCCATTGCCGAGAACCGTGGAAAAGGCCACGGTTCCGTTGGCGCTCACGGCCGTGTCGTTGCCGCCGTTGTTTCGCAGCACGAGGCCGGAGCCGGCGAGACCGCTGACGGTTGCGCTGACGGTGAACGTGGCCGGAGGCGCGGGAGGGGGCGTGGGCGCGGGCGAACTTCCACCACCGCCCCCGCCACAGGCTGACAACGAGGCCAGCAGGCCCATGCCGAGGATTCGCAAACCGGTGGTGCGCGCCGTGATCATCGATGGCTCCCTGATTTCCCGCCGCCCTGTAATTTGAGAGATGTGGCTCGCGGGGCCGGAAATATGCCACAGCGCGGCGATGCACCAAAGCCCGGCGTCTGCTTGTTAACATCTTGCGCGTGAAACTCATCGCCACGCTCGCGGCCGCGCTGGTCGCCGCAATCTCGACCGCCGCCCCGCCCCATCTGCAGAAGCAAGGAACGACCCGGCAGCTGGTGGTCCACGACCGTCCGTTCCTCATCCTGGGCGGCGAGCTCGGCAATTCTTCCGCGTCCAGCGCGGAGTACATGAAGCCGCACTGGCCGCGGCTTAAGGCCATGCATCTCAACACCGTGCTCGCGCCCGTGTCGTGGGAGCTGATCGAGCCGGTCGAGGGAAAGTTCGACTGGTCTTCGCTCGATGCGCTGCTGCGCGACGCCCGGGCGCACGATCTCAAGCTGGTCATCCTGTGGTTCGGCGCCTGGAAGAACAGCATGTCGACCTACGTGCCCTCGTGGGTGAAGCGCGACCAGGCCCGCTTTCCACGCGTGCAGCAGGCCGGCGGCAGCAGCGTCGAAATCCTCTCGGCGTTCTCGAAGAACACGCTCGATGCCGATGCGCGGGCGTTCGCGGCCATGATGGATCGCCTCGCGAAAACCGATGCGCGCGACAACACCGTGATCATGGTGCAGGTGGAAAACGAAATCGGCATGTTGCCCGTTGCCCGTGAGCGTGGCGCCGCGGCGGACAAGCTGTTCAGCGCGGCGGTGCCGAAGGAGCTGCTGGCCGCGCTGACGTCTCGCGGGAACCAGCTCGAACCCGAGTTGCGCGAACGTTGGCAAAAGCAGGGAAGCAGGAACTCCGGGTCCTGGCCGCAGGTGTTCGGCGAAGACGAATGGGGCCAGGAGGTTTTCACGGCCTGGCACTACGCGCGTTTCGTAGAAACGCTGGTGAAAGCCGGCAAGGCCCGATACGAGTTGCCGATGTTCGTGAACGGTGCGTTGAATCGCAGTGGCCGCAAGCCTGGTGAATATCCTTCCGGCGGCCCGATTCCACATCTGCTGGATGTCTGGAAGGCCGGCGCACCGTCGGTCGACTTCCTGGCACCGGATATCTACTTTCCCAACTTCTCGCAGCTCGCCGCGCGTTATGAGCGCGCGGACAACCTGTTGTTCATCCCCGAGGCGAACAACGCGGTCAATCCACAAGGCCCGGCGAATGCCTTCTTTGCCTTCGGCGAACTGGATGCGCTGGGCTTCTCGCCCTTCTCGATCGAATCGTTGGGCGATGCGCCGAATGCGTTGTCGCAGACCTACGTGGTGTTGCAACAGCTGTCACCGCTGATTCTCGAGAGCCGCGGCCACGCGCGGCTCTCAGGGTTCCGCCCGACGCTGCGCGAAGACGGTACGGTGGTCGAAACACCGGCGACGGTCACCCTGGGAAAATACGAATTCACCGTGAGCTTCGTGGATCCCTGGATCGCGCGCGACCAGCAGACCATCGCGAATCACGGCGGCATGCTGATCCACGCCGGCGGCGAGGATTTCTGGTTTGCCGGCCAGGGCATCACCGTGACCTTCCGCGGTGTGGATGGTGGTCCGCCGGTCGCCGGCATCGACTACGCCGAGGAAGGCGTGTTCGACGCACAGGGCAACTGGGTGCCGGGACGCAGGCTCAATGGAGACCAGACCCACCAGGGACGGCACCTGCGCCTCGCGCCGGGAAAGACGCAGATACAGAAGGTGCGGTTGTACCGTTATCGCTGACCGACTCCGGCTCGCGGCTCAGGCGATCGCCGCCCCGGTAGTTGGAACGCGAACGCTAGTTCAGGACGACGAGCAGATCCTTGGCGTCGACCTGCAGCCCCGGCTTCGCCAGCACCTCGGCGACGGTGCCGTCGCTTTCCGCGCGCACGCTGGTTTCCATCTTCATGGCTTCCATCGTGAGCAGCAGATCGCCCTTGGTGACCTTCTGGCCGACGACGGCTTTTACCGTGGCCACGGTGCCCGGCATCGGCGCACCCACGTGCTTCGCATTGCCGGCTTCCATCTTGCGCTGCGGCGGACGCTTCGCGACCTGCGAGCGGTCGGTCACCACGATCGAACGCGGCTGGCCGTTGAGCTCGAAGAACACCTGGCGCGTGCCGTCGTCGCGCACTTCCGAGACGGCGACGAAACGCACGATCAGCGTCTTGCCGCGCTCGATGTCCACGCTGATCTCGTCGCCCGGCTCCATGCCGTAGAAAAACACCGGCGTGGGCACGATGGCGCAGTCCCCGAAGGCCGCGCGTTCGCGCGCGTAGTCGAGGAACACCTTGGGATACATGAGGTAGGACGCGAATTGCGTGTCGGTCGCCGGCCGGCCCAGCTTGCCGTCCAGGGTCTTGCGTTCGGCCGCGAGATCCAGCGGCGCCATGGCGGCGCCCGGGCGGGTAGTTAGCGGCTTCGCTCCCTTGAGCACCTTCTTCTGGATGCCCTCCGGCCAGCCGCCGGCGGGCTGGCCGAGGTCGCCCCTCAGCATCTGCACCACGGACTCGGGGAAGGCGACTTCCACTTCCGGATCGAGCACCTGCTCTTTCGTGATGCCGCTCGAGACCATCATGAGCGCGAGATCGCCGACCACCTTGGACGACGGCGTGACCTTCACGATGTCGCCGAACATCTTGTTGACGTCGGCGTAGGCCTGGGCCACTTCGGGCCAGCGCGCATCGTCGAGCCCCACCGAGCGGGCCTGTTCCTTGAGATTGGTGTACTGGCCGCCCGGCATGCCGTGCACGTACACCTCGGAGGCGCCGGCACGGATATCGCTCTCGAAAGCCAGGTAGTTCTTGCGCACCTGTTCCCAGTACATGGAGATGGCGCGCAGGTTGGCGGGATCGATGCCCGTGTCGCGCGGCGAATAACGCAGCGCTTCGACGATGCTGCCGAGGTTGGGCTGCGAGGTGAGACCGCTCATGGCGTCCAGCGCGCCGTCGACGGCGTCGACACCGGCGGCCACGGCCGCGAGCACGCTCGCCGCCGCGATGCCGGAGGTATCGTGCGTGTGGAAGTGCACCGGGAGCCCGAGCTCATCGCGCAGCGACTTCACCAGCGTGTACGCGGCGCTGGGCTGGCAGAGTCCCGCCATGTCCTTGATGCCCAGGATGTGGGTGCCGGCTTCCTTGAGCTTGCGTCCCATCTCCAGGTAGTAGTCGAGCGTGTACTTGGTTTCCTCGGGCGAATGCAGGTTGCCCGTGTAGCAGATCGCCGCCTCGCAGAGCTTGCCGGTGTCGCGCACGGCGTCGATGGCCACGCGCATGTTGTCCACCCAGTTGAGCGAATCGAACACGCGGAAGAGATCCACGCCCGAAGTCGCGGCCTGCTTCACGAAGGCCTTCACGACGTTGTCCGGGTAGTTGGTGTAGCCCACGGCGTTCGCGGACCGCAGCAGCATCTGCAGCAGCAGGTTGGGCATGGCCGCGCGGAACTGTTCCAGCCGCGACCAGGGATCTTCCTTGAGGAAACGCATGGCCACGTCGAAGGTGGCGCCGCCCCAGCATTCCATGGAGAAGAGCTGCGGCATCAGGTGCGCGTAGTAGGGCGCGATGGCCGTCATGTCGGGCTGGCGCATGCGGGTGGCCAGCAGCGACTGGTGCGCGTCGCGCATGGTGGTGTCGGTGATCAGCACGCGGGTCTGATCCTTCATCCACTTCGCGAAACCCTCGGCGCCGAGCTCGTCGAGTACCTGTTTCGTCCCCGGCGGCGGCGCCTTGGACACGTTGGCCTTCGGCAGCCGCGCGAGCGACATCTGCTTGGGACGCAGGCGTCCCTTCACTTCCGGGTTGCCGTTGACGATGGTGTCGCCGATGAAGCTCAGGATGCGCGTGGCGCGATCCTTCTTCTTCTCCCACTTGAAGAGCTCGGGCGTCTCGTCGATGAACTTGGTGGTGTAGTCGCCGTGCGCGAACTTCGGGTGCGTGATCACCTGGTCGAGGAAGCGCAGGTTGGTGGCCACGCCGCGGATGCGAAATTCCCAGAGCGCGCGATGCATGCGCGCGATAGCCTCCACCGGGTTCGGCGCCCATGCCGTCACCTTGACCAGCATGGAATCGTAGGAACGCGTGAGGATGGCGCCGGCATAGGCCGTGCCCGCATCGAGACGGATGCCGAAACCCGCGGGCGAGCGGTACGCGGTGATCTTGCCGTAGTCGGGTGCGAAGTTGTTCTCGGGATCTTCCGTGGTGACGCGGCATTGCAGCGCGTGCGAGGTGCAGTAGATGTTCTCCTGCTTCGGTACGCCGCTGGCTTCGTCGCCGATCTTCGCGCCGTCGGCGATGCGGATCTGCGCCTTCACGAGATCGATGCCGGTGACGGCCTCGGTCACCGTGTGTTCCACCTGGATGCGCGGATTCACCTCGATGAAATAGAACTTGCCGGTCTCGGCGTCCTGCAGGAATTCCACGGTGCCGGCGTTGCAGTAGTTGACCGCCTTGCCGATCCTGAGGCCGTAACCGCAAAGCTCGTCCCGTTGCGCGGTAGTCAGGAACGCCGCCGGAGCGCGCTCCACCACTTTCTGATTGCGACGCTGCACGGTGCAGTCGCGTTCGAAGAGATGCACCAGGTTGCCGTGGGTGTCACCGAGGATCTGCACCTCGATGTGTCGTGCCTTGCGCACCAGCTTCTCGAGGTAGACCTCGTCGTTGCCGAAGGCCGCTTTGGCCTCGCGGCGCGCCACCGGCAGCAGCTCGGCAAGTTGCGCGTCGTTTTCGATGACGCGCATGCCGCGGCCACCACCACCCCAGCTGGCCTTCAGCATGACGGGGTAGCCCACCAAGGCCGCCTGCTTCTTGCATTCCGCCAGGTCCGCGGGCAGCGGAGGAGTCGCCGGCATCACCGGTACGCCGGCGGAGGTGGCCAGGTTGCGCGCCGCGACCTTGTTGCCCAGCGTGCGCATGATGTCGGGCGTGGGGCCGACGAAGAGGATGCCTTCGCGATTGCAGGCCTCGACGAAATCCGGGTTCTCCGAGAGGAATCCATAACCGGGGTGAATCGCATCGGCCTTGGCTTCGATGGCGATGCGCAGGATGTCCTCGATGTCGAGGTAGGCATCCACGGGCGCCTTGCCTCGTCCCACGAGGTAGGCTTCGTCAGCCTTGGTACGGTGCAGCGAGAAGCGGTCTTCCTGCGAATAGATGCCGATGTGGCGCACGCCCAGTTCGTGGGAGGCACGCATGACGCGGATGGCGATTTCGCCACGGTTGGCGACCAGCAGGCTCTTGATACGAGTCAGCATGAACGATGTCTTTTAATATGATTCCCCGGACGTGAAGCATAGCCGCAGGAGCACCCCGAATGCCGACGAGAATGGCCCGAATCGTGGTGCCCATGGTGGTGCTTGCGGCGCTCGCCTGCACTTGCGTTGTGCGCGCGGCCGAGGTTGACGCGGCCGGAAGCGGAGGAAAAATGTTTGCGATCGCGATCCATGGAGGCGCCGGCACCTTGTCCCGCTCCGACATGTCTGCGGAACAGGAAGCGAACTATCGCGCCGGGCTCGAAGCCGCCCTGGCAGCCGGCTACTCGCAGCTCGCGCGCGGTGGCGCCAGCCTCGATGCCGTGGTTGCCGCGGTTCGTGTCCTGGAAGACAACCCGTTGTTCAACGCGGGACGAGGTGCTGTCCTGAATCGCGACGGCGTGGCCGAACTCGATGCCTCGCTCATGGACGGCAGGACATTGGCGGCCGGCGCGGTGACCGGCCTGCAGCACGTGAAGAATCCCATCGATCTCGCTCGCCTGGTCATGGAGAAGTCCCCGCACGTCATGCTGGTGGGCGCAGGCGCCGAGGAGTTCGCAAAGTCCCTGGGCGTGGAAATGGTGCCCAACGAGTATTTCCGCACGCCCGCCCGCCAGAACCAGCTCGAGCGCAGCCTGCGCGGCGCGGTGTCACGCGAGAACGAGCTCGAGGCCTTCGGCACGGTGGGTGCGGTGGCGCTGGATCTCGCCGGGAATCTCGCCGCGGCCACGTCCACCGGCGGCATGACCGGCAAACGCTGGGGTCGCGTCGGCGACTCTCCCATCATCGGCGCCGGTACTTATGCCAACAACGAAAGCTGCGCGGTGTCGGCGACCGGACATGGCGAATATTTCATCCGCACCGTGGTGGCCCACGACATCTGCGCGCAGGTGGAATACCTGAAGATCCCGCTGGCGAAAGCCGTGGACAACGTGCTCAACGGCAAGATGAAGAAGCTGGGCGGCAATGGCGGCGTGATCGCCATCGATCGCGCCGGCGAGATCGTGCTCGAGTTCAACAGCGAAGGGATGTTTCGGGGCGTGAAGACTTCGAAAGGTCTGCACGAAGTCGCGATTTATCGGTAGACCGCGCGAAGACGGTGTCAGGCCGGCATTTCGGCATTATTGCGAGGAAGGCGAGCGCTGACCGGGCGGTGGAAATAATGCCGAAATGCCGGCCTGACACCTGCTACATGCTAGCTACCGGCGGCCTCGCGGTACGTGCCGCCCTCGGAGCGCAGCGGCAACACGGTGGTCGCGGCATGCTCGGCGCGCGCGGCGCCGGGTTCGAGCGAGACGAAGCGGTCGCGGCCCTGGTTCTTGGCTTCGTACAGGGCCTGGTCCGCCAGTCCCACCGCCGCGTCGTGTGAAGCCACGCGATACGCCTCGACGGCCACCACGCCCACGCTTACGGTGACATGGGACTGCGCCTGCGAATCGGCATGCGGGATGCGCAGGTCACGAACCGCGGTCAGCAGGCTGCGCGCGATGCTCTCCGCGTAGGACTGGTCCGCGCCATACAACACGGCCACGAGTTCTTCACCGCCATATCGCGCCACGAAATCCAGCGGCCGGCGGCGTGCCGCGTCACGCAGCGCCCTGGAAACCCGCCGCAGGCAGTCGTCGCCGGCGACGTGGCCATAACGATCGTTGTAGGCCTTGAAGTAGTCGATGTCGATCATGATCACCGACACCGTCTGCCGGTCGCGCTGCGCCTGCTGCCACACGCGACGCACCTGGTCCTCGAAGGCCGCGCGATTCAGCAAGGTAGTGAGGCCGTCGTGCGTGGCCACTTCGACGAGCTGGCGATGCTCGAGGAAGGCCGTGCGGTTGGCGTGCTCCAGCAGGTACGAGCCCGCGCCGCCGATGACGTTGGCGACGAACAGCGTGAACATCAGGTAGCCCGCGGTGAACGTGGGCATGGTGCCGGCGAGGAAGGCCACGAGCAGCGCCGCGAACACGATGGCGTTCGCGCGCAGTCCTTCCTGGAAGCGCAGCCCCAGCATGAAATAGAAGAAGAAGCAGGCGAGCAGCATGCGTCCGCCCACCAGCGGCACTTCGTTGGCCGGCGAGAACGCCGCCATGATGACCGTGCCCACGCCGAACAGCGGCGCGATGATGCTGATGCCGAGCCCATACCAGCGCGTGTAGAAGCGCTTCGACGTGAGGATCAGCATCATGATCACCGCCGGCACGTGCAGGCCGAAGCGGACCATGTTGGTGATACGCGAGTGCTCCGCCGAGAGCACGAAGTGGTCGAGGATGGTGTACCCGGTGACCGTGCAGGCCGAGATGATGATGGCCAGCCGGCACCAGAAGCGCACGCGACCGCGATACTCGGCTCGGAACTCGGATTCGAGCGGCTCGGGGAAACGCAGCGTGCGATAGCCGGTCGCGAGCAGTCTTGCCGCATCCGAGCCACTCGGCGACGAATTCTTCGTTGGCGCCATGTTTCCCTACGTCGCCGGAGTCGATTCCCGGCCACACTTTGTTATGAGTTCATCTGCCGCGACGCAACCACCGCGCACGCGCAGCCCTGAGGCCACGCGGTGTCGATGCGCAGACCCCTCCGACGCACCGACAACAGCCAGTGGCGGATTCTAGTCTTCCAAGTTGCGATTACCAGCAGGTAACGCGAGGTTACGCCGATATGTAAAAGCCGCGTCGAGGCGCTGTTCGCTCAGCCGGCGCTGTATTCGGCGAGATACTGCTCGAAGCCGATCTTGTCGGCGGCCTCGACCGAGGCCTGTGCCCTTAGGGATTCATCAGCTTCCGCGCGGAACTCCGCCAGCCGGTCGACGTTGGGCGGATACAACGCCAGGAAATATTCCTTGTGCAGGCGGGACATGCGCAGCCCCAGGTCGAAGAAGGATTCACCGGTGGATTCCAGTTCCGCGAGCATGCGCGCCGACGGCGTCCGCGATACGTCCTCGATCTTGGCGGCCTGCACCGACAAGGCGGCGGTGTACGGACGCACGCGATCGCCCCGGTCGAAGATCTCGGCGATGCCCTGCATCGAATCGATGAGCTCACGCGCCCAGGCCAGCATCGACACCTTGCGTCCATCGCGCTCCAGCTGCAGCCCGGGCTCGCGGCCGCGGCGCGCCACCGTCACGTGGTTCGCGTCGAGCACGTCCTGTTCGGAGGTGTCGATGGGTGGCGAATCCTTCATGAGGCACAACGCGAGAAACACCTCGAGGAAGCGCAGCTTGTTCTGGTTGACGCCCACCGGGTCGAAGGCGCTCACGTCGAGCGCCCGCACTTCGACGTATTCGACGCCGGCGCGGCGCAGCGCCTTGGTGGGCCGTTCGCCCGAGCGCGCCACGCGCTTCGGGCGGATGAAGCTGTAGTACTCGTTCTCGATCTGCAGGATGTTGGCGTTGAGCTGGCGGTACTGGCCATCCACCTTCACGCCGAGCTGCTCGTAGGGCTCGTGCCGCGTGGCGATGGCGCGCGAGAGGTCACGCACGTATTCGTCGAGACTGTTGACCGAGACCGAGAGCCCCGCCTGGTTGCGGTTGCGATAGCCGAGATCGCTCATGCGCAGGCTGGTCGCGTAGGGCTCGTACGAGGTGTCCTTCGACAGGCGCGGCAGCGTGACGTTGCGTCCGCGCAGGAAGGTGTTGCACACCACCGGCGACACGCCGAATAGATAGAGCACGATCCAGCCGTGGCGGCGATAGTTGCGCAACAGGTGGAAATAGCGCTCCGAGACGAAATCCTGGCCGCGGGTCCGCGACTGCAGCAGGTCGGCCCAGGGATTCCACATGGCTTCCGGGAAGGAATAGTTGAAATGCACGCCGGAAATGGCCTGCATCATGCGCCCGTAGCGCACGCCGAGACCTTCGCGGTACACGGTCTTCATGCGCCCGATGTTCGACTTGCCGTACTGCGCGATGGGAATGCTGGCGTCGCCGTCGATGAACGACGGCATGGACGTGGCCCACAGCAACTCGTCGCCCAGGTGCTGGTAGACGAACTGGTGCAGGTCGAGCAGGTATTGCAGCAGCTCCCACGAGGTGCGGAAGGTGGGCGAAACCAGCTCGATCAGCGCCTCGGAGAAGTCCGTGGTGATGTGTTCATTGGTCAGCGCCGAACCCAAGTCGCGCGGATGCGGCGTGGTCGCGATGCGCCCGTCGGGCGTCACACGCAGCGATTCCTTTTCGACGCCCTTGCGGCCGCCCTGGATGATCTGGGGCTCGCCGCTGTTGATCAGCGCCGCCAGGGTCTGCTCGAACTTGCGGTCGATGGCGGCACTCATGAGGGGCGGGCATCTTGCCGTCAGGCCCGGGAGTGCGCAATCAGTCGATAGAGAGAGGGCGACGAATGGGTCTATTTCTGGGGCAGGGCGTGGTTCGCGGACCGGATTGTTTGTTCGGTCTCGCAGCGGCGGCGCAGGTCGCTCAGCATTTGCGGCAGTTCGCGCTTGAACGTGGACCTGGCCAGCCAGTTAGGCACGAATCCGGGCGGGTCGATGAGGGCCTGGTAGAGCAGCAGCGTGGTGGCCCCGTCGGGCGTCGGGACCAGTTCCCAGGAGCCTTCGTTGGCCTTGAAATCACCCCGCACCTGCCGGAACGCGATGCGCCGGTCGGCGGTGAGTTCGGCGCGGAAGGTCCAGTTGACGCTCGGGGAATACCAGCCGAAATCGATTTCGTGCTCGACCTCGACCCAGCTCTCGTCCGTGGCCTGGTCGCGCACCTTGCAGCTGCGCAGGTGCGGCACGTAGGCCAGCGCGTCGTCGCAGCGAATCATCATCTGGAAAACCACCTCGGGAGGCGCATCGATCCGCACCGCAGCGCGGACCGAGCCGCGACGCTGGCTGGCATCTAGGTTGGCCCGGACCACCACCTGGCGGGCCTCCACACGCTGCGTTTCGGCCGCCGTCAGCGTGAAATCGCCCGCCTGGGCCCCCGCCGCGCCTTGCAGGCCCAGGATCAGCAGCAACGCAGTCCATTGCATGGCGGGTTTCATGACATATGAGTGCCGTCAGCCCGGCGAAAGGTTCGCCGCCGCGGATCGTAACAAGACCCGGGGGAATTCCCTGTCAGACGCCGCGACGGCATTCATTGATGGTTAAGGCGGCCGGTAATAAGGTGTCTCCCATGAAACGACACGCCGCGATCGTCGTCCTGGGACTCCTGGCCACCCTGCCGGCCTTCGCCGACACCATGCGCTGCGGCACCCGGCTCATCGACGACGGCGCGTCGCGCGCCGAGGTCGCGGCCAAGTGCGGCGAGCCCGACGACGTGGTGACGCTCAAGAGCGTGTTCCGCCGCCCGGTGATCTGGTCCTACGGCCGGCCCTACTACGTCGGCGAAGACTTCATCGAGATCCCGGTCGAGTCGTGGGTCTACAACTTCGGGCCCAACAAGCTCATGCGCCGCGTGGTCTTCGAGGGCGGCTACGTGACCGCGATCGAAACCCTCGGCTACGGCTACAACAAGTAGCTAACTACTTCCGGCTGTCGATCCAGCGGTCGATCTTCGCGGTGAGCACGTCCATGGGCACCGCGCCGTCGCGCAGCACCTGGCTGTGGAAAGCCTTCACGTCGAACTTGTCCCCGAGCTGCGACTGCGCGCGGGCGCGAAGTTCGGTGATGTGCAGCTGCCCGAGCTTGTAGCCCAGCGCCTGGCCGGGCCAGACGATGTAACGCTCGACTTCGGCGGTGACGTCGCTCTCCGCCATCGAGGAGTTGTCGAGCATGTAGCGGATCGCCTGCTCACGGCTCCAGCCCTTCGAATGCAGGCCGGTGTCCACCACCAGGCGCATGGCGCGCAGCATTTCATCGGAGAGCCGTCCGTACCACTGGTAGGGATCGGTGAACAGGCCCAGCTCCTTGCCGATGGACTCGGCGTACAGCGCCCAGCCCTCCGCGTACGACACGTAGTTGTTGAAGCGCCGGAAGCGCGGCAGCTCGGTGAGCTCCTGCTGGATGGCGATCTGGAAGTGATGGCCCGGCGCCGCTTCGTGCAGCGACAGTGTCTCCACGCCGAACCGCGGCTGCGCCTTCAGGTTGAAGGTGTTGATGTAGAAGATGCCGGGCCGGCTGCCATCGGCCGAAGGCGACTGGTAGGACGCGCCGGCCGCCGAGGCCGCGCGGAACGGCTCCACGGGGCGCACCTCGTAGTCCGCCTTCGGGAAGTCGGAGAACAGCTTTGGCAGCAATGCGTCGATGCGCCGCTTGGCGTCACGGTAGGCATCGAGCAGTTCCTGCTCGTTCGTGAAATAGAACTTCGGATCGTCTTCGAGATGCTTGAAGAACGCGTCGAGATCACCCTGGAAGCCCACCTGCTCCTTCACCCGCAGCATTTCGCCGCGGATGCGCGCCACCTCGGACAGGCCGATCTGGTGAATCCGCTCCGGCGGCAGGTCCATGGTGGTGGAACCGCGGATGCGCCAGCGATACCAGGCGGCGCCATCGGGCAGATCGCTCCAGCCCACGGTGCTGCGCGCCGCCGGTAGATAGTCGCGCTCGAAGAAATCCGCGAGGCGCGCGTAGGCCGGCAGCACTTCGCGTTGCAGGGCATCGCGGTACGCCGCGGCGAGGCGCGTGCGGTCCGCGGCGGCGACGTCGGCGGGCATGGCCGTGATCGGGCCCCAGAAGATGCTGGCCTCCGCGGTCGGCGTGACGATGTCGCGCAGCTGCGGAATCACCTTGGCCACGGCCGGACGCGGCAGCGTGATGCCGTGCTGCATCCCGGCGCGCATGAGCGCGATGGCACCGTCGGCCCAGCGCGGGAATTCACGCATGCGCTTGAGGAATCGGTCGTAGTCCTGCGCGTTGCGGAAGGGCTGCGGGCCGCTGCCCGAGCCGTAGACGGCGAGGTCCATGGGCAGTCCGCTCATCTGGTTGAGCGGCAGGTAGTCCTCGCGGAAAGGCTGCCCCGCGAGCGACTGCACGCGCTCGGCGACGAAGATCTCGTAGGTCACGCGCGATCCGGGTGACAGGCCGGTGGCGTCGATCGAACGCACGCGATCGAGGAAAGCGCGCTCCACCGCGAGCTGCGACTCTCGAAAACCGGGGCTGGTCGACTCGTCGAGGCGATCGTCGTAACGCGAGTCGCCGATGGCCGTGGCGCCCATGGGCGACAGCTCGAGCTGCTTCTCGAAGTATTCTTCGACCAGCGAATTGAGCGCGGCATCGGGAGTGGACGGAGGCGCGCTGGCGCAGGCGGCGAGACCGGCAGCGACGACCAGGAGAACAGCAGGTTGTTTCATGCACCGATGGTAGCAGGCGCAAAACCGGGTCCAAGACAGCTGCGGCGGTTTGTGGCAACTTCGCGGTGAGTTGCGTAATCCACTAGTGGCGTCCCCCTGTCGTGGCATCCTAGCCACCTCGTCTCCGGAGTCATCCCATGCTGGTCGGCCCCCATGTTCGTCGCGTCGCCGTGGTCGGCGGCTTGCGTATCCCTTTCGCCCGCGGCCACGGCGCGTACTCGAAGGTCGGCAACCAGGACATGTTCACCGCGGTACTGCAGGCGCTGGTCGCCAGGTACCGAATCGCCGGCGAACGCCTCGGTGATGTGACCGGTGGCGCGGTGCTCAAGCATTCGAAGGATTTCAACCTGGTGCGCGAGTGCGTGTTGTCGTCGGGCCTCGATCCGGCCACGCCGGGCATCGACATGCAGCGCGCCTGCGGCACGGGCCTCGACGCCGCGATCAACATCGCGATGAAGATCGCGCTGGGCCAGATGGACGCGGGCATCGCCGGTGGTTTCGACACGGTCAGCGATCCGCCCATCGTCTACCCGCGTTCCTACCAGCAGTTGCTGCTGCGCGCGTATCGCGGCAAGACGCTGGGCCAGCGCATCACGCCGTTCTTCGGCCTGCGGCCGAAGCACTTCAAGCCCGTCATGCCGGGCGTGCTCGAACCTCGCACCGGCCTCTCGATGGGCGAGCACTGCGAGCAGATGGCCAAGACCTGGAAGATTCCGCGCGCCGATCAGGACGCGCTGGCCAACGCCAGCCACGTGAACGCGGGCGCGGCCTGGAAACGCGGCTTCTTCAGCGACCTGGTGATCAGTGACTACCAGGGCCTCAAGATGGACAACAACGTGCGCGCCGACAGCACGGTGGAAAAACTGGGCGCGCTCAAGCCCGCCTTCGACCGGCGCAGCGGCCAGGGCACGCTGACCGCGGGCAACTCGACGCCGCTCACGGACGGCGCCTCGGCCGTGTTGTTAGCCAGCGAAGAATGGGCCCGTGCCCGCAACCTGCCCATTCTCGCGTGGTTCAGCCACAGCAAGCAGTGGGCCGTGGACTACGTGGGCGGCAAGGAAGGCCTGCTCATGGCGCCGGCCTACGCCGTGCCGGCGATGCTCCGTGACGCCAACCTCACGCTGCAGGATTTCGACCTGTACGAAATTCACGAGGCGTTCGCCGCGCAGGTGCTGTGCACGCTCAAGGCCTGGGAGTCGCCCGAGTACTGCAAGGAGCGCCTGGGCCTCGACCGCCCCCTGGGCAGCATCGATCGCGCCAGGCTCAACGTGAATGGCTCCAGCGTCGCCATCGGTCATCCCTTCGCGGCCACCGGCACGCGCATCGTGGCGCAACTCGCCAAGCAACTGTCCGAATCCAGCACCGCGAAGCGCGGCCTGATCTCGGTGTGCACTGCAGGCGGCATGGGCGTCGTCGCGATCCTGGAGAAGGCATAGGCAGTTGCGAGGGTGTCAGGCCGGCATTTCGGCGTTACTTGGCCCTCCGGATAATGCCGAAATGCCGGCCTGACACCGTCTTCGCTCGGCCCCTTCCAATTGGTTTCAAGTGAAACTAAATTGACCACCCAGCCTCATCCGGGTGGCCCATGAAGAATTACGTCCACTTTCCCAAGGTCGAAGGGCAGTCTTCCCGGCAGGCGCATGCCGACCTGCCCCAGGGCACCTACGAGCGCGAAATCAGCAAGGAAGGATTCTTCGGGCCGGCGGCGCATCTCTATCACCGGCACCCGCCCACGGGCTGGGTGAACTTCGAAGGCCCGCTGCGACCGCATGCCTTCGACTGCACGAAGATCTCCGGCGCACAGCCTTCACCCTGGGGCGCCGCCGAACTGCTCTACAACGCCGCGGTGCGCCTGCGCTTCTGGCATTGCGATGCGTCGATGCGCACCCTGGTGCGCAACGCCGACGGCGACGACCTCATGTTCGTGCACGCGGGGCGCGGCGAATTCTTCTGCGACTACGGGCACCTGTCGATCGAAGCCGGCGACTACGTGCTGATCCCGCGCGGCACGATGTGGCGCCTGGAATGCACGGAGCCGCTGCGCGCGCTGCTCATCGAAGCCACCAACGGTTCGTACCGCCTGCCGGACAAGGGCCTGGTCGGACCGCATGCCATTTTCGATGCGGCCATGCTGGACACGCCGCGCATCGACGATGCCTTCCGTGCGCAGCAGGGTGAGGCGGAGTGGCGGGTGGCGATCAAGCGCCGCAACGCCATTTCCACCGTCACCTATCCATTCAATCCGCTCGACGCGGTGGGCTGGCACGGAGATCTTTCCGTGGCGCGCATCAACCTGCGCGACCTGCGCCCGCTCATGAGTCATCGTTATCACCTGCCGCCCTCGGCGCACACGACTTTCCTCGCGGATCGGTTCGTGGTGTGCAGCTTCGTGCCGCGGCCGTTCGAGTCGGACCCGGGCGCGATGAAGGTGCCCTTCTTCCACAACAACGATGATTACGACGAGGTCATCTTCTACCACGCGGGGAACTTCTTCAGCCGCGACAACATCCATCCCGGCATGATCACGCTGCACCCCGGCGGCTTCACGCACGGTCCCCACCCCAAGGCGCTGCAGAATGTCTTCCAGCAGGCCAAGCCCGCCACCGACGAATACGCCGTCATGATCGACACGCGCGATGCGCTGGAGATCGCCACGCCGGCAGCGCAGGTCGAATGGCGCGGCTACGTGGACAGCTGGAAGACCGCGAAGTGACCCACGCTTGAAACTCGCCACCCTCAAACGCGGCGGTCGCGACGGGCGCCTGGTCATCGTGAGCCGCGACCTGGCGCGCTGCCTGCCCGTGCCCGGCATAGCCCAGACGCTGCAGGCGGCGCTCGACGACTGGGACAGTGTCGCGCCGCGCCTCGCGGCGCGCGCCGCGGCGCTCGAGGCAAACCCGGCGCAGGCGGATGCGCAGGATTTCGACCCCGCGCAGTGCGCGGCGCCGTTACCGCGCGCCTATCACTGGGTGGATGGAAGCGCCTACGTGAATCACGTGGAGCTGGTGCGCAAGGCGCGCGGCGCGGAAATGCCCGCCTCGTTCTGGACCGACCCACTGGTCTACCAGGGCGGTTCCGACGACCTGCTGGGCGCGCGCGACGACGTGCCCTTCGGCGACGAAGCCTGGGGCATCGACCTGGAGGCGGAAATCGCCGTCATCACCGATGACGTTCCCATGGGCACGCCCCCGGCTGCCGCCGCCGCGCACATCAAACTACTGACGCTGGTCAACGACTGGTCGCTGCGCAACCTGATTCCCGGCGAGCTGGCCAAGGGCTTTGGTTTCTACCAGTCCAAGCCGGCCACTTCGTTCGCGCCGGTGGCGGTGACGCCGGACGAACTCGGCGAGGCCTGGCATCACTGCAAGGTCCACCTGCCGCTGCAGAGCCGCATCAATGATGAGCACTTCGGCCAGCCCGATGCGGGCACGGACATGACCTTCGATTTTTCCCAGCTCATCGCCCATGTCACCCGGACCCGGCGACTCGGCGCGGGCGCGATCGTGGGTTCGGGCACGGTGTCGAACTACGACCGCAGCCGCGGCGCCAGCTGCCTGGCCGAGAAACGCATGCTCGAACAAATCGAAAGCGGCAGCCCGAAGACGCCCTTCCTGAAGTTCGGCGATCGCGTGAGTATCGAGATGCGCGACGCGAACGGGATCAACATCTTCGGTACGCTCGACAGCCGCGTGGTGCGCGCGACGGTCAGCTGATGCCCACTTCCACGGACTCGGGTTTCAGCACGCGGTAGAGATCGGCCGGGCTGATGCCCACCAGGAAGCCGCGCGCCCCGCCATTGATGTAGACGCGGGGCAGCCCGGTGATGGTTCTTTCGCAGTAGACAGGCATGGCGCGGCGCAGACCGAAGGGCGAGGTACCACCTACCTGGTAGCCGGAATGCCGGTCCGCCACCTCGGGCGTACAGGGCGCCACGGACTTGCGGCCGATGTGACGCGCGAGGTTCTTGGCGGAAACCTCGCGATCGCCGTGCATGAGGATGCACAGCGGCTTCCTGGCGTCGTCCTCGAAGATCAGCGTCTTCACCACCTGGTGTTCGTCGACACCCAGGTGCCGGGCCGATGCCTGGGTGCCGCCACGCGGCTCCCAGGTGTACAGGTGCGGGGTGAATTCGACGCCGTGCTGTCGCAGCACGCGGATCGCCAGGGTGACGGGGTAGTCGGTAGCCACGACTCAGCTTACCGAACCGTTCCTACACGCTGGAGCTGCGTTTATTACCTTCGGGATAGAGGCCATCCGCCCGGCCGGTGGCACAATGCGCATTCCTCGTCGACCCACCGGGACTCCCTCACATGGGTGAATTCACCACGCTCATGGCCCGCGACGGCCATGAATTCAATGCCTGGCTCACCGCTCCGTCCGGTCCCCAGCGCGGCGCCATCGTGATTGCGCAGGAGATCTTCGGCGTCAACCATCACATCCGTGGCGTGGCCGATGGTTTCGCGGCCGACGGATACCTGGTCATCGCACCTTGTTTGTTCGATCGCATCCGGCGTGGCATCGAGCTCGGCTATTCGCCGACCGATACGCAGGAAGGCCGCGGCTACCGCATGCAGATCCCCAAGGAGAAGACGATGCTGGACCTGTCGGCATCGCTCAACGTGGTCAAACATGCCGGTCGCGTGGCGGCCGTTGGTTATTGCTGGGGTGGCACGCTGGCGTACCTGGCCGCCTGCGAACTGCCGGTCGTCTGTGCCGTGTCGTATTACGGCGGGCAGATCGTCCAGCACCTCGACAAGGCGCCGAAGCGCCCGGTGATGTATCACTTCGGCGAGCGCGATACCTACATCCCGCCGGCGGACGTGGAAAAAATCCGCGCCCACGATCCGAACGGTGTGTTCCATCTCTACCCGGCGGATCACGGCTTCAATTGCGACGAGCGCGCCAGCTACGACGCCCCGAGCGCCAAGGTGGCGCGCGAACGCACGCTGGCCTTCCTGGCCGCGCAGATGGAGAAGAAATGATCAAGCTGCGCGATGCGTCGCTGTGGAAGGAGCGCGGCTTCATCGCGGGCCAGTGGCAGCCGGCCGACTCCGGGCAGTCGACCGAAATCCGCAACCCCGCGAATGGCGATCTGCTGGGCAGCGTGCCCAACATGGGCGCGGCCGAAGCGCGCCGCGCCATCGACGCCGCGCATGCCGCCATCTCCACCTGGACGAAGAAGACCGCGGGCGAGCGCGCTCGCCTCATGCGCAAGTGGTTCGATCTCATGATGGCGAACCAGGAAGACCTTGCCATCATCATGACCGCCGAGCAGGGCAAGCCGCTGCCGGAATCGCGCGGCGAAATCGCCTATGCGGCTTCGTTCATCGAGTGGTTTGCCGAGGAAGGCAAGCGCGTCTACGGCGACGTCATTCCCGGGCACCAGGCGGACAAGCGCATCCTGGTCCTGCGCCAGCCCATCGGCGTGGTCGCCGCGATCACGCCGTGGAATTTCCCGGCCGCGATGATCACGCGCAAGGCAGGTCCCGCGCTGGGCGCGGGTTGTCCCATCGTGATCAAGCCCGCGCCGCAGACGCCGTTCTCGGCGCTGGCCATGGCCGAGCTCGCGCAACGCGCCGGCATCCCGGACGGCGTCATCAACGTGGTCACCGGCGACGCCGTGGCCATCGGCGGCGAATTCACCGGCAACGACAAAGTGCGCAAGCTCTCGTTCACCGGCTCGACGCAGGTGGGCAAACTACTCATGTCGCAATGCGCCGGCCAGGTGAAGAAGGTGGCGCTGGAACTCGGCGGCAACGCGCCATTTCTCGTGCTCGAGGATGCGGACCTCGACGCCGCGGTCACGGGCGCCATCCAGAGCAAGTACCGCAATACCGGCCAGACCTGCGTGTGCGCCAACCGCTTCATCGTGCACTCGAAGGTGTACGACGCCTTCGCCGAAAAACTGGCGGCGGCGGTGCGCAACCTGCGCGTGGGCGACGGCCTCAAGGGTGAGACCGACCAGGGACCGCTGATCGACGGCAAGGCGCTCGCGAAGGTGCAGTCCCATGTTTCCGATGCGCTGGCCAAGGGCGCAACCCTGGTGACCGGTGGCCGGCAGCACGCCCTCGGCGGCACGTTCTACGAGCCCACGGTGCTGACCCACGTCAACGCCAACATGATGCTGGCGCGCGAAGAAACCTTCGGTCCGGTGGCGCCCCTGTTCAAGGTCGAGGACGACGCCGATGCCATCCGGCTCGCCAATGCCACGGAGTTCGGTCTCGCCGCCTACGTGTACACGCGCGATCTCGCGCGTTCGTGGCGCGTCACCGAGGCACTCGAATACGGCATCGTCGGGCTCAACACCGGGCTCATCTCCACGGAAGTCGCGCCCTTCGGCGGCGTGAAGGAAAGCGGCATCGGTCGCGAGGGCAGCAAGTACGGCATCCTCGAGTTCACCGAGCTCAAGTACATCTGCGTCGGCGGCATCTAGGCCGCCGCGCCTGCCATGAGTGTGCGTGCCCGGCACCTGATTCCCCTGCTCGCCGCCTGCAGTGCCATCGGCGCGGTGGGCAACTATCTATTCCTGCCGGCCCTGCCGCAGATCGGCGCGTACTACGGCGTGCTGCCGGGCACGGCGCAGCTCACGGTCACGGCCTACCTGGTTTCGTTTGCCATCGGCGTGTTGCTCTCCGGTCCGTTGGCGGATCGCTTCGGCCGACGGCCCATCCTCATTGGCGGCGTTGCGCTGTCCGGCATCGGCGCCCTGCTCTGCTACCTCGCGCCGACCATGACCTGGTTCGTCGCGGCGCGCATCCTGCAGGGCGCGGCCGGCGGCTTCGGCATCACGGTGTCGCGCGCCAGCGTCGGCGACCTGTTCGAAGAGCGCGAGCTCGCGCGCATGTACGCCATCCTCACCATGGCGCTGGTCGTGGGCACGGCGCTCGCGCCCTACGCCGGCGGGCTCATCACGCGTTACGTCGGCTGGCGCGAGGCGTTCATCTGGATGGCGGGCCTCGCGGGCGCGATCGCGGCCTGCTGTTATGCCTGGTTGCCCGAAACACGCGCCGCCGGCGCGCGGTCGCTGGGCTTCGTGCAGCTGTGGCATGACTCGCGCACGTTGCTCGCGCGGCCGCTGTTCCTGGGTTACGTGGCGCAGGCCGCGCTCATCTACGCGCTGTTCTTCGTATTCGTTTCGCTGGCGCCGTACGTCATGGTCACGATTCTCGGCCTCACGACCGACCAGTTCGGGCTGTACTACCTGTTCCTCGCCGCCGGGTTTTTCATCGGCAACCTGCTGGTGTCGCGGTCCGGCGGGCACCACGACGTGACGCGCCAGACCAATGCCGGCCTCACCTGGCAGCTGGTGGGAGCCAGCGCCGCGCTGGGCATGGTGCTGCTCGGGTACACGCATCCCCTCGCGGTGTTCACGCCGATGATGGCGTTTTCCTTCGGGCAGGGATTGGCGCTGCCGAATCTCATCGCCCACGGCATTCGACTGGCGCCCAACAACACGGGCGTTGCCTCCAGCCTGTTTGGTTTTTCGCAGCTCGCGTTGTCAGCCATTGCCGTACAGATCATGGGATATGTTCCGGCCCATGGCTGGCAGCCGGCGTTGTGGTTCTGCGTGATCGGCGCGGGGCTCACCTCGATCTGGGTGCGCCACCTGGAATCCACCGAGGTGTCGCCGACCCGCGCCTAGGCGCGTACACTGCGTCGCCAGTGCTAGGACGGTTCCACGAAATCAGCATCGAGACGGCCGACATTGGCGACTCGGTGTCTTTTTACGAGCGACTGGGCTTCACCCAGTGCGGCACCACGGACACGTGGACGCATCCCTACGGCGTGCTCACCGATGGAAAGATCTTTCTCGGCCTGCACCAGTTCAAGTTCCCCTCGCCCACCATCACCTATGTTCACGCGGACGCCGCGCAACATGCGCACGTCATCGAGAAACTGGGCATCGAGCTCGCGTGGAAGGTGACGGGCGAAGAAGCCTTCAATGAATTCGGTTTTCTCGACCCTTCCGGCCAGGCCGTGCGCGTGCAGGAAGCGACCACACATTTTGCGGGCGAAGCGGAATCGGAAGGCTCGTTGTGCGGAGACTTCGCCGAGTTCAGCGTGCCGGCCTCCGACTTCCAGCCCATGCAGGAGTTCTGGGAGCCGCTGGGCTTCGTCGCCATGGGCGAGAGCGACGTGCCCTACGTGCACATGTCGCTGACCAGTGATCACCTGAACCTCGCGGTGCATCGTCCCCGCACGTTCGAGACACCGCTGCTGGTGTTCGCCTCGGCCGACATGGGTGAACGCATCGAGCGCCTGCGCTCGCTCGGTTTCGACTTCCTCGCGGAATTGCCGCGTGGCCTCGATCCGCGCCACAACGCGATACTGCGCGCGCCCGAAGGCACGACACTGCTGCTGACTAACTCCGTCGACTGAGCCGCAGGCCGATCACGGCGATGGCGAGATTCACGCCGGCGAGCAGGTAGAAAGGTCCGCCGCGACTGACCGTGTCGTAGAGCCAGCCGCCGATGGCATTGGTGAACAGGATGGCGGCCGAGGCGCAGATTCCCGCGAGCCCGAACACCGCGCCACGCACATCCATCGGCGCTTCCTGCCCGAGCAAGGTCTGGCCAGAGACAATGGCCGCGATCTGGCCCGCGCCCAGCAGGATCGCGACCGCGAGGATGAGCACGCCCTGCGTCGGATCCGCGATGAGGCCGCAGGCCAGGTAGGCCACCCCCGCCAGCGCCATGGCCGCGACGCCGATGCGCAGGCGATCGACGCGATCCAGCAGCACCCCGATGAGGAGCGCCGTGACCAGTCCCGCGGCCATCGCCGCGATGAACGGCAGGCGCGCGCGGCTCGTGGCTTCGGCCATCGGGTAGCCGCGTTCCAGCCACGCCTGCTGCAGGCGCAACATCAGGAAAGTCCCCAGCACCACGCGATCGCCGAAGGATCCGAACTGCAGCAGGCAGGCCAGCCAGATGCGCGGATTGCGCCGCGCCGCGCGGATGCCTTCGCGCAGGATGCGCAGCAGCGGCATGGCCGGTGCGCGCACGCTGGGACTGCCCTTGCGCAAACCCAGGAAGACCACGAGCGCCGACACCGCGCTGAATGCGCCGGCCGACCACAAGGTGATGCGGCCGGCGGCCAGTTCGTCGAAGCCCGCCTGCGACAACCACTGCGGCAGCTTGCCCAGTGTCGCGATCAGCGCCAGCGCGCCCAGCCCCTGGAAGAATCCCGCCACTCCCACCAGGCGCCCGCGCGAGTTTTCCTCCGGCGTGTCGGCCAGCACTGTCCCCAACATGGTTCCCACGGCCGCGACGCCCACCGAGAAAAACAGCGCGCAGGCGGTGAGCTGCGGAATGGTGCGCGCGAGTGGATAGAGCACGAAGCCGGCGGCCAGCCACAACAGCCCGCAGGCATAAACCGCACGGCGGCCTATCTTGTCGGCCAGCGCGCCGAACGGCGCGACCAGGCACAGCGCGATCAGCTCATTGGCGAAGTTCAGCGCCGAGACCGTGCGGCCCTGCAGCTGCGGCGCCAGGCCGAGGTTGACGTTGAGCAGCCAGGCCTGCATGAAACTCACGAAGGCGAGCAGGCCGACGGTGACGAACGCCGCGTATAGATAAGTGATGAGATGACCCGGAAGCAGGCCAGGGGCCAGCCTGATGCCCAGGCGCGTCGATAAGGATGGGCCAGTCGGTTCGCTCACGGCCCGGGAATCATGCCACCGCTCCCGCCCTGCGCCGAGGCGACCGGTCGCCACGGCATCCCGCCCATGCGTCCGCGCCGGATTGTGGTGATAATCCGCCACTGCCCGCGTACGCGGCGAACAAACCTCTGGAGTCTCTCAATGGCGCGTTGGATGCACGCGGCTGCGGCCGCCTCGCTGGTCTTCATCTGCCAGGCGGCGAATGCCGACGAAGGGATGTGGACCTTCCATGGATTCCCGTTCGACAAGGCCAACGCGACGCTGAAAACCAGGCTGGACCAGGCCTGGCTGGATCGCGTCCGCAGCGCCACGGTGCGCATCTCCAGCTGCACCGGTTCGTTCGTCTCCGGCGAGGGGTTGATCCTCACCAATCACCATTGCGTGGAATCCTGCCTGGCCGAGCTCTCCAGCAAGGAGAAGAGCTTCGTCGAAACCGGGTTCAACGCGAAAACCCGTGAAGAAGAAAAGCGCTGTCCCACGCAGGTGGCCGACGTGCTCACGGAGATGGAAGAAATCACGGCGAAGGTCAACGCGGCCATGGCCGGCAAGGACGACTCCGCCGCCAACGAAGCACGCAAGGCCACGCTGACGCAGCTCGAGGAAGACTGCGAAGCCGCGACCAAGCTCGAGTGCCAGGGACTGTCGATGTATGCCGGCGGCCAGTACTGGTTGTACAAGTACAAGCGCTACACCGACGTGCGCGTGGTGTTCGCGCCGGAAGTGGCGATCGCGCAATTTGGCGGCGACCCGGACAACTTCCAGTTTCCGCGCTGGTGCCTGGACATGTCGCTGCTGCGCGCCTACGACAACGGCGTGCCGGTGAAACCCGCCAACCACCTGCGCATCAACTTCGCCGGGCCTGCGGCCGGAGAGCCGGTGTTCGTGGCCGGACATCCCGGCACCACGCAGCGCCTGCTGACGCTGGCGCAGCTCAAGCAGCTGCGCAATCTCGAATTGCCGCAATGGCTGATGCGTTTCTCGGAGATTCGCGGCCGCTACATCCAGTTTGCGCAGGGCGGTGAAGTCAACGAACGCATCGTCTCCGACCAGCTGACGAGCGTGCAGAACAACATCAAGGTGCGTCGCAAGATGCTCGACTCGCTGCACGACGACACGCTGCTGGCACGCAAGGCGGCCGAGCAGGAAGCGCTCCAAAAGAGCGTCGCGAAGAATTCGAAACTCAAGGCCGGCTTCGGTGACCCGTGGAAGGACATCGAGAATGCGCTGGCCACCGAGCGCGGCCTGTTCGAGGAACTCGTGTACCTCGAGAACGGCGCGGGCTTCCAGGGGCGGCTCGCGGTTTTCGCCCGCAACCTGGTGCGTGGCACCACCGAACGCGACAAGCCGAATGCTTCCCGCTTCCGCGAATTCACCGACTCGGTGCTGCCGCGCGTGGAACAGCAGCTGGGCGCGCCGGTGCCGGTGTATCCCGAGCTCGAAGAGTTGCGACTCAGCCAGAGCCTCGAGCGCATGCGTGAATGGCTGGGCCCCGACCATGCCGTGGTGCGCAAACTCCTGTCGAAGGAGTCCCCGGCGGGTCTGGCGAAGCGCGTGATCGCGGGCACCAAGCTCGCGGATCCGGCGGCGCGCATGGCCTTGTGGAAGGGCGGCTCGGCCGCCGTGGCCGCTTCCAACGATCCGATGATCGAGATGTGGCGCAGCGTCGACGCCGAGGCGCGCGCCGTGCGCAAGGCCTACGAAGACAACGTCGAAGCACCGATCCGCAATGCCACCGAGCGTATCGCCCGCGCGCGCTTTGCCTCGCTCGGCACCAGCGTGTATCCCGACGCCACGTTCACGCTGCGCCTGAACTACGGCACGGTGCAGGGCTGGAACGAGAACGGCAAGCCGATCGAGCCGTTCACGCGCGTGTCTCGCGCCTTCGAACGCGCCACGGGTGCCGAGCCATTCCGCATTCCCGACAGCTGGCAGCGCGCGAAGGACAAGCTCGATCTCAACACGCCCTTCAACCTGAGCACCAACAACGACATCGTCGGAGGCAACTCGGGCAGCCCGCTGATCAATGCGAAGGGCGAGCTCGTCGGACTGATGTTCGACGGCAACATCCACTCGATCTCGGGTTCCTACTGGTTCGACGACAAGCAGAACCGCGCGATCGCCGTGCATGCGGCCGTCATGCGCGAAGCGCTGTCCAAGGTGTACGCGGCCGACGGCATCCTCGCCGAGCTGGCGAGATGAGGACTACGGGCGCGCGGTGAGCTGGAAGCGGACCTTCATGTCGTCGAGCACCACCAGCGTGCCCATGGCCACGCTGAAGGGCTTGAGCCCGAGTTCGGACTGCTTGAGTGGAAACTCGCCGCTGGCCACGACGGCGCCGCCTTCGCGGCTCACCGTCACGGGGACGCGAAGCGAGTAGTTTGAGTCCCTGAAGGTCACCTGCACACCGACGTCGTACCCGCTGCCGGCGGGGCGCACGTCGGTGGCGCGCAGGCGGATCTCGGGATGGTGTGCGCCATCGAGCAGCGATTCGGACAACAGATTCGTTCGCGTTCCCTCGCGGGCGCTCTGCGGCACCTGCGGCGGAAAATCCGGGCTGCCCATGGCCTCGCGCAGCGCGGGCTCGTCGATGGTGAGCTCGTTGACGGGGAAGCGGATGTCAAAGCGCGTGGCCAGCGGGTCCTCGGCCAGGTAGACCGAGCCCGCGAGGTGGTGCGAGGCGATGACATGATTGTGGCCGAGGCGGGCCATCGCACCGCCGCGATACACCAGGATCTGCAGCAGCGAGGCCGCGGCGTCCACGCGGTATTCGCGGGAACCCGCCGGGATGCGGTATTCGGAGCCCTGCGCAGGCGCGGCATGCCCCGGCTGCGGGATGGCCGGCTTTTCCGGGGGGCTTGTCTGACACGAGGCCAGCCCCATAACGCAGGCCAGAACCAGAAGACGGGAACCCCCGACCCTCCCCCGCATACTCATGTTTGACCGCGCGTCCATGCCTTTGACCCTCTCCCGCGTCGACGGATAGCTTAACGACATGTCCTTTCGTAACACCAAGAGCTCCTGGGGTTCTCTGTCCAAGGCCCTGCACTGGGTGATCGTGCTGCTCATCATCACCCAGTGGGCGATCGCGGAACGGGCCGATGGCCTGCCGCTGGGCATGGCGAAACTCTCGGCGCTGGCCTGGCACAAGTCGATCGGAATCACGATCCTCATGCTGGCCGTCGTGCGCCTGGTGTGGCGCCTGATGAACCCCGTGCCCGACCTCACCGCCGAGACCCGACCCTGGGAACGCGCGCTGGCGAAGGTCTCGCACCTGCTGCTGTATGGATTGATCTTCGCACTGCCCCTGTCGGGCTGGCTCATGTCGTCGGCCAAGAACTTCCCGGTGAGCTGGTTCAAGCTGTTCCAGCTGCCCGACCTCGTGGCGCCGAACGAAGCCCTGTTCCAGCAGCTGCGCCACCTGCATCACCTGCTGTTCGCCGCGCTGGTGGTGGTCGCGCTGCTGCACGCCGCCGGCGCGCTCAAGCACCATTTCATCGACCGCAACGACGTGCTGCGACGCATGTTGCCCTTCACCCGGGTCAAGTGAGGATTCGTGACTAACTACATTGCTTCCCTGATGGCCGCGACGATGCTGGCCGGCGCGAGCCACGCCGCCGACGCGCCGGCTGCGGCGAAACCCGCGGCGGCCCGCTACGCGCAGGCCGCCGGGACCGGCAAACTGAACTTCTCCTTCGTGCAGGCCGGCGCCGAAAGCCAGGGTGCCTTCAGGCAGTTCGCCACTGAACTCACCTGGGACGCGGCCAATCCTGCGGCCGGGAATCTCAAGGTCACCGTGCAGGTGGGTACGCTCGACACGCAGGACAAGGATCGCGACGACGCGCTGCGCGGCGCGGAACTGTTCGACACCAAGTCCCATCCGACCGCGCAGTACGTGGCAAGCAGCTTCGCGAAGCTCGCCAATGGCGGACTGGAAGCCGTGGGCAAGCTGACGCTGCGCGGAGTCACGCGCGACCTGCGCCTGCCGCTGACCATCAAGCCCAATGCCAATGGCGTCGAGCTCTCGGGCGACGTCACGATCAAGCGGCTCGAATTCGGCGTTGGCCAGGGTGAATGGCAGTCCACCGAGTGGGTGGGCGACGACGTGAAGCTTCACTACGTCGTGCCGCTGGCGCGCGTCAAGTAGTCCGGGCCATGCGCAAGATCTGGATGGGTATATCGGCAGCCGTCGCGTTGCTGTCCTTCTACCCGGCCTGGGGCGGTTACATCGGCTGGTGGATGCCGGGCATCGCCTTCGCGCTGTTCCTCGCCTTCGGGCTCGAGCCCTGGTTCCTCACCTGGGAGCTGCGCCGGCGCGGCGAAGAGCTGCAGATCACCGACGAAGGCGTGCTGCGCCGGCTGGCGCGGGGCGACAGCGAGTTCGTGCGCTGGAAAGAGCTGCGCGAGGTGTCGATCGTGGTGACCCAGGGCGTGAACCTGTCGGAGGAATATTTCTACGTGCTGGCCGGCACCGGCACTTCGGGTGTCATGGTGGGCCAGCGGCTGGCGACACGGCACGACCTGGTGTCGCACCTCGCCAAACTACCGGGCTTCGATCACCGCAACATCACCAATGCCATGGCATCGCCCGTCAACCAGCGTTTCCTGCTGTGGCGCGCGGCGCCGCTGGAAGGCGAGGCGGTGGTGATCCCGACGCAGCGCCTCGGTGGCGATGAGCAACCGCGCCGCATCCTGCACTAGCAAACTCTTCAGAACTGGCTGCCGTCCTTGCGCGTGAACTTGACCGCGGCGCTCACGCCGTGGAACAGCAGGTCCACGTCCGGGTAGTGCGCCCCGTCGCGCGGATCGCGATTGCTGACTTCCAGGTACACCGCGTCCTGCGAGCCGCGATTCACCAGTTGATGGCCGTCCTGCGTGTCCAGCGGGAATCCCACGCACATGCCGGGCCGCAGCGTCTGCTCGCCGGCGTCGGTGATCAGCACCAGCTCGCCGCTCAGTACGTAGATGAACTCCTCTTCATGCGTGTGCCAGTGACGCATGGAGGATTCCTTGCCCGGCGGCAGGATGGTCTGGTTGATGCCGATCTTCGTGAGCCCGAAGGCATCGCCCAGCGCACGCTTCTCGCGCGGCAGGCACCGCGACCGGTATGGCTCGGGATATCCGGAACCGGTACGAGGCTGCAGCGACATGGGATCGATGGCGGGTTTGTTCGCGTTCATTGGATTGATTCCTGCGTTTACGCGTGCAAGTGTAACGGCATGCCGCAGATGTTCGATGACGTCGGGGAAATTGTCGAAGAAGCGCTGCGGCGCGTGGGCAAGCGGGTGGTGCTGGCGTTGCCGCTCGGCATCGGCAAGCCCAATCTCATCGCCAACGAATTCTTTCGCCGCGCGCGCGCCGACCGCGGCCTCGACCTGACCCTCTTCACGGCGCTGTCGCTGCGCAAGCCGGTGGGCTCCAGCGATCTCGAACGCCGCTTCATCGAGCCGCTAGCCGAACGCATCTTCGGCAACTACCCGGAACTCGAGTACCTCGAGGCCGTGCGCAGGGACTCCATGCCGCCGAATGCGCGCGTGATCGAGTTCTTCTTCGAGCCCGGCGCCATGCTGCATTCCGCGCACGCGCAATCGCACTACCTTTCGGCCAACTACACGCATGTCACGCGCGAACTGCTGCACCGGGGCGTGAACGTGATCGCGCACGTGGTGGCGCGACGCATGGTGGCCGGGCAGCTGGAAATCAGCCTCGGCAGCAATCCGGACATCACCGTGGACCTGCTGCCGGAAGTCGCGAGGCTGCGCGCCGCCGGCAAGCCGGTGGTCATGCTAGCGCAGGTACACCGCGAGATGCCCTTCATGCTCGGCGCCGCCGCGGTCGGGGCGAACACTTTCGACCTGCTGCTGGATCACTCGCGGTACGACTACGACCTGTATGCGCCGCCGAATCCGGCGCTGGCCACGGTCGACCATGCCATCGGCCTGCACGCCAGCAGCCTGGTGCGCGACGGCGGCACGCTGCAGATCGGCATCGGCGAACTGGGCGATTCCATCGTGTACTCGCTGCTGCTGCGCCATCAGCAGAACGAAGCCTGGCGGCGCGCCGTGAACGATCTCGGCGGCGGACACGGCGCCGCGCTCATCGACTCGGAGGGCGGGCGCGCGCCGTTCAGCACCGGCCTGTTCGGCGCCACGGAGATGTTCGTGGACCAGATGCTGGACCTGTACCGCGCGGGCATCCTGCGCCGCCGCGTCTACGACTATCTACCGCTGCAGCGGGCCCTGGCGGCGAACGACTCGGGCAGCCGCGTGGACCTGGCGCTGCTGGAAAGCCTGCGGGCCGCGGGCGCGGGGCCCGTGCTGGACGAGAGCGACTTCGCCGAACTGCGCGAGGCGGGCGTGTTTCGCAGCGAATGCCGTTTCGAGAAGGGCTGCGTGGTTTCGCCCGACGGCGTGCGCATCGAGGCGGATCTCGGCAACCCCGGGCTGCGCGCGGCGCTCGCGGCCGAATGCCTCGGCCTGGAACTGCGGGGCGGCACGGTGATGCACGCCGGCTTCCTGCTGGGCCCGCGCGCGTTCTACGCGGCGCTGTCGGCACTGCCCGAGGCCGAACGGCGCCTGTTCGACATGCGCGGCGTGGGCTTCATCAACCAGCTGTATGGCGCCGACCAGGACCTGAGAATTGCCCAGCGCGGCCATGCGCGCTTCGTGAACACCGCGATGATGCTGACCACGCTGGGTGCGGCGATCTCGGACGGCCTCGCGGATGGTCGCGTGGTGTCCGGCGTCGGCGGGCAGTACAACTTCGTCTCCATGGCCCATGCCCTGCCCGGCGCCCGCTCGGTGCTGTGCGTTCGGGCCACGCGTCGCAAGGACGGCCGGCTGGCCTCCAACCTGGTCGCGGAATACGGGCACACCACGATTCCGCGCCACCTGCGCGACATCGCGATCACCGAGTATGGCATCGCCGACCTGCGCGGCCGCACCGACGCCGAATGCATCGCGGCCATGATCGACATCGCCGATTCACGCTTCCAGGAAGAACTGCTGGGCGCCGCCAAGCGTGCCAACAAGATCGACGCGGGTTATCGCATCCCCGCTTCACGGCGCCACAACACGCCGGAGCGCCTGGCCGAAGCCTTCAGCGCGCCGCGACGGGCGGGATTGTTTTCCGAGTATCCCTTCGGCACCGATCTCACGCGCGAGGAAATCGAGCTGGCTCGCGCGCTGCGCTGGCTGAAGGACGCCACCGCCGGAAAATCGCGCAAACTGCAAATGCTGGCGCGTGCCTGGTTCGCGAGACCCGGGACGCAGGAGCACGCCTGCCTGCAGCGCATGCGGCTGGCCGAGCCCGCGGATTTTCGCGAGAGAATCGCGGCGGGCCTGGTGGCGCTGGCGCTGCGCGCGACTTCCGCTGAGAGCCAGGCTACTTCGCGAACAGCCGCGACGGATCCTTGAACGCCTTGAATTCGAGCGCGTTGCCCGACGGATCGTAGAGAAACATCGTCGCCTGTTCGCCAACCTGTCCGGCGAAGCGGATGCCAGGCTCGATCTCGAAGCGCGTGCCGGCCTTGCGCAGTCGCTCGGCCAGCGCATGCCAGGCCTGCCATTCGAGCACCACGCCGAAATGCGGTACCGGCACGTCGTGGCCGTCGACCTCGTTGTGGTGCACGTGTTTTTTCCGGGTCGGGTCGAGGTGCGCCACCACCTGGTGGCCGAAGAAATCGAAGTCCACCCATTCCTCGCTGCTGCGTCCTTCCGCGCAGCCGAAGAGTTCGCCGTAAAAACCGCGCGCGGCGGCCAGGTCGTGGACGGGTATCGCGAGATGAAAGGGTTGCAGCATCAGGGTTGTCTCTGGTTCCACCAAGCATCGCGCGCCTGCACCGCGAGATCGGGATGATCGGAGAAGAAGGCGGTGACGCCCGCGTCCAGCAGCGCGTGGATCTCGCGCGCGAGATTGCCTCGCGTCGCGGCATCACCCGGCGCGCGCAGATCGGGCGGCAGGAATTCGTTTTCGGCACGCAATGTCCACACGTGGATACCCAGTCCCGCGGCGCGGGCGCGCCGCGCCAGGCCGGTATCGGTGCTCTCGCCATTCGCGAACCGCACCACCATCCACTTGTGAGGACCGATCGAATCAGCGTAGCGCGCGATTTCGGCCAGCCCCGCATCACTCATGAGGTCGAGGTAGCTGCGCGGGTCGCCGGCCAGCGTGAAATCGAAGGGCTGCCCCGAAGGGGCGACCAGCTGCACCAGCGGCAGATCGGTCTGCGGCCGCAGCGCCTTCAGGTTCCCGACTTCGAATGACTGGATCTGGATGGGATCGGATCGCTTGCCGTAACCAGACCGGCTGAGTGCCTCGAGCAATCGTGCGTCGAAGTGCAGGCCCAGCTTCGCGAAATAGCTCGGATGCTTGGTTTCCGGGTAGACGCCGATGCGCGGTGGGGGCGGCAGCCCCGCGGCACGCGCGTTCGCGGCGCGTTGTGCGTCGGTGGCCGCGACGAGATCCAGCACTTCTTCGAACGTGGGTATCTCGAACGCGCCGTCATAGGCGGTGTTCGCGCGCCGCAGCTCCGGCAGTCGTTCGCGCGCACGCAGGGTCTTGAGTTCCGCGAGCGTGAAGTCTTCGGTGAACCAGCCGGTGAAACTTTCGCCGTCGATGACCTTCGTGGTTTTACGCGCGGCGAATTCCGGGTGCGTGGCCACGTTGGTGGTGCCGCCGATTTCATTCTCGTGCCGCACGACCAGCGCGCCATCGCGGGTGATTACCAGGTCGGGTTCGACGTAGTCCGCGCCCTGTTGAACGGCAATGAAATACCCCGGGAGTGTGTGCTCGGGCACATACCCGCTGGCCCCGCGGTGCGCTATGACAAATGGACGATCGGCCAGAGCCACTGGACTTATCGTCATGAGAACTACGCCCGCGTATCCGGCAGCCCGCCGGCGCCAGAATCCGCCGCGATGCTGGAGAAACTTGCTTGTGCCCGGCATCGAGACTGGTCTCGCATAGGGAGAGGTGTGCCCATGAACAGCATTGTCCGTCGCTGGCAGGAGCTTAAGGTGCGGAATGTGGCTTGTCTCGTCGCGGGTGTCGCGGCGGGAGCCCTGGCCGCCGGTTGCTCGAGCAATCCCAAGCCCGTGGTCGTCGGTCAGCCGTTCGCGCTGCCCGCCCTCAATGAATACTGCTCGGTCGCGCAGAAAGAGCTGGCCTCCTCGCGCGTCCCGGCTCGCAACGTGCTCATGGCCGACTACCAGTCGTTCTCGCGCGCCTCGCCGCAGGCCAAGCCACTGGAGACCATGCAGTACGTCGCGTACAGCGATGCGCAGCACACGAAGGCGCGCATGATTTCCTGCAAGCTGCACAGCGCCGAACGCATTCGCGCCGAATACGGCGCCAGCGCGGCCGGTGAACCGGCCTCCTGCGCGCGCCTCAATCGCCGCACGCTCGATGCCGTCATGGCCTCGCTCACCGACCGGCAGAAAAAGAAGATGCCGTTCAAGGGCACCGTGCCCGTGATGCTCGAACCCGACCTGCAGGCGGCGAACGAAGCCGAGTGGCTGCAGGAATTCACGATGGTGCAGACCGACGCCGGTGGCACGCTGCGCATTCGCGCCAAGAGCCTGGGAAGCCCGGCCCAGGGCACACGCGTCAACACCAGGTCGCCGGGTGTGACGCGCCAATACTGCCACCTGATCGCGCCTGATTACCTCAAGCGCATTCTCGTCGGTGAAGTGCAGCTGCCCGCCGCGGGCATGCCCGTGGCTCGCAGCGGTCGCTAACGTCCCTCGTCCCTACTTCTTTCGACGCGCCGCGGGTTTGCGGCGTGGCGCCGGCTTTTTCTTCGCGACCGGCCGCGACTTCGCGGCCTTCCTGCGAACCACTGCTTTCTTCTTCGCGGCAGTCTTCTTCGCTACCGGCTTTTTCACCGCGGCTTTCTTTTTGAGCTCTGACTTGGGCTTTTCCTTCCCTTTGGCCCTGGGCTTCGCCGTTGCCTTCGGCTTCGGAGCCGGCACGGCGACGGCCGCGGCTTCCGGACTGCGCAGCTGATCGATGATGGCCGGATTCTCGAGCGTCGAGAGATCCTGCGTGATGTCTTCATTACGCGCGATGGCGCGCAGCAGCCGTCGCATGATCTTGCCCGAGCGGGTCTTGGGCAGGTTGTCGGCGAAACGGATGTCGTCGGGTCGCGCGATGGCGCCCAGCTGTTCGGTGACCCAGTCGCGCAGCGTCCGGGTGAATTTCTCCGCCTTGTCGCCCGTGGGGCGGTCGCCGCGCAGCACCACGTAGGCGAACACCGATTCGCCCTTGATGTCGTGCGGTTTGCCCACCACCGCGGCCTCGGCCACCTTGGGATGGGCAACCAGCGCGGATTCGATTTCCATGGTGCCGAGGCGATGACCGGCCACGTTCAGCACGTCGTCGATGCGACCCATGATCCAGAAGTAGCCGTCCTTGTCGCGATGCGCGGAGTCGCCCGCCACGTAGTAGCGGTTCTGGAAAGTTTCCCAGTACGTCCGGATGTAACGCTCGTTGTCGCCCCAGATGGTGCGCAACATCGCGGGCCAGGGCTTGCGGATCACGAGGAAGCCACCGGCATCCGCGCCCTGCACTTCGTTGCCCTGCGCATCCACGATGGTCGCATCGATGCCGGGCAGCGGATGTGTGCATGAGCCAGGCTTGGTTTCCGTGGCGCCGGGCAACGGCGAAATCATGATGGAGCCGGTTTCCGTCTGCCACCAGGTGTCGACGATGGGGCAATTCCGGCGGCCGATGTGCTCGTGGTACCACATCCACGCTTCGGGATTGATGGGCTCGCCCACCGAGCCCAGCAAACGCAGGCGTGTCAGGTCGTAGCGCGCCGGGATGTCGTCGCCGAGTTTCATGAGCGCGCGGATGGCCGTGGGCGCGGTGTAGAAGATCGTGACGCCGCGCTGCTCGATGATCTGCCAGAAACGGCCGGGATGCGGCGTCGTCGGGCCACCCTCGTAGATGACCACGGTGGCGCCGACGGCCAGCGGGCCATAGGCGACATAGCTGTGGCCGGTGACCCAGCCGATGTCGGCCGTGCACCAGAACACGTCGTCATCGTTGATGTCGAATACCCACTTGCTGGTGAGCTTGGCGCCGAGTAGATAGCCTGCGCTCGAATGCTGGATGCCCTTGGGCTTGCCGGTGGAACCCGAGGTGTACAGCAGGAACAACGGGTGTTCGGAGTTGACCCAGGTGGGTTCGCAGACCGGGCTCTGGCCCTCCATGAGGTCGTGCCACCAGAAATCGCGCGTCTCTTTCATGGCCACGTCGTGACCAGTGCGCTTCAGCACGATGACCGAACGTATCGAGCGGCAGCCCTGGGACAGCGCCTTGTCGGCCGCCTCCTTGAGCTCGATGATCTTGCCGGCACGCCAGCCGCCATCGGCGGTGATCAGCACCGTGGCCGCGGCGTCTTCGATGCGGTCCTTGAGGGACAATGCCGAGAATCCGCCGAACACCACCGAGTGGATGGCGCCGATACGCGCGCAGGCCAGCATGGCGACGATGGCCTCGACCGTGAGTGGCATGTAGATGACCACGCGGTCACCGGTTTTCACGCCCTGGCTGAGGAGCACGTTGGCGAAGCGGCACACGTCGGCGTGTAGCTCGCGATAGGACACCTGGCGGACGTCGCCCGGCTCGCCCACGAATGTCAGGGCCGTCTTGTGCCCGCGTTCCTCGAGATGCACGTCCAGGCAGTTGTATGAAACGTTGAGCTCGCCATCCACGAACCAGCGGTAGTTCGGTGCCTTCGACTCGTCGAGCGTGACGCTGAAGGGCTTGTGCCAGCGAAGCTCGCTCTGGGCCTGCCGGGCCCAGAAACCCTTGTGGTTCGAGGCTGCCTCCGCCCTCAGGCGGGCGGCGTCCTCGGCCTTGAGGCGGGCCCGGGCGATGAATTCTTCGGAAGGGGCGAAACGTCGTTCTTCGACGAGAACGGATTCAATGTTTTTTTGATTCACGGCGGGCGGAGTGTAAACCGAAACGCCCTCTGGACAGTCTCAATGGCAGACAACGGGTTTGGGGAGAAGACCATGCGATCCAGATACTGGCTGACCTTGATTGCACTCGTGCCCGCCGCGGCGCTGGCCTGGGGTGATGAATGCAAGCTCCGCGCGGAACGCACCGGTGGCATCGACGCCGCGGGCGCCCGGAAAGTCGTGATCCGCGCGGGGGCTGGCGACCTCAAGGTCACGGGCCGGGCGAATTCGAAACGCGTGGACGCCAGCGGTACGGCCTGCGCGACCAAGCAGCCACTGCTCGATGCAACGCAGATCAGCGTGCGGCGCGAAGGCGATGTCGTGATGGTCGAGACCACGCTGCCAGAGCATGAAGACGGCTGGTCCTGGGGCAAGAACGAATATGCCTATCTCGACATCGAGATTTCGTTGCCGGCGGGCCTGCCGGTCGAGGCCATCGACTCCAGCGGCGACGCCTCGTTCGTGGATCTCGAGTCCCTCGACGTGCAGGACAGTTCAGGCGACCTCGAAGTGTCGCGGATCGCGACCGCGCTCATCGTGGGTGACAGCTCGGGCGACGTCGAGATCCGCAGCGCGGGCAGCCTGCGGCTGCGCGACAGCTCGGGAGACGTGGAAGCCGAGGACATCCGCGGCAACGTCGAAGTGCTGGTGGACAGTTCCGGCGACCTGCGTATCAGCAATGTGGACGGCAACGTCGACATCGACCAGGACAGCTCGGGCAACATTCGCGTCGAAGACGTGAAGGGCAGCGTGATCGTCGACTCGGACAGCTCCGGTGACATCTACGCGGGTCGCGTGACCGGCGACTTCACCGTGGGATCCGACAGCTCGGGCAGCATCGAGCACGAATCGGTGCGCGGCAAGATCAGCGTGCCGCCGCACCACGGCATCGAGTAGGAAGCTAGGCCGCGGCTGGCAGGGGCAGCAGCGCCAGGCGCTCCGCCTGGCGGCGGAGCATGGGCCCGAAGTTGTGCCGGTCGAAGAACTCGGTGAGCGCCACGACGTCCGGCGCGCGGCGCGCCAGTGCCGTTCTCTCGACCTCCAGCGGCATGTCGCAGGCGATCTCGGTGAGCCGGCGCGCGAGGAAGGCCGCCTCGCGATGCTCGACGAGTTTCGCGGCGAGCTTTGACGCCCCACGCACCTGAATCTCCGCGACGCGGTCCAGGTTGTCGTAGAGCTCCTCGAGCGAAACGAATTCCTTCATGAGCGCCGCGGCGGTCTTCGGACCCACGCCCGGCACGCCCTTGATGTTGTCGACGCTGTCGCCCATGAGCGCAAGGAAGTCCGCAAAACGCTCGGGCGCGACGCCGAAGCGATTTTCGATTTCGTGGTAGCGATAGTGCGCGTTGTCGGTGTAGTCCCAGTACACGTCACCCAGGCGAATGAGCTGCGCGAAGTCCTTGTCGCGCGTGACCAGCGTCGCGGGCAATCCCTCGCGACGGCAGCGCGCCATCAGCGAGCCGACGATGTCGTCCGCTTCGTAGTGCGCGTGGCTGAAGGCCGCCACGCCCGCATGGCGGCAAAATTCGCGGCAGCTGGCGAATTGCAGCTTGAGATCCGCGGGCGGCGGATCGCGATTGGCCTTGTAGGCCGGGTAGATCTGGTTGCGGAACGAGGTGGTGAGGCTTTCGTCGAAAGCCACGGCCAGGTACTGCGGCTTGGCCCGCTCGATGAGGTCGCCGAGGAAACGCGCAAAGCCAAAGGTGGCATGCGCGGGGTTTCCGTCGCGGTCGAGCATGTCCGGTGGCATCGAGTAATACGCGCGAAACACGTATACCGACGCGTCGATCAGGTAAATCACGCGCGGATGTTACGCCACCTGGCCGATTCCGCGGGCTTCGATCTCGATGGCGGGCGCGAGACGACGTTCGGCCCGCTGCAGGGCCGAGTCCACCATGGTGGCGAAGAGCTCCATGGTCACATTGAGGCTTTGCGTGGCGACGCCGAGGTCCCGCGGCCGGCGCACGGCCTGACGGCAGGACGCGGCCACCAGGCTGTCCCGCACCGGATCGGCGGTGGCGATCTGTCCCAGCGCGCGTATGGCTTTTTCCGGAACGCCACCGCGCCGCGCGGCTTCATGCCAGAGCGGGTAGACGATGCGCGGCATGCGCTCGAAGAACCACAGATAACCCACGAGACGTACCACCGGCCGTTCAACCAGCTGGAAGTGCGCGTAGGCCTCCATGGCGATGGTCTGCGGCAGCGGCGTCAGCGAAAAACTGTCGAGGGAATTGAGTCCGAGCGCATGCAGATCGTCGGCAAACAAAGTGCCCTGGCCAAACGAAAGCGAAGGCACCGCCAGCAACTCGTGCCAGGCGCTCCAGTCTTCGGTGGCCACCACGTCGGCGGCCATTTCCCGGACCTTCGAATGAACGTTGATGAGGTAGTGCAGCTCGAGCAGCAGCTGCCGATGACCCGCCGCGCTGACCGCATTGTTCTTGAACCACTGGAGGGTCTTCGCGAGCCCCGAAGTTCGCGTGAGCATGTCGAACTCGAGCGAAAACACTTCGTCGCTGTTCATCTTGGCCCTGGTCGTGGCGCAGCAAAAAATCGGCTTGTCTATGTAGTGTCACGACTTCAGGGTTTCTCTCACCTCGAACTGTCATAACGACAAGTTATTTTCAATCAAAGACTTACTACAAACCCTGCCTCCTTTGTCTATTTTTCATTGCGACGCGGTCCGGCTGCCTGTAAACATGGCCCGGCACCAGGGGGATCCATCGCCATGCGCGCTCACGGCAGCGCCACGGACCGACACATAAAAAGTCTGCGCAATCGCCTTCTCCAGTCCTTCTGCATTGCCTGGGTCTTTTGCCTTTCCGGATGCTCCGCTGGATTCCAGACCGAACCCCTGGTCGAGTATTCGACCGACGTCGTCGTCACCGGCAACAAGTCCCTCGCGCTGGTCCGCCATCTCGATGCCGGCCACTACCTCGTTGAAATCCGCGAACGCGACATCGACCTGCGCGCCGGCGTCGACGCCGGTCCGGACCACGTCGAACTCGCCGACGCCTTCCTGCGCCACGGACTGCATCGCACGGTAGTTAGTCTGGACGCGCCGGCCAGGCTGGTCATCACGCTGGACAGCGTCGACCAGCGCGACTGGAAGGGCGCGGCAGCGGTACGCATCCTGCGCTGGCCGAAGGCGGCCCCGGACGCGCCCCCGGACCCGCGACTGCTCGGCTTCCGCCAGCTGGGCGAAGGGGCGCGGCTGATCGCGAGCCGGGCGCCCGATGACTGGCGCGCTGCATTGCTGCCCTTGCGCGAAGCCTCCCGGTATTTCCAGGCTGCCCAGGATCTGCAATCCGAGGCGGAGGCCGAGTATCAGCAGGCCTGGGTGGAACTGAACCTGCTGGCGGATCCCGAAGCCGCCCGCAAATCCGCCGAATCGGCCGCGGCCCACTTTCGCGCCGGCGGCGACGCGATCAACGCCCAGCGCGCCAGGCTGCTGCTGTCCATGACGGAAACGCGGATGGCCGACGGCATGGTGCGCGAGTCCATGCGCCAGGTCGCGCACAGCTTGAGTGAATCCGCGGCAAGTCGTGTCAAAGGGGCGCTGGCCTATTTCGAGAGCCACGACCTGCAGAGTGACGCACTCGCGGCGCTCCTATGGTCGGCCACGCGCGAACTGACACTGGACCACGACGCCCAGGCCACGACGGCATTCGGCGCCCTGCGGCAGCGGGCCCGCACGCGTCACGACCGCCATTTCGAGATTGCGGCCACGCGCGCACTGGCGCAGCTCGCGTTCCGGCGCGGCGATGTGGCGCTCTCGGCCGCGTTGTACGAAAGCGTGCTGCCCGCCGTCGACGCGGAACGCAATCCGGCGCTGCACGCTTCCCTGCAGAGCGGACTCGGATCGGCGCTGGCCGTGTTCGGGGAATTCGAACGCGCGCAGAAACTTCACACCCAGGCACTGAAAGTGTTCGCGTCGCGCGGCGACGAGCGCGGCATGGCACAGGAACTGGGGGCGCTCGCGAGTATCCAGTTGCGGGCCGGAGACCCCGAGCGCGCGCTGGCCACGGTCGAGAGCTCCATTGCGCTGTACGAATACGCGGGAGATCCGGAAGGTCATGGCGCGGCGCTGCAGCTCGCCGGCGCAATCGCGAGCCGCCTGGGCAGGCATACGGTCGCCGTGCAGTACCTGCGCGCCGCGGAGCAGCGCAATCGCGGCGGCCTCGAGCTGGCGCGCACGCGCGTCTTGCTCGCGGGTGAACTGCGCCAGCTGGGTGACCTGCACGCAGCCGAAGCCCTGCTCGAACAGGCCATGTTGTACGGCGATGCGACGACACGCGCCTCGGCCTTGTCAGAGCGCGGTCGACTGCGCACTGCCCAGAATCGGCCGAATGAAGCGCTGGGCGATCTGCGCGCAGCCGACTCGGCTTATGCAGCGCTGCATCTCGATTTCAATCGCATCGAGTCAGGCGCGGCGCTGTCGTTCGCGCTGCTGGAGGCCGGCGAGGTGGATTCCGCGGGCCGCGCCGCCGACATGGCCGCGGACATCGAAGCAAGGATCCGTTCGAAGGCTGTGAATCCCGAGGCCCGCGCGCGTTTGCTGTCGGCCAGCTACTCACCTTACGAGGCGCGCGTCGAAGTGGACCTGGCTTCGGGGCCGGATGCGGCCACGGCTTCCTGGCGCGCGTTCCAGACCGCCGAGCGGGTGCGCGCGCGTTCGCTGGCGGATCTGCTCTCGCGCGACGGGCAGTGGCAGCGCGCGGGCGCGCCGGCGACCGGCATCGCCGGGATTGCGGAAGATCTGAGCCGGGTGCAGGCGTCGCTGCCGGCCGATGCCGCCGTGCTCGCGTATTTCGTCGGTGACCGGCGCTCGCATGCCTGGCTGCTGACGCGCACCGAGCTGCGTCACGCCGTGTTGCCCGGCCGGCGCGATCTCGAAGGGCTGATCGCGCGCTTCGTCGAATGGCGGCGCGCCGGTGCGAACTCCAGCCCGCAGCTCTCGTTCGCGTCATTGTCGGGCGGATTGCTCGAAGGGATTTCCGCGCGACGCCTGCTGATTCTTCCCGATGGTCCGCTGCATGGCGTGCCATTCGCGGCCCTGCCGCTCCGCGACCAGGCGCCGCGTGAACTGCTGGTGGACCGCTTCGTGATTTCGTCGGCGCCTTCACTGGCCGTGGCGCTGCGCCCGGCGCAGAAGCCTGCCTACCAGGCCATGCGCGTGGCGGTCGTGTCCGATCCGGTCTACACGCCCGACGACCGGCGCCTGACACTCGCCGCGCAGGGCGCCTCTCGGTATCGCGGCGCGGGTGAATTTTCGGATCGCCTCGCCCGCCTGCCCTATTCGGCCATCGAGGCACGCGCCGTCGCGCGCTCCTTCGACGCCGCCAATGTCATCGAGCTCGCCGGCTTCGACGCCACCGTGCAACGCGTGATGAGCCTGCCGTCACGGGACCTGGCGGTGCTGCATTTCGCCACGCACGCCGTGGTGCGCGAGGACGCGCCGGAGGAGTCCGCGTTGTTCCTCAGCGAGTTCGCCGCCGACGGCACGCCACAGCCCGAGGATCGGCTCACCGCCGAAGACATCAGTCGCAGCGGCCTGCGCGCCGACGTCGTGGTGCTCTCGGGTTGCGCCACCGGCGATGGACGCGAACTGCGCGGTGAAGGCGTGCTCGGCCTCACCTATGGATTCCTCGCCAACGGTTCCGACACCGTGATCGCATCGCTGTGGCCGGTGGAAGACGCGCTGACCGCGCGCTTCATGAAGGAATTCTACGCGGCGTACCGCTCGTCCGGTCGCGTGGCCGACGCGCTACGCGCCGCGCAACTGCGTACCCGTGACACGACGGGTCCGACGGTGTGGTCAAGCTTCGTGGTCCGTGCGAGCAGCCTGCAGTAGCCACCAGGGATGACCACCGGTCATCCCCTCCCTAACTACCCCCCCGCATCCACGAGCCAGTACCGCCTTCAGCCGGTCCGCCACCCTTGGTCCCACCAGACGCGGATCTGGCGATCATTCGTATGTAGTGTCATGACTTTGCGATTTCTCTCACCTGGAACGCGGTCAGCGCATATTTTTTTTTGCCCCGGTTGCTACAAACCCTGCCTCCGAAATCCACCACGGATTGCGGCACAATGCAGTGGACAGAAGACATTTAGCGCCCGCAGCGCGGGATGTGCTTGCCATTCATGCGCGATCGCGACGCAACTTGCTGGCATCCGGTAGCTCGGAGCCGTGCCCGTAACATCGTCTGCGCGCTTGCCGCGACGGTGGTCGTTTCCTGCGCCCGCTCGGTTCCGTCTGACACTACGCCGGTGTTTTCCGCCGACCTGGCGATTGGCGGCGACCAGCCCGCCGTGGTGACGCGGGAGGTTCCCGCCGGTAGCTATCTAGTCGAGTCGCGCGAGGACGCGATCGATCTGCAACTGATCGTCGATGCGCCGGTTCATTCGGCCGTCGTGGACCGGGTGCCGCGTCATGGACTTCTGGCGCAGGTGGTCAGGCTCAATGCGCCAGGAAAGTTGCGCGTCGAGATTCGCAGCGTCGATCACCGCGCCAAGACCGGCAGCGCTGCGCTATCGATCGCACGCTGGAGCCGCGGAAACCCGTCGGAGCCGGGGGAACGCGAAGTCGGCTTCGAAAAGTTCGGCGCGGCGGGGGAGCAGACGTCGGCGGGCAAGAAGGAGTCCTGGGACCGCGCCGCCGAACTGCTCAACGAAGCGGCCGCGCATTTCGAAGCGGCCGGCGACATGCGTGCGCAGGCACAGGCGCACTACACGTTGGGATTCGTGCAGTACCTGGAGCGCGACGATCGCGCCGCGGCGATTCGCGCTGCCGAATCGGCGGCCTCCCTGTACGACTCGCTGGACGACGAAACAGGCGTCCAGAATGCCACCGTCCTGAGAGCAGCGTCCGAGCTCGAAGTAGCCGCGGGGATGAATGCGGGGACACAGCGCGCCGAACAGCACGCGCTTTTCGAAGCCGCCGATCGCCGACTCGAGTTCGCCGCCGACTATTTCGCGCGCGCGCAACTTCCGATCCAGGCGACCTACGCGGTGAACATGCGGGGCATCCGGGCCGCTTATGTGGGTGACGTCGAAGCCGCGGAAAAATTCTTCACACAGGCCGTAAGCATGGCCGCGGCCAACAAGGACGAGGCCGAGCGTTTCAAATCGCTCTCCAACCTCGCATGGATTCACAACCGGCGGGGCTTCGTGGTCGAGGCAGCGCGCGAGTATTCCGAGCTGCTCGTCATGGTCGATCGCGAGCGGCAGCCCATGCTCTATGGCTTTGTCCTTGGCAACTATGGGTTCTGTCTGATCGCGCTCGGTGAGTTCGATCGCGCGTTGACGTTGCACACCGAGGCCCTGCAGGTATTCAAGGAACTCGATCTTGAAACCGAGATGGGTCGGCAACTCCTGGCGCTCAGCAGTCTGTACCTGCGCACCGGTGACTTGCAGCGTTCGCTCGAGGCGTCTCGCGCCGCGATTCGGATCCAGGAAAAGACCCGCGATGGCATCGGTCTCGCCGCGGCGCTGCGGCTCGCGGGAAATGCCTCTTCGGCACTCGAAAAGCACGATGAAGCATTGCAGTTCCTGCGCCAGGCGGCTCAGAGGGACACCAGCGCGGCCGGACCGGAGCGCACGCTCGTGCTGGTGGCGGCGGAATTGCGCTCGCTCGGCCGCTTGCGCGAAGCGGAAGCTGAACTGGCGCCGGCACTGGCGTCGAAGAACGCCGCGGCTCATAGCGAGGCGCTCGACGAACGCGGTCGCCTTCGCCTGGCGCAAGGCGATCCTGCCGGGGCAATCGAAGACCTTCGTGCCGCCAACCTGGAATTCTCGACGCTCGGACTCGACTTCAATCGCATCAACACCAACACCACCCTGTCGCAGGCGTTGCTCGCTGCCGGAGATGTGAAAGGGGCCGTCGTGGCGGCCGACTCGGCGATCGAAATAGTCGGCCGTATCCGGGTGAACTCGGCGAACCCGGAATGGCGTGCCTTGTTCCTCTCCTCGCGTTATTCGCCCTACGAAGCGCGGATTGCCGCGGAGCTCGCCGGACCGTCAGAGGATGCTTCGGATTCGCAATGGCGCGCCTTCAGGATCGCGGAAGGCGTGCGTGCCCGCTCCCTGGCGGACGTGCTCAGTGACTCGTCCCGACAGCCGTTGCGCCCGCCCGATCCGGAAGGGGATGCGATGCGCGCGCAGCTGACTTCCCAACTGCTGCGCCTCGATTCGCTGACCTCGCGCGCCGCAACGAATGACAGCGAACTGCGCGAGTTGCAACGTGAAATCGTAGAGACTCGAGCCCAGATCGACGCGCATCGTCTGCGCAATGCGGCTGTCGCCGCCCGCGAAAGCACGCTTCCCGACTCGCTCAGGAACATGCAGGCGGCACTGCCTCCGGACACGGCCGTACTCACCTACTTCGTTGGCGACCAGACAACACATGCCTGGCTCATATCCCGAAGTGAGTTCCGTCACGCATCCTTCGGCGGGCGTGCCGAGATGCTCAGGCATTCCGACAGCATGGTCGCCAGGCTGCGTCAATCCGGCACGCGACTGGCAGCCGCTCAGGATTTCGGCACAGACCTGCTCGGCAACCTTCTTGACGGCGTCACCGCCCGCCACCTGCTGATCATCCCCGACGGCCCACTGAACGCTTTGCCGTTTGCCGCATTGACGACGCGGTCAAAGCCGGACGAGGTCCTGGTCGAACGATTCATCGTCGGCTATGCACCTTCGCTGGCGCTGGCCATGCGCGGCTCGCCGGAGCGCAAGTCGAAGTCGAGACAGTCCGCGGTGGTTTCCGATCCGGTATACGCGCCCGACGATCGGCGACTGGTCGCGTCCATCGCGAACGAGGGTGGCATGCGCGGGGCGCCGCCGCTGTCCTCCAACAAACTTACACGCCTGCCGTATTCCGGACTGGAGGCCCGTACGGTGGCCAAGGCGCTCGGGGTCGAGAACACGCTGCAACTCAGCGGATTCGACGCCACCACCGGGCAAGTACTCGAACTCGCCTCGCGTCCGCTCTCGGTGCTGCATTTCGCCACGCATGCCAGAGCGCGAGCCGATTCTCCCGAGCAATCGGCGTTGTACCTGAGTGAATACACCCCCATGGGCACGTTGCTCGGAGACTCACAGCTCAACGTGGGTGAAATCACGCGCTCCGGTCTGCATGCAGACCTCGTCGTGTTGTCGGGCTGCGAAACAGGTGATGGCAGCCGCCTGCGTGGCGAAGGCGTCCTCGGCCTCACCTATGGATTTCTTGCGAATGGATCCCGCTCCGTCGTCGCCTCGCTCTGGCAGATCGAAGATTCCGCCACGGCGATCTTCATGAATGAGTTCTATCGCGCCTATCGCGAAAGCGGGCGCTCGGCGGAAGCACTGCGCAGCGCACAACTGCGCACGCGTAACTCCGTCAAGGCGGCCGTCTGGTCCAGCTTCGTGGTACGCGCCAACGAATTTCCGTAGCGGTCGCTGCGGTGGTCCGCAAGTCAGTCTCTCTATCTATTCACCCATCCATCCAAGGAGTCGTACATGTACAGCCAAGTCATTTCCACATTCACCCGACACTGCCTGACCACGTTCGCAGCGACAATGTTTCTGGGCTCGGGCATTGCCAGCGCGGCCGTTGTGGATCCAGGCCTGAATTCGACGGAAGGTGTCACCGAATTCGGCCTCTCCGGCGGACGTGCGTCGGTTCGGGATAGCGGCGGTGGCCATCTCGGCGGACACCCGACGATCCAGGACAGCGGCGGTGGCCATCTCGGCGGACACCCGACGATCCAGGACAGCGGCGGCGGCCATCTCGGCGGACACCCGACGATCCAGGACAGCGGCGGCGGGCTCCTCGGCGGACACCCAACGATCCAGGACAGTGGCGGCGGCCTCCTCGGCGGACACCCGACGATCCAGGACAGTGGCGGCGGCCTCCTTGGCGGACATCCTTCGGTTCAGAGCGGCGGTGGCTTTCTCGGTGGACACCCGTCGATTCAGAGCGGCGGTGGCTTCCTTGGTGGACACCCGTCGATTCAGAGCGGCGGTGGCTTCCTCGGTGGACACCCCTCGATTCAGAGCGGTGGTGGCTTCCTCGGTGGACACCCCTCGATTCAGAGCGGTGGTGGCTTCCTTGGTGGACACCCCTCGATTCAGAGCGGCGGTGGCTTCCTCGGTGGACACCCGGCGGCGGCCCTGGATCTCATCGTTGAACGGTGATGTCCAAGGGAAGACTCGTTCCGATGGGTAGGAAATCTGTCGCGCGGCCGCATCGTCGGCATCCCGCTTTCTTCCACGCAGGGTGGCCGCAGCGCCAGCCGGATGCCCGGACACGATTTGTTCAATCCAGGGTCACACCGAATGCGAACGGCAGCCGAATTCAGGCACTTGGCGTGGACATCGTGATGATGACGACCGAGAATTCCGGGCGAGGCTACGCCCTGTTGGGCGCTGCCGGCGCTTCGAGCGCGGCGGCGTATGTGTCCGGGGCAGTGGCGCTCACCTGGGGCAGCCCGTCGCTCAACAACTGCGACGCCCAGCAAATCAAACAATTGCTGTTCTGCAGGAGCAAGTCCGGCGATTCAATTCGGTATCCGTGGGTCCATGTCGATTTCCTTCGAGAACTCTCCAAAGTCGATCCCGACGCCTGCTGCGGCGCCGCGATGGAGGCGCTCGTGTGCTCCTAACTACTCTGACCCGGCGGGTGCCGCATGAGCACCGTGCCGGTCGACGAGATCGAGGCCATCGTCGCGGCGGCGATCACGGGCGACCGCCAGGCGGAATCCCGCATGCTGGTGGCGCTGCGCCCGGGTGTGCTCGCGGTGCTTAGATTTGGCGCTTTTCATCGCTGGGTGGACGCCGAGGATCTCACGCAGGAGACCCTGCAAATCGTGGTCGAGCGCGTGCGTGCCCGCACCATCGACGACCCGCGCAAGGTCTTCGCATTCGCCGCCGCCACCGCGCGCAACCTGGCGCTCAATGCGGCTCGCAAGGCACTGCGGCAGCAGACCGTGGTCGATTCCGAGCTGGTCGACGAACTCGCGCAGAACCTCGAGATGGAGCAAAGCGACCTGGGCGATCCGGATGATCGCCATCTCGCGCAGGCCGTGATGGCGCTGCTCGAGGAGCTTCCCACGGCGCGCGATCGCGAGGTCCTGGTCCGGTTCTATCTAGACGGCCACGACAAGCAGCAGCTCTGTTCCGAACTCGGACTTTCCCCTAAGCATTTCGACCGCGTTCTGATGCGTGCCCGCTCGCGACTTCGCACCATCATCGAACGCCGGGCGCCCCATCTCGCGCTGTTTCCGCGAATCAGCGCTTTTTTGTTGCCCATGGCGATTTCTTTCACGTTTTGGGTGAGAGATTTTGGCTCCTGGTGACACAAGTCAGACATGAAGCATCTTGATCGCCAAGGATTGGATGAGCAGACGCGACTGGTTTCGCGTTATGTCGCCGGCGACCTTTCGCGCTCGGAACGCGCGGAGTTCGAGGCATGGCTGGTTGCGTCGCCGGAGCTGGCGGCCGAGGTCGAGATGGAACGCCGCCTGCGGCGTGGCATCGCGAGCGCGGCACGCCGTGGCTGGCTGAGACGTGGCGCGGCCACCCGCATCGTCAACCGCGAAGGACGCTGGCCCATGGCCCTGGCGGCCAGCGTGGTCCTCTCGCTCAGCGTCTTCGGAATCGGCACCCTGGTGCGTTTCAATGCCGCGGACGAAGGTGTTTCAGCGGTCGTCGCCAGCGCGCTTCCGAAACTCGGTCCGGCCCGGACCGTGCGCCTCGGATCGGTCCGCGGCCTCGGCACCACCCCTGACGTCAACCTCTCCCTCGGCGCCGCGCCCAGTGAACTCACGATCGAGCCCGACGTCGTGGTTCTCACCTGCGAGGACGGTTCCCTGGAACTCGAGTGCGCGAATGGCCTCGCGCCCCAGACTGCCCAGTATTCCGAATACGAGCTCGAGCTCGTGAATCGCGTGGATTCGTCCGTGACCTGGCGGTCGGCCCGCCAGCTGCCCGCGTCCGGCACCCTGCTTTCGTTCGTGGTTCAGAATCCCGCGTCGCTCAAAGCGGGCGACTACGACATGATCGTGCGCGGCCACTCGGCGGACTACGAGGAAGTGGTCGCGCGGTTCTGGCTGCACGTCGCAGCCCAATAAGATTCTGCAGCGGCAGCCGTCGACCGACGGCTGCCCTTCTCAACTCAGGTATTTCTTGATCCTGGCGTGAAGCGGCGAATGCCGCGGAAAATGCGCGCGCAGGTATTCCATCTGGTCCGCCAGCACCCTGCGTCCCTTCAGGAAGATGTACTCGGCATACGTCGGCGTGAACGGCACGGCGATGAGCTGCATCTTCGCCTGCTCGGGCGTGCGTGAAGCCTTGAGGTTGTTGCAGCGACGGCAGGCGGCGACGACATTGGTCCACACGTCACGACCACCCTGCGAGAACGGCCGGATGTGATCGCGTGACAGTTCCTTCACCGGGAAGCGCTGCGCGCAGTACAGGCAGAAATGCGCGTCGCGGCGGAACAAGGTCTGGTTGTTGAGCGGCGGCACGTAGTCATGGCGCGTGTTGCCGGGATTGCCGGTGTGGCCCACGGTCGCGACGATCGAGTTCACCTCGAGCACGGTGCGAAAGCCGGTGAGCGCGCTCACGCCGCCATAGAGCTTGAACAGCGGACTGCCGCAGGTATAGGCCACCTGCTCCTGGTGATAGAGACGGGCCGCTTCCTTGTAGTCGATCCATTCGAGCGGCATGCCCGAGACGTCGGTGCGGAGCACGAGTTGGGAGAGCGCGCGACTGACGTTGCCCGCTATCAGGTACAGATCAGAGTTACCGTGATCTGCTTTTTCCAGATCGATGCCCAACATTGTGCATGTAAGATAAGCCAGTCCTGTGCGAGAATTCAACGCCGCAAGGCATTCATTTAGCACGGGAAAATAAAGGCCTTTGGGCCTCAGAACCGGGGGAGTCTAGCCACATGCCGATTACCATCGGCGCGCTTCGTGAGAGCGCGTCCGGCGAAACACGCGTCAGCCTCGTACCTGAGGTCGTGGACAAGTTCACAGCCGCGGGTGCGCGCGTCGTGCTGGAGTCGGGGGCTGGCGTCAGGGCGCAGTTTCCGGACGCGCTCTACAAGAAGGGCGAATGGCTGCCCGGCGCGGCGGCCGTGTTGTCGCAGGCGGACGTCCTGCTGACGGTAGCGCCCCTCTCCCTGGAACAGATCGGCCAGCTCAAACCTGGCGCCATCGTGGTGGGATTCCTGCAGGCGCACGCCCGGCCCGCGGAAGTGAAGGCCCTGCGCGACCGCAAGATCACCAGCTTCGCGGTGGAGCTGATCCCGCGCATTTCCCGCGCGCAGTCGATGGACGGCCTTTCCTCGCAGGCCTCGCTGGCCGGCTACAAGGGCGTGCTCATCGCCGCTAACAACCTCGAGAAGTTCATGCCCATGCTGACCACGGCCGCGGGCACCATCCGGCCATCGCAGGCGCTCATCATCGGCGCTGGCGTGGCCGGCCTCCAGGCCATCGCCACCGCGCGCCGCCTCGGCGCCGTGGTCGAGGCGTATGACGTCCGTAGCGCGACCCGGGAACAGGTGAAATCGCTGGGCGCCAAGTTCGTCGAGACCGGCGTCAGCGCCGACGGCACCGGCGGCTATGCCCGCGAGCTCACGCCCGAGGAAAAGGCCAAACAGCAGGAGGCGCTGGATTCGCGCATCGCCGCCGCGGATGCCGTGATCTCCACGGCCGCCGTTCCCGGCCGCAAGGCTCCGGTGATCATTTCGAAGGCCGCCGTGGAGCGCATGCGCCCCGGCTCGGTCATCGTCGATATCGCGGCCGAATCGGGTGGCAACTGCGAGCTCACCCGGGCCGGAGAAACCGTGATCTCGTCCAACGGCGTCAAGGTGATCGGCCCGGTGAACCTGCCCGGCACGCTGGCCTACAACGCCAGCGAAATGTACGCGCGAAATCTCTTCAACTTCCTCAAGCCCGCCATCGACAAGGCCGGCGACCTCAAGATCGACTGGAACGATGAAGTCTTCGCCGGCGCGGTGCTCACGCACGACGGCGCGATCAAACACGAAGCCACCCGCAAGTCGGTGGAGGGATAAGCCATGACGGGCATAGTTGCGCTCTACATCTTCATGCTCGCGGCCTTCACCGGCTACGAGATCATCGCCAAGGTGCCGGTGATCCTGCACACCCCGCTGATGTCCGGATCCAACTTCGTGCACGGCATCGTGCTGGTCGGCGCCATGGTGGCGCTGGGCGGCGCCGTCACGCCGCTGGAGAAGATCATCGGCTTCGTCGGTGTGCTGCTGGCGGCCGGCAACGCGGTCGGCGGCTACGTGGTGACCGAACGCATGCTCGAGATGTTCAAGTCCTCCGGGGCGAAGAAGTCCGGAGGCGGCCACTAATGGAAGGGATCATGAATACGCCGGGCGTGGCCTCCCGGCTGCTGGTCATCGACATCAGCTACTTCATCACGGCCGTGCTGTTCATCATGGGCCTCAAGCGCATGAGCTCGCCCGTGACGGCGCGCAGCGGCATCCTCTGGGCCGGCGCCGGCATGGCAGTCGCCACGCTGGTGTCCTTCCTCTACCCGGGGATGTCGAACTTCGAGCTGATCATCGCGGCCATCGTCGTGGGATCCATCATCGCGTGGTGGAGTGGCAAGAAGGTCGCGATGACCGACATGCCGCAGATGATCGCGCTCTACAACGGCATGGGCGGTGGCGCGGCCGCGGCCATCGCGGCGGTGGAGCTGTATCGCGCGGCCTTCGCCAATGCGGCGGGTGCTCCCGCGCAGCACAGCGCGCTGATCATGACGCTGGCCGTGGTCGGCGGCATCATCGGCGCCATCTCCTTCAGCGGTAGTTTGATCGCCTGGGCCAAGCTGCAGGGCGTGCTCAACAAGACCGTGCGTTTCTCCGGCCAGAAGTTCGTCAACGGCGCGCTGTTCCTGGGATCGCTGGCGGTGGGCGTCATCGTCGTCATGCATCACGGCTCGGACCCGCTGCACGTCTCGCTGATCTTCGCGTTGGCGCTGCTGTTCGGCATCGCCATGACGCTGCCCATCGGCGGCGCCGACATGCCGGTGGTCATCTCGCTGTACAACGCGCTCACCGGTCTCGCGGTGGCCTTCGAAGGCTTCGTGATGAACAACGCCGCGATGATCATCGCCGGCACCGTGGTGGGCTCGGCCGGTACGCTGCTCACGCAGCTCATGGCGAAGGCCATGAACCGTTCGCTGGCGAACGTGCTGTTCTCGGATTTCGGTTCGGGCGGCGGCGCCGCGGCCACCGAGGTGAAGGGCTCGATGAAGCCCATCGAGGCCAGCGACGTGGGCGTCATGATGGCCTTCGCCTCGAAGGTCATCGTCGTTCCCGGGTACGGCATGGCCGTGGCGCAGGCCCAGCACAAGGTCTGGGAAATGTGCCAGCTGCTCATCGATCGCGGGGTCACGGTGAAATTCGCCATTCACCCCGTGGCCGGACGCATGCCCGGTCACATGAACGTGTTGCTGGCCGAGGCCGGCGTGCCCTACGACCTCATCGCCGATCTCGATGAAATCAATGCGGAATTCGAGACCGCGGATGTGGCGCTGATCATCGGCGCCAACGACGTGGTCAATCCGGTGGCCCGCACGGACAAGTCCAGCCCGATCTACGGCATGCCGATCCTCAACGCCGACAAGGCGAAGAACGTCATCGTCATCAAGCGCGGCCAAGGCGCCGGCTTCTCCGGCATCGAAAATGCGCTGTTTTTCCTCGATAACACGCGCATGCTCTACGGCGACGGCCAGAAGGCCGCAGCCGAGCTGGTCAATGCCATCAAGGCGGTCGGATAAGTCTGCACGGACTCGCGGGCGGTACGCCATGCGCGCCGCCCTGCTGGCCCTTTGCGCTTCGGTATTCGGCTCCGCCGCATTCGCCACGGGCCCGACTCTCGCCCTTTCCGACCTCACGCGATTCAGCAGCAGCGAACGCGAGGACGCGCTGGCAAGGTTGCGTGACTCCGGCGCTGCGGATTCGGCCTTGCAGGCGTTGTCCACCCAGCTCACTTCCGAGGCCGAGGCGCGCCGTGAGTCCGGACAACCTCCGCTGTTTCCCGGCTGCCTGCGTGCCGATGAATTCGAGGTCGGCGCGCAGCTCAAACTGGCCTTTGCCTCGGCGGACTCCCGGACCTACCGCGCGCTCGCCGCGGAGTATCGGCGCCTGACCCTGATGCTGCGCAACTCGCTCGAGGCGGCGCAATCGAGCGGCAACTGGCGCAAGAACTTCGCGCACCTGCGCCACTGGATCAACGACTGGTCCAGGGCCAGGGACCCCGCGGTGAAAGAGCTGCTGCACCGGACGCTCACCGACCAGGCGCTGCGCGCCTCGCTGAGCGCCTACCAGGGTGAGAAGGTGTATTTCATGGCTCGCCCGACGCCCGCGCTGCGCACCTACGATGAATACGTGTTCAATCGCATGTGCGCTTCGGACGAAGACAACCTCCACTGGCTGCAGGACCAGGTGGCGCGCAACGGCTGGTTCGACATCCGGCGTTACGGGCGCGCCGCGGACCAGGCCGCATGGCTCATGGTCCAGCATGCCGACGGCGCCCCGGCCTACCAGGCCTACATCGCGGCAGTTCTCGAAGTGAAGGCGCGGTCGGGCGAAACGGATCCGAAGAACTACGCCTTCCTCAGTGATCGCGTCGCGGTGCGCGCCGGCCAGCCGCAGACGTTTGCGACGCAGATGGAATGCGTGAACGGCGAGTGGCTGCAGCCCGAGGTGGTCGACCCTGGTGCGCTCGACTCCCGGCGTGCAGCCATCGGATTGCCGCCGCTGGCGAAACAGCTTGCGCAGCGCAAGGATCTCTGCCGGATCCGGTGAAGCGGTGATCAGCGCGCGGGCAGTGCCGCGTGAACCTGCTCGGCGATGAAGTCGCCGATCTCGCCAATAGCCTGGTTTGCCTCGGGCAACTGCGGCGCCCACATCTGGAAAACATGCCAGAGCTCCGGCCAGATCTTGAGTCGCACGGACCCACCGGTCTGCTGAATGGCATCCGTCAGTCGCGTCGAGTCGCTCAGCAGGATTTCATCGTCGCCGACCTGCACCAGCAGCGGCGGGTAGACCCGTGCGTCGGCTGCCAGCACGTCGACGCCAGGCGACAGCGGCGAATGCGGGCCGAGATACAGGCGCGCGCAGTCATCCAGGTCGAAGGACAGCAGAAGTGGATCGGACGACGCGCGTGTCTGGATCGATTCGCCACGCTGCGCCAGGTCCAGCCAGGGAGACATCAGTACCGCGGCGGCGGGCAACGCAACCTTCGCCTGGTGGAGCTCGATCAGCGAAGACAACACGACATGGCCTCCCGACGAGTCACCGGCCAGGACGATACGGCGGGGCGATTCGCCATGGGCGACGGCCGCCCGGTAGGCGGCGACGAAATCATCACGCGCCGCGGGATACTGGTTTTCCGGCGCCAGCCGGTAGTCGACCAGGAGCACACGCGAACCCGAGGCGCGTGCCAGTCTGATCGCCAATCCAAGGTGCGTTTTCGGCGAGCCAACCACGAAGCCGCCGCCGTGAGCGAAGAGAATCAGCGGTGCCGAGGGCCGATCCCGCAGAGTCACCATGACACCCGGTACGCCCACCTGTACGTCCGCGACCGAGACGTCGTCCGGCATTTTGAAGCCCAGCATCATGTGTTCTTCCCAGGCCGCGCGCTGCTGCGGAATGGAAAGCTTCGATTGCAGCGTCGCTTCCGGCTTGGGAAGCGACGCCCGGATGCGGTCTCGGGGGGCGGACTCAGCCATGCAGGCCGTCAGCGCCAGCAATACGCAGAGGCAGGTAAAAATCCGATGCTGGCGTCCCTGCCACCGCGGCATCAATGCTCGCGGTGCTTGGCGAAGGACATCTTGTCCAGCACGCCCAGCAACACGGCCGACAGCACGAAGGTCATGTGCAGGATGACGTACCACATGATCTTGTCGTTTTCGGTTTCCTTGGCCTGCACGAACACGCGCAGCAGGTGAATCGAGGAAATCGCGACGATGCTGGCGGCCACCTTGAGCTTGAGCGTTCCCGCGTCCAGCTTCCCCAGCCAGCTGAGCGAGTCCGAGCTTTTCGCATCGATGGTGGACACGAAATTCTCGTAGCCGGAAAACATCACCATGACGATGAGGCTGCCGACCAGCACCATGTCGATCATCCCCAGGACCATGAGCACCAGGTTCGCTTCGAGCATCTCGTGGGCATGCAGCACCACGTGAAAGGCCTCCTGGAAGAACTTGATGCCCAGCGCGATCAGGCCCAGTGAAAGTCCCAGGAAAATGGGCGCCAGGATCCAGCGCGAAGCGAACAGCAGTTTCTCGAAGAAAATTTCCGGTTTCGACGCCACGGAGTGCTCCAGCGATGTTGCGAGGCGCGCGTATTGTAGCCAAACGCCGCGCGTTGGTACGCTGCCGCGCCCACCCGGAGGAAACATGATCAAGCGCCGCGACCTGCTCACCGCCTTCATCGCGTCCAGTCTCACGCTGGCCTGCGTCTCCATCGCCCAGCAGTCCACCGGGCTGCTCGACTCCACGGCCTGGAAATGGGAAGACATGCAGGCGAAGAAGACCGACGTGGGCGAACTGCGCCAGGTGGTGCGCCAGCCCACGCGCACGCTCGACGAGCTCGAGATGCACATCACCACGCTGAATCCGCATACCACCTCGCACCCGCCGCACACGCATCCGAACGAGGAAATGGTCATCGTGCGCGAGGGCACGCTGCAGGCCCACGTCAATGGCAAGGAAGTGGTCGTGGGTCCGGGCTCGGTGCTGTTCTACGCCTCGATGCAGCCGCACGGCGTCAAGAACGTCGGCGACACGCCGGCCACCTACTTCGTGATCAACTGGGCCAGCCCGGGCAGCAAGAACAAGGAAATTCCGAAGAAACCCTCGGGCCCCAGCACTCAGTAGTTAGGATCCGGCTGCGCCGCCCCGCCTTGAGGCGGGCCGTGCCGTTCGTGCTGCCCGCGTTTTTCGCGGCGACGTTCCAGCCACTTCTGCCGCTCCTCGGGCGTGGCATTTTCCCAGCGCTCGCGCAACCGGCGGCGCTGCTCGGGGGGCAGCTTCTTGAAGTTGCGGTAGCCGTCGCGCACGCGCTGCTGCTGGTCGGGCGAGAGCTCGCGGTAGCGATGCCAGCGCTGGCGCGCGAGCTCGCGCTGTTCCGGCGAGAGATCCTTCCAGCGGTCGAAGCGCGTACGCGCCTGTTCGCGCTGCTCGGGCGTCATCGCCAGCCAGCGACGCGTGCCGCGCAACAGGCGTTGCTGCTGTTCGGCGGGCAGCGTGTCCCAGGAGTCGCTGAAGCGGTTCAGTGCCTTCTGTTCCTCGGCATTCAGTGCGCTCCACTCGGTGCGTGCCGGCGGCTGCGCGGGATTCTCCGCGCGCGCGCGGCCGCCGCTGGCGAGATGCAGGCCGATCGCGAGCAGCGCGGTGAGCGCGACGCGACGTGTGGCCATCAGCGGACGCCGTTCACTCATGGGACTTGCCCGGTTTAACAGGTGCGGCAGGCGGCGCGGGTTTCTTTCCGGCGGCCGCGATCCGCTCGATGTCGGTGTTCGCGAGAAAATCCGAAAAATCCCCGTCCTTCGAGTCGTCGTTGACTTCATCGATGCCACCGAGGAATTCGAGCAGGTCCGCGTCGGGCTCGGTCACCTTCGGATCGCTCATGTCTCCATCTCGCCCGCGGCCCATTCGTAGAACTCCAGGTCTTCGCCGGCGTCGGCGAAGTCCGGGGCCTCGGCGTCGGTCAGCAGTTCCAGGTCCTCGACCGGGCTTTCGATGTGCGCGGTGGCCGGAACCGTCGTCGTCTCCGGCCGCCACAGCAGCACGGCGAGCATGGCCACGGCGGCGGCCGCTCCCGCCGGCACGAGCGTGCGCCAGCCGAAGCGCGCCGGCCGCTCGAGTCGGTCCAGCGCGGCATGGCGCGCCTGCGTGAGGCGCGATTGAGTGCGGCCATCGAGGCGCGCGGTGCTCTCGTCGAGCAGCTCAAGCGTGCGTTTCTCGAAGCCGTCTGGTCCGGATTCCGGGCTCATTGGGGCGACCTTAAACCACTTCACCGAGACGCGCGCGCAGGGACTCCAGCGCGCGGAAATAATGCGTTTTCACGCTTCCCTCCGAGCAGCCCATGGCGCTCGCGGTCTGCGCGACGTCCAGGCCCTCGAAATTCCTCAGCAGGAAGGCCTGTTGCTGGCGCGCCGGCAGCGCCGCCACGGCGGCTTCGAGCGCTTCGATGGCCTCGTCGAGCTCCAGCCGCTTCTCCGGATGCGGTTCATGGCTGGGGGCCTCGGCGATGGGATCGTAATCTTCTTCATCGTCCGCACGCGCCGGCAGCCAGGCCATGATGCGGCCGCGCACGGTGCGACGCCGCTGCAGATCGTGAATCCGGTTGGTGAGGATGCGATAGAACAGCGGCCGCCATTCGTCGGCGTTGCGCGAGGCGTACGATTGCACCAGTTTCATCATCGCGTCCTGCACGGCGTCGAGCGCGTCGTCGTCGTTGCGCAGGCCCAGCTGCGCGATCTTGAACGCGCGCTTCTCGACGCTGGCCAGAAACTGCTCGAGAGCGCGGCTGGTCATCAACTCCTGGTCCTGACTCCGCTCCACCCCCAACTCAATGGCATGGAGGGGCGTGTTATAAACGCCGCGGAGCGTAACAAACGCGGTCATGAGCGGTGTAACGCGCTGCGAGTCGAAGCGTTGACGACGCCGGACGCAGATTGCATTTCCGTGAATCAGGAACTTACGAACACTCCCGCAGGCTGGATGTCACGTCCCTGACATCCGGTCGCAGGTCGCTGGCCCCGAATCCCATAAGTGCTTGTTTCGATTGGCGACGACCACATGTGCTCACGATTCGATCAGTCGAACGAGAAAGTGCAAAAACAAGGCACTTTTGTAGGTTCACACCGACACAATCCACAGACTTATCCACACGCACTGTGGAAAACCCTAAAGGGTCACCCTTGACGCGCGCGATTGTGCGCGTCGCGCTGAACACGCCGCTGCGACGACTGTTCGATTACCTGCCGCCGCGCGACGGTCGCGAACCGGAACCCGGTTCGCGCGTGCGCGTGCCCTTCGGCCGGCAGCAACTGGTGGGCGTGGTCGAGTCCTGGGCCGCGAGCTCCGAAGTGCCGAAGGAAAAACTCAAAGCGGTCGTCGAAGTGCTCGACGATGAGCCGGTGCTCGATGGCAGCGTGCTGGAGCTGATCCGTTTCGCGGCGCAGTACTACCACCACGCACTCGGCGAAGTGATCGCGGCGGCGCTGCCCAAGCTCGCCCGCGAGGGAGCTCCCGCCCGAGCGCTCACCGAGCGCTGGTACGCCAGCGACGCCGGGCTGGCCGCGCTCGCCGACAACACGCTGTCGCGGGCCCGTCGTCAGCGCGAGCTGCTCGAATTGCTGCGCGATTCGCCCGGCATCGCGGGCGAACGACTCACGGAGTGTCTCGAAGGCTGGCGAACACCCATGCGCGCGCTGGTGGACCGAGGCTTCGCGAGCTCGGCGGAAACGCCGGACGAGCCGGCCGAGACCACGCCGGTGCTGCTCAAGTCGGCAGGCCCGCCGCTCAGCGAAGAACAATCCATCGCCGTCGAAGCCATCGACGCGGCGCGCGGGCGCTTCAGCGCCTTCCTGCTCTACGGAATCACGGGCAGCGGCAAGACCGAGGTGTACCTGCACGCGGTGGCGCGGGTGCTGGCGCGCGGCCAGCGTGCGCTGATACTGGTGCCCGAGATCGGCCTCACGCCGCAGCTCGTGGGGCGCTTTCGCGAGCGCTTCGCCGTGCCCGTGTCGGTGCTGCATTCGGGACTCACCGACACCGAGCGGCTGGTCGCCTGGCGCGAATGCCTCTCCGGATCGGCACGCGTGGTGCTGGGCACACGCTCGGCGGTGTTCGCACCCATCGCCGATCTCGGCATCGTGCTCGTCGACGAAGAACACGATGCCTCGTTCAAGCAGCACGAAAGCGGTTTTCGTTATTCGGCGCGCGACCTGGCCGCGTTGCGCGCGCAACGCGCCGGGGTTCCCATCGTGTTCGGCTCGGCCACGCCCTCGCTCGAGACCCTGCAGAACGTCGCGAGCGGCCGCTACACGCGCCTGTCCCTGCCACGCCGCGCCGGCCAGGCCCTGCCGCCGCGCGCCGCGGTCATCGATCTGCGCGCCCACGCGGTGCGCGCCGGCATCGCCACGCCCGCGGTGGAAGCCATGCAACGCCACCTGGCCGACGGCAGCCAGGTGCTGGTCTACATCAACCGGCGCGGATACTCGCCGACGCTCGCGTGCAGCGCCTGCGGCTGGATCGCGCCCTGTCGCGATTGCGACGCGCGCCTCACGGTGCACCTGGCGGCGCAGCGCCTGCGCTGCCATCACTGCGGCGCGGATGCGCCGCTGCCCGCCACCTGCCCGCAATGCGGCTACGCCGTGCGGCACGTGGGCCAGGGAACCGAGCGCGTCGAAGAAACCCTCGCGGGACTGTTTCCCGACATGCCCATCGCGCGCCTGGATCGCGACGTGGTGCGCCGGCGCGGCGACCTCGAGGACGTGGTGAGCCGCATCACCAGCGGCGAGGCGCGCATCCTCGTGGGCACGCAGATGGTGACCAAGGGTCACGATTTTCCGAATGTCACGCTGGTGGTGGTGCTCAATGCCGACCAGGGATTGTTCAGCACCGACTTTCGCGCGCCCGAACGCGTGGCGCAGACCATCATCCAGGTTGCAGGCCGAGCCGGGCGCGGAGCGAAAGCCGGCGAAGTACTGATCCAGACCGAGTATCCCGAACATCCCCTGCTCGCCAGCCTGCTCAGCGAGGGCTACGACGGTTTCGCGCGCGCGGCTCTGGCGGAACGCGACGCCGCCGGCTGGCCACCCTTCGCCTACGTCGCGGCGCTGCGCACCTCCGCCACCACGCTCGAAGCCGCCACGGATTTCCTGCAGCAGGCGCGCAAGCTCGCGCGCCCGCCACGCGGACTCAAGTTGTTAGGGCCGGCGCCCGCGGCCATGGCGCGGCGCGCGGGTCGCTATCACGCGCAGCTGCTGCTGGAATCGCGCGAACGGGCCGCGCTGCATCGCGTGCTCGCGGCCTGGCTGCCGCAGGTGGAAACTCTGAAGACCCCACGCGAACTGCGCTGGTCGTTGGACGTGGATCCGCTCGAACTGTTTTAGCCCCCGTCCACCTTCCGAAAAAAGGACGGAGCCCCCACGGGCCCCGTCCTCACTCGATCAACCCGGTTCAATCAACCCTGGGGCTGCGGCTTGTGGTGCCCGCCTCCGCGGCCACCACGCTGCAATTCGTCCTTGCTCAGGAAGCCGTTCTTGTCCTTGTCGACGGTGGCGAAGCGCTCGGCCAGGCGCGGCATGCTGGTCTGCACTTCGTCTAGCGACAGCTGCCCGTCGCTGTTGGCATCGGCGGACTTGAAGTGCTCGTCGAAGCGTTCCTGCATGTCACCGCGGCGCGTTTCGCGGGCCTGGCGGGTTTCTTCCTGGGTCACGTAGCCGTCCTTGTCGAGGTCGAGCTTGGTGAACCACTCGCCGGTGCGCTCGGCGGCCGCGGCGTCGGCCTCGGCCCGAGAGACACGCCCGTCACCGTCCTTGTCGGCGCGCATTTCGTCGCGCGGGGCGTCGCTGCGCGGGTTGTCCCCGGCCAGCGCGTGGCCCATGAGCAGCGCCGCGATCGCGACGCAGATGGAAAGGGTGTACTTCATTCCAGATCTCCTGTGAAAAACGAGGCCTGCGGGGAGATGAACGCGCCCCGGACCCATCGGTTGACGGGTTCCTTGGTAAGATTCCGGCCGTTTTCCAGGCCGACAGGTCCCCCGTGAAATCCGAATTAGAGCGCCTGCTGCGCGAGGCGCTGCGATCACTTGTTCCCACCGTTCTGGCCGAGCCCGCCGATCCGGCGCAGGTGGTGGTCGAGCGCGCGCGCGATCCGCAGCACGGCGATTTCGCCAGCAACATCGCCATGCGCCTGGCCAAGGCGGCACGCAAGAATCCGCGTGAGCTGGCGCAGGCCATCATCGCGGCCATTCCCGCCAACGACCTGGTCGCCAAGGCGGAGCTCGCCGGCGCCGGCTTCATCAACTTCCGCCTGGTGAAGGACGCCTGGGCCACGGAACTTCGCAAGGTCGCGTCGCAGGGCGACGCCTACGGCCGTGGCACCGTGGGTGCCAATCGCAAGGTCATGGTCGAATTCGTGTCCGCCAACCCCACCGGGCCCATGCACGTGGGTCACGGACGCCAGGCGGCCGTCGGCGCGA
>Ga0315912_10000174_pt1 | contig 145182 bp, 104 predicted proteins | sample VfabasoilMG_FD_204469 | JGI IMG/M metagenome (GOLD analysis project Ga0315912, IMG submission 204469) | Garden soil microbial communities collected in Santa Monica, California, United States - V. faba soil | ecosystem: Environmental > Terrestrial > Soil > Garden | place: USA: California...
CTTGGATTCCTGAGTTGTCACCCTGTGCCACCGAGATCCCGAACGCACAATTCACATCGCCAAAGTTTACGGTGCCTTGATTGAACCAATACACCGTAATCCCGCCCCCACCATTCTCGTACGCAGGCATCAGGCTGCGGTCCGTCGTGCACACGACCGGCGCACATGCCCCGTCGACGCAGTTGGTGCCATTGGGACAGTCTTCTTCCACCGCTACCCCGTCGGCACAGGTCAACCTCGTGTTGGCGGTCGAACATGTCGCAGTGCCGGGGTCGCACGATTGTCCGGCGCCGGTCGAGTCTCCTGCGGTGGTTGGCGAAGAGTCCACCCCGCTGCCGGCCGTGACTGCGGTGGTCGGTGCCGACGTGACGCCGGTGGTCGCTCCACTATCCACCCCGCCGGTACCGTCGGCGACGCCTTCGCCATTGCTCGTTTGCCCGTTGCAGCGCTCGGGTCGACGACGGCACATGCCACCACCACCGCCATTGCCACCTTCGCCATCATCCTCACCACTGCTCGAGGCACTCAAGTACATGACCCCGGGCTCCGGTGCCGGACATCCGGTCAATGTGGCGAGAACGAGGAATGCGGGTAGGCAAGCACGAACCATCGCGCCGACTATATCATCGAGTCTGCCAGCAGAAGGACCCTTCGGTCGCAGCTCGAGACCCGATCACGGGGGTCGCAAAAGATTCATCCTTCTTCTTCGATCAAGGCCACGCGAGCGACTTCCGTTCAGGGGACCCATCGTTCGAGTTCGGCGGATGACGCCCGCGGTGGAACCGGTACCCGTCGAGCTTGCGACTCTCGTCACGGAGATCGAAGCAGCAGTGCCTTGTCGTTCTCACGCTGAGAGCCTGAACTCGACGGATCTCATCGCGACATCGCCGATGCGTGCGATTGGGAGTCTCGGGAGTAAGGCGCATTACTTCGACGACCGCAGTCGAGTCGGAGTCCTCTCGCGGGATCGTCCGACGATGCTGGGTGCCAGGTGCTCGAGAACGCGCTCGTACAGCGCCGGGCATGGGCGAGGTCGACGTCCGAAACTCGGCCTCTGGCACGCAGGTCACCTACTCCTCGTTGCCTCCGCCGTGCACGATCGCGGCGCGTCGGGCTTCGGCCCGGCGATTGGGTTCGTAGGAACTCGCGACCTCGCGTGCGATCGCAGGATGGTTGCGGAAGACGAATCGAGCGGCAGCCCGAAGGCGGTTGATCTTGAACTGCAAAAGACCCGCGAGCCGGTCTCTGCGTTCGAGCAGGCTCTCGAGTTGTCCCGAGGTCACCGGCGTTGCCGTACGTTCGCGCAACATCTGAGCGAGGGTTCGGCCTTCGTCGAGATAGCTGATCTCGAACGCACCGATCCGTGCGAGCTGTTCGCGGTATCGCGTCGCCAAGAGCAGGAAGTCGTCGAGTTCTCCCGCGAGGGAATCTTGCGAAGTCGAATCATCGCGATGGGCATCCACGACATGCCGTAGTTGAGTGTCGCGTTCGTCTTCGATGCCATCATCGAACAGCCATTCGAGGGCGGCCGTGATCTCGCCCAGCACGAAACGTGCTCGATCCGTGGCGACGGCGGCCCGGGTCGGCGCGAGCGCGAGCAGGTACTCCGTTTGCGACTCCTGGATCGCGGATTGAAGCGTGAGGATGTCTGCGACGATTTCTTGGTCGAGTCCGGCTCCGGCAAGCTCGAGGCCGGGCCGGATCACACGAAGGGATTCCGACTCACGTTCAGCGGCCCAATAACGTTGGCCAAAGCGTGCGACGTCGACCGCTTCTCCCCCGAGAACATGAAGCGGAACGCGTAAGCTCATCTGCTCCGGGGTGAGCGCACGCAATTCGTTTTCGAGACGTTCGGGTAGGGGGACGGCCATGCCCGTCACGGTACCAAAACCCGAGCGCCCGCCCCGCAACACAGCTTTTGCTGCGGCACGACGGTCCTGGGTTCAAAAAACGGCCGCGAGGAACAGAAAGTCCGGTCTTGAACGTGGTGCAGCCATGACCGCCCCTACGAATCGTCGCGACCTGTTCCTCCTCGCCAGCGCTGCCTTCGCATCGTTCGGGATCGGCCTGGCGATGCGACGCGAGCCGCAGGGCGCCACGACACCGATGGTTGTACCGTTCGCCACCCCATCGGCCGAGTTCGAGCCCGCGACCCCCATCCCGGCGACAGCGATGCCCACGCGGTACGGCTCGGCGTTCTCGTTCGTCGCCGAACACGAGGGCTCCCTGCACATCGTCCTTGCCGCGGAAGTCGACGAGGGATGGGCATCCGGTCGCGCGATCGCGGTGGACGACACCACCGTGCAACGGTCGGTCGACCGCACGAAACTCCCGGCTTCGGTGTCCGCTCAGGTCGGTACCAAGGTCGATGTCTACGGTTCCGATGGTCGAATCTGCTCCGCCGTCGTGGGCGAGCCGCTCATCGCGGCCGCGGCGATCGGATATGGCGACGACCTCGAGCTTACCGATGACGGGATCGGTCCGAGCGAGCTCGCGTCCTGGGTCTGGGACGTCGGTCAGCGACGCCTGCTGGCGCCCTTGCAAGGCGAAGAGCCATGCCGATCGGCTCAGTTTGCGCGTGCCGCCGAGTTGCCTCCACCCATCTACTACGAAGCGCTCGCCCACCCGACCTCTGATCAAGTTCGAGCTGCGCGTCGGGCTTGGCTCGAAACGCCCGAGATCCAACAGGCGCGAATCGAGTTCGACGAAAGCATGCGCGCGATGGCTCAGGATGTGCCGGTCCCCAAGATCCAGCACCGGATACGGTCCACCGCATGGTCGCGACCGAACGAGCCCGTAACCCTCGTGAGCGTCGAGCTCGATGGGCCCGAATTCGGACCGTGCGGAGGGCTGACTCGACAATGGGGCATCGCCGTCGTGCAGGACGATGGCACGCGCATCGAACGAATCGCACAAGGCGAAGGCGATCGGCTGGCCGTCCTGTTCGACCTCGAAGATGACGGGCAACCAGAGGCGTTGCTCGTCCCCGGTGAGTTCTACCTCGATTTCAGACTCCTCAGCCTCTCCCCGGCAGGGTGGAGCGAGGTTGCGCACATGGATCAACTTCCGTTGCTCGGCTGCCCTTGCTGACGCTTCGGTTCGACCCCTGGGCGGTCGCGGGCCACGGCGCTGCGTTCGATGTGCGGAGTCGGACGGATGAGAACGCCCATTGCGCCGTTCGGCTCGCCACGCGCAAGGTTTACGCTTTAGCCCGAGTTGGACGTACCGCAGTGTTTTCTCGCATCAACCACCCACGCGAATGTGTGGTCCCTTTCGAGACGAACATCTGGGGTTTGCGATATGGAGCTCAACATGAACCCTACACCGCCAGAGAACACTTCCGCGGATCCGTCGACGTCACGCCGTATCCTCGTAGTGGAGGACAACCGGGATAGTGCGGATTCCCTCGCGATGTTGCTGAACCTGAGCGGCCACGCCACGGAAGTCGCATATGACGGATTGGCCGCGCTCGATGCCGCGGAACGGTTTCGCCCCGATGTCATATTGCTCGACATCGGTCTGCCGAAACTCAACGGCCTCGAGACCTGTCGGCAGATCCGTGAACGACCATGGGGCAAGGACGTCCTGATGGTCGCGCTCACGGGGTGGGGTCAAGAGAAAGACCAACGTCAATCCAAGGAAGCCGGATTCGACGTCCACGTCGTCAAGCCTCTCCACCCCCAACACATTTTGAAGCTGCTCGCCCCGACTCCGGCGCGGGGACTTGGGTAGGCACTTGTCAATCGCGGGCTAGACCGGCGAGCAAGGCATCGAGCGCCCGAGGGTCGACCGGCTTCGTCATGTGATGATCGAATCCCGCGGCGATCGATCTCAGTTTGTCTTCGTCCTGCCCCCAGCCAGTGACGGCGACGAGAACGCTCGTGCGACCCCAGGTTTGTTGGCGCATGAGCTGGGCGACATCGTGACCACTCATCGTGGGCAAACCGATGTCGAGCAACACCAATCGCGGACGAAACGTCTCGGACAATCGCAAGGCCGAGAAACCATCATGAGCCGTCTCGACGTCGTGCCCTTTGACCCGCAACAGCATCGCTAGACTGAGCGCGTTGTCGCGGTCGTCGTCGACGATGAGAACGCGAACGGGTATGCGGACCATCTCGCCTCCCCACGCGCGGGGGTTCCGGTCCGATCCTCCGTCGAGTGGAGCGAGGATGGGCAACCGCACCATGAACTCGCTCCCACGACCCAGCCCATCGCTTCGGGCTTCGACCGTTCCCCCATGGAGCTCGACCAACCCTTTCACGAGTGCGAGACCGATCCCGAGTCCCCCTTCGGATCGATCCAGCGACTCGGGAACCTGCCAAAACAGGCTAAAGATTTGGGGCAGGTGTTCTGCGGAAATCCCGATCCCGCTATCGCGTATGGTGACGACGACCTCGTCGCCGCGGCGCTCGGCGGATAGCCAGATCCGCCCTCCTCGCTCGGTATACTTGGCCGCATTCGACAGGAGGTTCGAAAACACTTGGGCCAAGCGAGTCGCATCTGCATTCAAGATGATCGGCTCATTGGGCAACGCGATCGAGAGCTCGTGTCCAACCTCCGCAATGACAGGTCGCATGGCCTCGATGACGTTCTGCAGGATGAACGCGAGTTCCACCGATTGTTTGCGTGGCGCAACCTTGCCGCCGGAGATCCGACTCAGATCCATGAGGTCGTCGAGCAAATGCACCATGTGGTCGAGTTGTCGATCCATGATGCTGAGTGCATGTTTCGCGAGCTCACGATCCCCGCCGGCCATTCGCAGTAGTTCGGTCGCATTGCGGATGGGGGCGAGGGGGTTACGGAGCTCGTGGGCCAAGGTCGCGAGAAACTCGTCCTTGCGGCGATCCGCGATGCGTAGGTCCGCATTCGTGCGACGGAGCTCTTCGCCCGCCACATTGTGGTCGTGGGCGTCGATCACCGAACCGATCGAACCGAGGATGTCGCCGCGATCGGAGAAACGCAATTTTTCGGTATCCATCGCCCAGCGATAGGCCCCATCGGCCCGTCGCACGCGATAATCGGAGACGAACGAATGTTGGGGCGCGTGGTCTCGGGCACCGATGCCCCTCGCCTGTTCCCGATCGTCGGGGTGCACGGCATCGAGCCAGCCGTAACCGGCCGCCTGCGCTTCGGTTTGGCCGGTATATGCACACCAACCGCGAGAGAGGAACGAACGAAACCCGCTCGATTCTCCGATCCACGTGAACGCGGGTGCCGTATCGATGATTCGTTGGAGCCGCGCCGCATCGGTGCCCAAACGAAGATCGTTGGGGTCCGAAACGTTGGTCGCGGCTTCGCGCCGCCTACGTCCGTTCCGGACGTGCGATTCGACGCGTGCGAGCAGTTCACGTGCACCGAATGGCTTGACGACATAGTCGTCCGCTCCCGCTTCCCAACCTTCGATGCGCGCGTCGTCACCGGCCCGTGCGGAAACGAGAACCATCGGGATCCCCTGAAGTTGCGGGTCCGCTCGTAGTCCACGCAACAGGCCAAAACCATCCATGCGCGGCATCATCACGTCGCTCAGGACGAGATCCGTCGGCTGCGCGCGAACAGCCTCGAGGGCCGCATAGCCGTCGGCGACGGCCTCGACCTGAAAACGCTCACTCAACAGCCGGCGCACGTATTCCCGCATGTCGGCGTTGTCGTCCGCCCATACGACCCGGGCACGCGTTGCTGGACTCCGCGACGGCTTGGAGGGCGGATCCACGAATTTCTCGTCGCCGAACACCTCCACCCGAGGGTTGCGTGGACCGGGCTCCGTCGTTTCGCAGATGTGGGCCGGATCCAAGTGGTCGGTTCCGAGCGGGAGGCTCACGATGAACTGGCTCCCTTCATGGAGCACGCTCTCCACCCGAATGCTGCCGCCGTGGAGTTTCACGAGCTCTTGGACCAACGCGAGGCCGAGCCCGGTCCCCTCGCTGGTGCGGCCGCGAGTGTCCTTCACCCGATGGAAAGGTTCGAAGATTCGGGGGATCTCCTCTGGGGGAATGCCCACCCCCGTGTCGCGGATGAGCAAATTCACTCGCCCATCCTGCGCTTCGACGCGAACTTCGATCTCGCCATCCTGCGTGAATCGGAACGCGTTGCTCAGGAGATTGAGCACGATCCGTTCCCAGAGCTCACGATCCACGTAGGTGGGTGCGGACGAGGAGGGACACCGAACGATGAATCGTAGTCCCGCGCGCTCGATCGCCGCTCGAAACGTACTCACGAGGTCGGCCGTGTAGGCTGCGAGATCGAACCGTTGGTACCGCACCCCGGCTCGGCCGGCTTCGACGCGGGCAAAGTCGAGCATCGTATTGACGAGTTTGAGGATACGAATGCTATTGCGATGAACGATTTCGAGCTGGCCCTTGGCGGCGGGCGTCAGGTCGGCATCCGGTTGTTCGAGCATGTGTTCGACCGGACCCAACATCAACGTCAGAGGAGAGCGAAACTCATGGCTCAGATCGGTCAGGAACGCTGCTTGGTTGCGTTCGAGGAGCGTTCGGGCGTTGACCTCGCGTCGATCGGCCTCATGCACGTGAGCGTGAACGAGGATATGGGTGATCGTGCGCCGCATCGATCGGTAGAACGAGCGGTACGCGTCATCCAACGGTCGATGCCGACTGACCCCCACCACCAGCAAGGCCAACGGATGGTTCGATTCGATCGTCGCATGCTCGATCGGCAACACCAACGCCCTACGGGGTGATTCCGTGGATGAGGCACCGTCGAGCGGGCCGAACCGATCGGCGACATCGTTGACCTCGACGAGGTCGCGATCGCGAACGGATTCGGCCAACGGCCATCCCCCCGGCGACGGCACGAGCAGATCGACGGTTCGAGGGGCGATCGATGAATCGGCCAGAATCCCGACCTTCACGGCGAGCGTGGCGAAGCGACGGTCTGGATCGAGCCGATACAGCAACGCGAGCGGGACGTCGAGGTCGTGTCCTCCGAGGACCTCCTCGATCCGTCGAGCTGCCGCATCGAACGTTTGCACCGCGATCGTGCGATCGACGAGCTCGCGCAAGATCTCCCAACGTCGCTCCGCCACCACTTGTTGGGTGACCTCCACGATCGGATGGAACAAGCCAACGACATGCCCCGACTCGTCACGGATCGGGCTGAACGAAAACGTAAAGAAGGTTTCCTCGAGATCGCCGTTGCGCTCCAGCAACAGGCGCTCTTTCGCGCGAAACGTCGTCTCGCCCAGACTGGCACGGGCCAAGGCCTCATCCATGGCAGGCCAGGCCGAAAGCCAAGCGGCTTTGAAGTCCTGCCCGATCGTATGTGGGTGGTTCGCACCATGGATCCTCCCGTAAGCATCGTTATAGATGTGGATGCGCTCGGGTCCCCAAACGATCGCCAGCGGAAAGCTCGAAGCGAGACAGAGTCGGACCGTGTTCTGCAAAATGGGTGACCACGATTCGATGGGCCCGAGTGCGTTCTTCGACCAATCCATCGATTGGATACGCGCGCCGATCTCGGTCGCGTCGAAGACGATATCGTAAGGGGGTTTATCGTTCATGATCGGCTCCACGACAGGCCATGACGAAGCGCATCCCGCCAACACGGGTTCGTTCCCGTTACGCAAGGAATGTACCAACCACGATGATCCTCGTAGATTCTACAAAAGATCGCTCACCCATCGACCGAGCCATCTCGTGATTGCGTCTCGCCAAACGAAGGGCATTGGGTGAACGCAGACTTTTCATGCGAACTCGAATAGGAGGATTCATGATGGATCAAGCGCAAAAATCTCTCGAGCGGCGCGTCCACGGAAGCTGCGATAAGCACGAGTCCGGGACCTATGAACGGTCGAATCGGGCTGTCCAATCGGCACTGTCCAATCGGGCAACAGAACAACCGAGGCATCCCCGGAGCGGACGCGAGCGCGAACCGAGCGTACCATCGACGCCGATGCCCTCCCGCGCTGCCCGACTCCGCCAATTGCTGCAACGACCGACATGCCACGTCATGCCCTGCTGCTTCGATGCGTTATCGGCACGCCTCATCGAACAGGCCGGGTTCGAACTCACATTCATGTCCGGGTTTGGCGTCGCCGCAACCCGCATGGGCGGTCCCGATACGGGCCTCCTGTCGTACGGAGAAATGGTCGACCAGGGCCGCTCGATCTGCGAAGCCGTATCGCTGCCCGTCATCGGGGACGCCGACACCGGTTACGGCAATGCGATCAACGTGAAGCGCACCGTTCGTGGATACGCCGCTGCTGGGTTCGCGGCCATCATGCTCGAAGACCAAGTCGCACCCAAGCGGTGTGGGCACACTCTGGGGAAACAGGTCGTGAGTCGCCACGATGCGTTCCAGCGGATCCAGGCGGCGGTCGATGCTCGCGAACAAGGAGCCGATATCCTCATCCTGGCACGCACCGACGCTCGCCACCCGCACGGTCTCGACGAAGCGATCGCGCGCGCCCGTGGATTTGCCGAAATTGGAGCCGACATCATCTTTGTCGAGGCTCCTCACTCGATCGAGGAGATGGCCCGGATCGCAGCCGAGGTCCCCGCAATTCATATGGCCAATATGGTGGAAGGCGGCCTCACGCCCATGTGCTCCACCGAGGACCTCCATCGCTCGGGCTTTCGGATCGTGGCCTATCCCCTGACGCTGCTGAGCGCAGCGATGCGGGCCATGATCATCGCCCTCGAGCGCTTGCGGATCGGCCGTACGGCTCCCGACGAGCTCTTGCCCTTCGATGAATTGCAGCGGCGAGTCGGATTCGATGTGTATGACGCCGAGTCGCGGCGCTATGCAACCCAGGATCGCTGACGGGCCGAGCACACCCGCCGTCCCGTCGACGTCGAGGGGATGGGACGAGCTGAGTGGCCACCCGTGCAAGCCGAATCATTCGGAGCAAGACACATGCCAAGACCGTTCTTCAATGGGAAGCGATGCCCTGCAGATCGGCTTGCGGGTTGGGAAGAAAAATCTGCACACGGCCTGGGCGGGGCCCTGAACGCAGCGCAATCGCGATGGCGCACCTGGCCGGTGACACCCCGATTCACGACATCGGCTTATACATCGTCACGAACTCCTCGGCGGAACTCGGGTGGATCCCGATGGTGGCATCGAATTGCTTTTTCGTCGCCCCGCAGCGGAGCGCCACCGCAAAGCCTTGGATGATCTCGGGCGCGTCGGCCCCGACCATGTGGACACCGAGCACACGATCGGTCGTCCGATCGACCACGAGCTTCATCGTCGTTTTCTCCGTGCGATCGGGGAGGACGAACTTCATGGGCCGAAACACCGAGCGATAACAAACGACATCGATCCCACGTTGTCGGGCTTCTTGTTCGGTCAACCCGACCGCCCCAACCGGGGGTTGGGAGAATACGGCCGTCGGAATCGCGAAATGATCGACCATGGTCGGGTTGGCGTTGAATTCGGTCTCTGCAAACGCGCGCCCATCCGCGATCGCGACCGGAGTGAGTGAAACCCGCTGAGTGACGTCCCCGACGGCCCAAATGCTGGGCACGCTCGTCCGCGACCACTCGTCGACTTTGATCCCGCCCCACTCGTCACACACCACCCCGACGTCCGCGAGGCCAAACCCCGCGCTGTTCGGACGTCGCCCGGTCGCGCCCAGCACGGCCCCGACCTCACAAGGGCCGCCATGGTCGAGGTGCAACCGCAACCCCGACTCGATGCGCTCGATCGCCCGAACCTCGGTGTGCGTGCGAAGATCGATGCCCTTGTGACGGAGCTCTTCGGCGAGAGCCAAACGGATGTCGTCGTCGAACCCGCGCAGCAATGCATCGCCGCGGATGAGCTGGGTCACCTTCGACCCCGCACCGTGCCAGATCCCTGCGAACTCGACTCCGATGTAGCCGCCCCCGATGACCGCGATCGATTCCGGCAGCTGGGCGAGCTCGAGTGCTTCGTTCGAGCTGATGGCGTGCTCGATGCCGGGGATCGGAGGCATCACGGGACCTCCCCCCGTCGCGACCAGGATGCGTTCCGCGGTGATCCGTCGTCCCGCGATCTCGATCATGTGCGGATCGACGACGCGCCCACGTCCTTCGACGATCTCGACCCCCGCCGCGGCCAGCATCCGTCGGTAGATCCCTTCGAGGCGATCGAGCTCTTGGTTCTTCGCGGCGATGAGCCGGTTCCAATCGATCGTCGCGCCTTCGATCGTCCAACCGTAGCCTGCGGCATCATCGAGGATGTCGCGGATCTGCGACGCGTACACGAGCAGCTTCTTGGGAACGCATCCTCGGAGCACGCAGGTGCCTCCAACGCGGCGTTCTTCGCAGATCGCCACTTTGGCCCCATACGCGCCCGCGCGACGGCTCGCTGCAACGCCACCCGAGCCCGCACCGATCGTGAAAAGGTCGAAGTCGTATCTACGCACCGGAGGGGAAGCTACGCCCCCCCGATTCCGCCGCGCAACACCCCGACGACGGCGACCATCACCGCCATCAGGATCCCGCCGCGCAAAATACAGGAGCGAGTTCGTTGCAAGTAGTCCGCAACACCGTGCTGCGTCTCCACATCGGGCGCACTGCGAGCCGCCAACAAACGGGAGTAGGACCATGCCATCACCCCAACGCTCGGGAGGACCATGGACATCGTGGCGTATTCGGGTGCCAGGCGCGGTAAGATGGCCCACGTAATCATCGCCCCCAACACGAGTCCGTCGATCGCTTGCCGCACGGCGAGGCCGCCGTACTCTGTGACGAAGGTGGTTTTTCCACCCAACCGATCGCTCGATTCGTGGGCCAAACCGGACCCGATGGCTTCGGCGAGAGCGAGTAGGGCAAAGGCGGGGAGCAACACGAGCCCTCCCGGCTTGGCGGCCCCGCTTTGGCAGTAGGCCTGCCACCATGGCAAGCCAAAGCCGATTCCCACCATGACGAGGACCTCACCACCGCCGCGATAGTTCAAGCGTATCGGCGGAAACGAGTAGGCCCCGAACAACGCCAACGCCACCAGGGCGCCCACGACGAGGCCCGGCCGATCGAGCGCCAGCTCGGCGATGACCGCAAACCCGATCGCCGCGAAACCGCACCCGACACCTGCGTAGAGCACCGAAAGAGGTTCGAGCATTCGATCGGGAATCGGCCGGGCCACAGTCGCCTCGGGAAAGAGCCGACGCTGCAACCCATCGATGGATTGGTCGCACCAGTCATTGAGCAGCGCCACACAAGCCGCGAACAACACGACGAAGACCGTGCCGAGCACGAGCCCCATCCAGGACACGCGCCCATCGACCGCGACCCCGATCGCTTGTCCGAGGCCTGCGGATGTCAACCACGTGGGCCAGCGCGTCAACTTGAGCGCGACCAGCCAGCGGTCGCGCGACGACAGGAAATCGGCGGTCACTTTGCGAGAGTCTACGGTCGTTCGGGTCGGATGCATCGACGAACCGTCTTGCCGCCACGGCAGCGAGCGTCGTAGCGTTTCGTACGTGGTCATGTGGTCGTTCCGACTCCGCAGCCTCGCACTCGCGTTGACGATCGGTGCGATCGGGGCATGCACGCATCGCCCGGCAACGACGAGCACGGTTCCGCCCGCCGTCGATGCAAGGCCGCAAGCGAACACCACCCCACGAGCGAACACCACCCCACTCGAGCGACCGACGTCCGCTCCGACTCCGGTTCCCGCGACGACTGAACCCGCTCCTGCGCCGAAGCCAGGTCCATCGTTCGTGCTTCGGGGAGCAACGATCATGACCGCGACGGGGATGGCCCACGAGCGCGGAGATCTCTACGTCCGGGATGGCAAGATCGCGGGGGTCGGCTCGGACCTCAGCGTTCCGTCTGGCACCACCGTCATCGATGTCTCCGGAACGGTGATCACGCCTGGCCTCATCGATACGCACTCGCACATCGGCGTGTATCCGGCCCCCGCCTTCGTCGCCCATCAAGATGCAAACGAGGCCGTGTCACCGACCACACCCCACGTGTCCTCCGCCGATGGCTATTGGCCGCAGGACCCTCAGCTCGACCGCGCCCGCGCGGGCGGGATCACGACCCTCCAGATCTTGCCGGGATCGGCCAACCTCATTGGCGGAAGCACCTTCACGATGAAAACCTACCTCGGGGCTCGCAGTGCCGAGGACGCTCGCTTCGTCGCGGCCCCGCGCGGCCTCAAGATCGCGTGCGGCGAAAACCCCAAGCGGACGTATGGGGAAAAAGGTGGACCGCAGACGCGAATGGGCAATATGGCTGGGTTTCGCCGAGCGTTCGAGCAAGCCCGGGCTTACGCCCAAAAATGGCGAAAGTATCGCGAAGCCCTTGCAGCCTTCGAGCACGCTCCGCTCTCCACCGAGCCGACATCAGAGCCCAAACTTCCCCCCGATCCCCCCGATCACGACCTCGGCCTCGAGGCATTGGCGGGCGTGCTCGCAGGCAACGTCCTCGTCCACAACCATTGTTATCGTGCGGACGAAATGATCGTGATGATGGAGATCGCCGAATCGTTTGGGTTCCGCATCCGCAGCTTTCACCACGCGGTCGAGGCCTACAAGATCGCGGATCGACTCGCAGCGCATGGAGCTTCGGCCTCCGTGTGGGCCGATTGGTGGGGCTTCAAGGCCGAAGCGTTCGACGGGATCCGCGAAAACGCGGCCTTGGTCCACGCGGCCTCGGCCAAAGCGATCATCCATTCCGATTCGGCGATCGGAATCCAGCGTCTCAATCAGGAAGCTGCCAAGGCCATGTTCGCGGGACGACGGGCGGGCCTCGACATCTCGGACGACGATGCCCTCCAATGGATCACCGCGAACCCAGCCTGGGCACTCGGGGTCGACGCTTGGGTCGGCACGCTCGAGGTCGGCAAACAAGCCGATCTCGTCGTGTGGAATGGAACGCCGTTCAGCGTGTATGCCAAGGCGATGCAGGTCTATGTGGAGGGCGATCTCGTTTACGATCGCACCGCCCCGCGCAATCGGCCAACGAACGACTTCGAAGCCGGATTCGAGGTCACACCATGAGGTTCGTGCTGGTCGCCATCTTCACGGTCCTTGCGTGGATCCTTTCACCGCAAGCCCTCGCTGCGCCCCGGCCCTCCGGCACGCCGCGTTCGACGATCCTCCGCGGGGGACCCGTCGATCTCGGCAACGGTCGTACGCTCGAGCGAGGCCTCGTCGAACTCCGCGGCGACCGTATCATTCGGGTCGAACCAGACTCGAACAGCGCGCGACTCCCCGAGGGGGCGACGATCGTCGAACTCAACGGACACCGGATCACGCCGGGCTTCATCGCGGCCCAAACCACGCTCGGGCTCGACGAGATCTCGATGGAGCCCTCGACCCTCGATGCAGAACGCACGACGGGTGACCTCATTCGAGCCGCACACGATGTCTCCTCGGCGATCCATGCCCAAAGCAGCCTCATCGCCGTCCAAGCGATCGAAGGGATCACGAGCGCCATCGTCTCGCCACGTGGGGGCCTCGTGTCCGGTCAAAGTGCGTGGATCGATCTTCTGACTGGAGAACACACCACGATCGTCACCGCCCGCCGCATCGCGATGACGGCTACGCTCGGGAACGTGAACGGCAATTCCCGCGCTGCGATCTTGGCGAAGCTCGTCGAGGTCTTGGACGACACGAGGTTCTACGCGAGCCGACGGGCAGCGTTCGATCGCCGTCAGGCACGAGATCTCTCCGCGCATCGCCTCGATCTCGAAGCGCTCGAGCCTGTCCTCCGCGCTGCGATCCCGCTCGTGGTTGAAGCGCATCGAGTCAGCGACATGCTCGCGATCCTCGACATTGCCAAAACCTATGACCTCGACCTCGTCCTCGTCGGAGCCACCCAAGCCTGGGAGATCGCCGACGTCCTCGCGGACGCCAAGGTCACGGTGATCCTTCAACCTTCGGAAAACCTTCCCAACAGTTTGGATCAACTGGGCGCTCGACTCGATACCGCCGCTCGCCTCGCGGCCGCGGGTGTCGAGGTCGGCATCGCGATTTTCGAGGATCCCCACAACCTGCGCAACCTCAGGCAAGAAGCGGGGATCGCCGTGGCCGAGGGACTCGACCCCAAGGTTGCCCTTCAGGCGATCACCCTCACGCTCGCGCGAGCCTATGGCATGCAACGGGACTATGGGTCGATCGAGGTGGGGAAGATCGCCAACCTCGTCGTGTGGAACGGCGACCCGTTCGAGTTTTCGAGCTCACCGCAAGCCGTCTTCATTCGCGGCACCTCGATTCCACTGGAGTCACGACAAACCGAGCTGCGTGACCGATACTTGAAGCTCGAACGGTTCCGTCGACCACCGCCTCGACCCAAGGCACCATGACCCGACGGTGGTCGTGCTGGCTATTCTGCGCTGCGTCCACACTATCGACCGCATGCGCGCCGGAGGCTCGACGACCGACCCTGACACGATCGCTGTTTGCCGATATCGAATACGACGAAGGCCCGATCGACCCCGATACCAAGTTTTTTCTCGTCGCAGGCGGAGACGATGTGGCCAACTTCGCGGCGGAAATCGTCGAGCAGCGCGACTTGTGGCGCAGCGCGGGCGTGGAAGAGCACGAGATCGCTTGTTACTACGCCCAGCCCAGCCCAGATGGGTGGCGTCAGGACTTGGAGCAATACCAGGGGCTCGCCGATGCATTACTCCCCTGCCATCGCGCGACGCCGGGCCGGGTGCTCGGAGATCTGCTCACCGTGGCGAAGCGTCGACCGCCATGGATCTACCTCTACGTCACTTCCCACGGCGTGGATTCGTTGCTCGGGATGCTTACGCCCCCGGGACCCGGGCGCCCGCACAAACTGCTCGGCACGTTGAGTCCTGATGAACGCGAATGGCTCGACCATGCGGCGATCGCGTTGGAGGCAGGGCCCGATCCTCGACTCGGCGAGATTCCACGCGCGGTCCGGCTTTTGCGCAAAGGCGCCCCGCCCCATACGATTCTTTTGACGACCCCGACGTTGACCGACGTACTCGAAACATTCGAACCACGCACACTCAAAGTCGTCGTTCTGCAAGCCTGCTATTCCGGTGGCTTCGTTTCGGACGGAAACCACAGTCTGGCGAATCTCGACAATGCCGTAGTTTTCACGGCCACGGCCGCCGATCGACCGAGTTTCGGCTGCGGCCCAGGCCAAGCGACGACGTATTTTGGTGGGGCGTTCAATCGATCATTGGCGCGAGCCCTCGAACCCGGCCTCGAGCCGCCCAACATCGGCTGGCAAGCCGTGTTCGCGCGGGCAGACTTCGCCGTCGAGGTCATGGAATCGGTCGAGGACGAATCGCCGTCCCAACCAAGCCTGACCGATACCCGCCCGCGGTTCCGAGCCCGACGATAGGGCGTTTTCCAGCGGACGTGAACATGGACATTGGAGGCTCTCCATTCAATGTTCTGACGAGGTTTTGACCGTTTCTGACGGTTTGAACGGTATTTGAACGGGTTCAGCGCGAATGACGCACTACCCCCTATCGATCCTTCGGTTTGGTAGCCGGCGGCCTCGCCAAGTCGAAAGATCCACCACCTTTCAACGGGTTGAGGGGACCCACGGACATGTTCCCTGGAGCGTTCCACCGAAGGGATTCAAGACTCGATCGAGCAGTCACGTGTCCCCGTTTCATCGGACACGGTCTGATCATCTGATCAAGGGCGTTGACGCGCCCGAGGGCGGCGCGTCGGCACGGTTGAATCAATTCGAGGGAAAGAGAGCGTCCATGGATCTGCCACTCGAGATTACCTTCCGAAACGTCAACAAAACGCGATCGCTCGAAGAGCGGATTCGTGCCAAAGCCGCCAAGCTGGACCAACGGTTCGAGCGAATCCTCGGTTGCCGCGTGGTCGTCGAAGCGCCCCATCGGCACCAACACAAAGGCAATCACTACCAAATCCACATCGAAATCTCGGTCCCCAAAGAGGAAATCGTCATCAGCCGCACGCACTATGATCGTTCGCACGAGGACCTCGGCATCGTCATTCGCGATGCTTTCACGGCGGCACAACGAAGATTGAGCGCATACGCTCGGCGGCACAATGCGGGTACCTCCCATTCGAGTATGCGCATTTCGGAAGTGCTCTCGGCCTAGGGTGCAATCTATGCGGCCTCGCCCAGCGGAGGACAGATTTCGATCGAATTGCACCCCGCTCGCTTGGCTTGGTCCAAGCGCGCTTCCGCGGCACGGATGAGCGGAATCGTGGTTTGTCCAGGACGACCCACGGTCACCCCGAAGCTTGCGGTCACCGCGACATGCCCAATGGGCAATCGAACCGGTTCGGCCGCAATCTTCTGACGGATGCGCTCCGCGATTTGCAACGCGGACGTACGCTCACATGCAGGGAGCACCACCATGAATGCTTCGCCGCGATAGCGTCCAAAACCATCGTACGGCCGAAGCTGACTCGGTATACGGCGACATACCGTACGAAGGATGGTGTCTCCGGTCAGCCGGCCATGCAACCGGAGGACTGCTGGAAACGCGTCCAGATCGAAGACGATCAACGCAACGGTATAGCGATTGTCGCTCGCCTGTTCGAGGGTATCGTCGAGGAAGCGAACGATGCGTCCTCGGCTCCAACTCCCGGTCAAAGGATCGGTCCCCCGTAGACTTTCGAGTTGAGTTTGCAGCTCGACGATCCTGAGCCCGGCACGAAGCCGCCGTCTCAGATCTCGGGTTTCGACGGGGGCGGTAAGCACGTCGTCCGGATCGGCTTCGTCCCCGAGCCCATCGGTTTCGTCTTCGTCGGACGATACCTTCAACAGATAAAACGAGCCGCCGTCGTGGCGACCGCGGATCGCTCGGCACAAGTCGACGCCGGAATCCTCGTCCAACGTCCCGTCGAACAACACGAGCCGGGGCGCCCCAGGCTCGTCCAGGGAGGCGAGCGCTTCGTGGGGCGTCAGCGCGGAGATCACGTGATATCCCCACGAGCGCAGGCGTTCCACCCGGGGGTGGAGCGATCGCGGATTGGGGTCGACGACCAAGATCGAATTGCAGAGGTGACCGGTGAGGTTGGACACGATCCTTCGCGGTTATCGACCCGATCCGGTCCAACTGTAGCCCCATCCCGGGGTCGGGCGCGGCCAGGTTTCCGACGCGGACCGTCCGAGCTCCGGCGAACGAGGACCATTTCGGCGCGAGCGGATATCCTTCGGCGCCCTCCGATGCCTCGCGTCATCACGCCAATGAAACGTTTTTCCTCGATCCCCGCGACGACGCTGCTCCTCGTTGCAGGGGTCGGGTGCCCCGCCCCTCAAAACACGCCACCCGTGAACCCACCCCTCACGACGCTACCTCGGGAAGACATCGTCGAACTGACTGCAGGAGGACGTCACGCGTGCGCGCGTTACGACACCGGAATGGTTGCCTGTTGGGGAGCCAACGACCAAGGCCAACTGGGTGATGGCTCCTCCGAGGAACGCACCTCGGCCACCCCCGTTCGCGCGATCCGAGATGCTCGACAGGTCGTTGCCGGACTCGACCACACCTGCGTCGTTCGCTCCACGGGCGACGTGCTCTGTTGGGGCAACAACGCAACGGGGCAACTCGGAACGGGGCGAATCGGTGCCTTCGAACGGCAACCACGCCCTGTCGCCAGCCTTGTCGGCGCGGTGGCCTTGGTTGCAGGCAATGGACACACGTGCGCGCTCTTGTCCGATCGCAACGTGAGCTGCTGGGGCGACGGGATCGCGAGTCCCACGCTCATGAGCCTTGTCCGCGACGTCGTCGAGATCGGTGCAGGGGGAAATCGCGTTTGTGCCCGACGGTCCTCAGGCCCGGTCGCTTGTTGGAGCGTCTCTGCCAATCCCACGCCACGAGACGTCCCAGGCACGGACGGAGCCGAACAGCTCTTCGTGGGACCCACACACAACTGCGTGCTCGTGAACGGACGAGCGCAATGTTGGGGCTCCGATGCCGATGGACAGATCACCGGCCGCGGAGGACCGACGATCGCACAGCCGCGCCCGATCCCTTTGTCCGCGGTCAAGGAACTCGCGCTCGGTGAGGGCCATACCTGCGCACGAACCGAGCAGGGTCAGGTGCAGTGTTGGGGTCTCCGCGATGGGGGACGGCTCGGCGATGGGAGAATCGAGGGTGGCCGCAGCGGACCCACCGCAGTGGCAGGTCTCGGAGACGCCACGACGATCGTCGCCGGGGCCGCGTTCACCTGTGCGAGCAAGCGACAGGGCGGGGTCGTTTGTTGGGGCAGCAACGTTGGATCCGCGCTCGGGTCAGGTCGCCCGGGTCCCACGGATTCGGGGGCCTTTGCTTCGCCCACCGGGGTGACCGAGGCACGGGAAGTCGCGGCCGGGGATGGGTTTGCCTGCGCACTCAGCCAATCGGGCAATGTGCAGTGCTGGGGTCGCAACGACGACGGTCAGCTCGGCAGGCCCGCGGCACCGAATGGAGGACCCATGCCTGTTCCAGGCTTGAACGGGATCACGGCGCTCTCCGCTGGCGAGAAACATGTGTGCGCCGTCAGCCGAAATGGGGGCGTCGTCTGCTGGGGCGGCAATACGTTCTCACAGGCCGCGGTGACCGGAACTCCCCGGGTCCCCCCTACGCCCTATCCTGGCGTCAACGATGCGATCGACGTCGCAGCGGGTAATGCCCACACCTGCGTCGTTCGTCGAAACGGACTGGTCTCCTGCTGGGGAAGCAACGAATTCGGTCAGCTCGGCGCGAAGCCGGGTGCGGTCATCCGCGGTCCAAGCCAGGTCAGCGCCATCACGGACGTCACACAGCTCGACGCTGGAGGAGCGCATTCCTGCGCGGTCACGAACGCTGGCCGGATCATGTGTTGGGGGCAAAACGAACACGGTCAGCTCGGCAACGGCGCGAGCGCTCTCGACCTCAAGACGCCACGAGCAACCCCCGTCGCGGTTCATGGGATGGCCGACGCCGTTCAAGTCGTCACGGCGGAGGCCCATAGCTGTGCGCGACGCCGTAACGGACAGGTGGCGTGCTGGGGGGAAAACGGACTTGGACAGCTCGGAGGAAACACATCGAGCAACTGGACGACGCGGATCCCAGTGAAGGGGATTGCCAGTGCGACCGACCTTGCCGCAGGTCGCAATCACGTGTGTGCTCAGATCACGGGCGGACAGGTGCAATGTTGGGGCGACAACTCGGCCGGACAGCTCGGTTCGACGGCCCCGGAACTCAGTCGGATCCCGATCACCGTTCCCGAGTTACGCGACGCGTCAGGGTCGATCGCCGCGGGGTTCAGCCACACCTGCGTCGTGCGAACCACGGGAACGCTCGCATGCTGGGGTTCCCCCGATGCCGGCGCACTCGGAGATATCTCGTTTCGATTTTCCGAGCGACCAATCCCGGTCGTTGGACTCGAGTGATCCGCGAACGAGATGACGACCGTCAGCCGCCATGGGCGGTTTCGGCGGGCATCGTGGGAGCCGAACAACGCTCAGCGTCGAGGCCCTGCGGTGCTGAGATCCCCGATTTGGCCAGCGACGCGACGGCCCGCGCAATTCCAGACCGCAAGTCCGAGACGGCCACGATCTTCAAGTCGCGCTGGGAGAGCCACTGGACCGCGGTTACGGCACCGCGGACGAACGCGTTGTCGTGGATGAGGTAGGTCCCCACGTTCAACAGATTGCCAGCGGGCGGCGACTCATCGGTGAGGTTGGCCACGAGTCGACGCACGGTGGCACTGGGGAGGGACGCACATCGAGCGTCGGTAATGTTGGCGAACTTCGATCCCTCGGCCGAGGCGCGGAGGAGCATGGCGTTGTTCCACTCGAAGTAGCGTCGAATGAGGAGCTCGTTCGCTTCGCCCCACCACGTGACCCAAAGGACCGGGAAGTAGCGCGCGTCGGCGAAGAACGCCCGAGTTCCGTCGCGCGAGGTCAGCGTTCCCGGCGTGGCCACAGCCAAGAACATCCCACAGTCGACACGAGAAATCGAAGCGTCTGGTTCCGGGCCGATCGATCACACGGTTCACATCGGATCCAACCGACGAAGCATCTCGAGTGGACTCGCTCCGCGATCGCGTGGCCGCAATTCGGGACGGGGGCATGTCTTGCTCCAACGTTGCCCCCAGCCTAGAGTCGCGACCCGAACGAAAGAGGTGGAATCGCCATGAATTCCGCGAGATTCATGCTGCTCGGCGCCCTGATCATCGCCGTAGCGCCAATCGTGCACGCAAGCGAGCCGGTCGCTCCCGTCGAACAAGGGTCGACTGCAGACGACCCCCAAGAGCCGCAGGACGACATCTTGATGATCATCGACTTGCCGATCGTCGTCGCCGACGCAGTGGATGCAGGGGTTCAGGAGGATGATCTCAGTGATGCGGTCGCCGCCGCGCGCGAGGCCGGCATTGGGGCAGGTGAAGCGGCACTCGTGATCGGCGAAGAGGTCAAGGCCACCCGTGGCGCTCGCGGCAAGCGTCGCGGCTTCTCAACCTACGTTCGACGTGAGCTCGCCGCCGGAGTGCATGGGCAGGAGCTTGCGAAGAAGATCCATGCGCGCGGCCAGGCCGACGACAAATTCTCCCCCGAGGAGCGCGAACGCCAAGCCAAGACGCTCGCGGAACTCAAGGCACACAACGAGAAACATCGCGAAGCCGTCGCGGAGAAGCGGGAAGCCTGGCGGAAATCCGGGAAGCCGCTTGGACTCGCGGGCCGCGAGTTGCACGACACGTGTCGCCACGAGTTGATCGATCGACGCGAAGCGTTACTTGCCTCCAAAGCAGCGTTGCTCGAGTTGAGCGCCACCCGAGAAAACCTGCGGCAGGCGCAGGAAGATCTGACCCGGGGACACGAGGAGGGAAACGGAGTCGCGAATCCCGACAAGAAGGCGGAGTACGAAGCCAAGAAGGCGGAGTACGAAGCCAAGAAGGCGGAGTACGAGGCGAAAAAAGCGGCGCACGAAGCCAAGCAAGACGAGACCGAAGCGAAGCAGGCCGAACGAGGAGCCGCAGTCGAAGCCAAGAACGCCGAGCAAGCCGCTGCCGTCGAAGCCAAGAAGCTCGAAATCGAAGCCAAGAAAGCCGAACGAGCCGCTGCCGTCGAAGCCAAGAAGCTCGAAATCGAAGCCAAGAAAACCGAACGAGCCGCTGCCGTCGAAGCCAAGAAAGCCGAGATCGAAGCCAAGAAGGCCGAACAAGCGGCGGCGGTCGAAGCCAAGAAGGCCGAACACACGGCGAAGCCGGACGAACACGCTCACGGGAACTCTGACAAGGCCAAGAAGCCCGAGCAGGCCAAGAAGCCCGAGCGGGACAAGAAAGAGACAAACGAGTGATCATGGCCGTGAACTCCAAAGCATGGACCCTCGCCCTTGGGCTGACGGTCTCGAACCTCGCGTGCGGATCCAACGAATCGCCGAAACCGCAGGCTGCCAAACCGGCTGCAACGAAGCCCAGCGAGCCAGAGTCCAACGTCGGTGAAGGCTCACCTCCCGCGTCGCGTCCGAGCAAGCCTTTGGCTGAGGCGTCGGACGGCGCACTGGCTGGACTCGACGCTCGTGTCGTGCGGGCAGCCGAGGTCGCGCGCAACATCGACGCCCAACCAGAACGCGTCACGGAAATCCTCGATGCCGCCGGCCTGAAACGAGCGGAGTTCGAAGACCTCATCTTCGAAATCAGCGCCGAGCCGAGCCTCGCACAACAGTACCGGCTCGCGATGGTGTCCGATCGCGAGTAACGGCATTTCGCAAGAGCTTGGTGCCGTCCTATGGGTGGTCGAGCCACTGCTCGGATCGCCGTCAACGCGCTAAGGTCACGTCGCTTCGCGTTGGCGGGCCAGCGTAGGCTCGCAGGTCGCAAAGTCACTCCTTCGGCCCGAGAGCGGGTGCGAGTGGCCTTATCGCGAAGTCGAATCTTGAGCTGTGTCCGACCATCGTGACATGATCGTGGCATGCGCGCTCGCTTCCTCGTTCCGTGGATCGCTCTCATCAGCGCATGCCTGGCCACCGCCACGCCACCGCCCGCCCCGCAACCATTGGGCGAGGAACGTGCGGTCGTCACCACGAGTCCCACTCCACACGACGCCGAACCGCTACAACCCCCGGCCCCCCCGGAGGCCCCTCGCCTCGCGTATGTCGAACACATTCTCGGTGACGGAGATGCAATGGAAGCGCTTCCCCTCATCGTCGCGATTCACGGGCTTGGAGACACCCCCGAAAGCTTCGCCGATCTTTTCGCAGGCTTCCCAGAGCCCGCACGACTCGTCCTGTTTCGCGGGCTCGACCCGACGCCGAACGGGGGATGGTCGTGGTTTCCGATCCGCGCTCGAACACCGGACGTCGAACGATTGAGCGAAGGGATTGCCGCGGCCGCGGACCAGCTCGCCGTCGCGATCGAGGGGGTCGCACGCGAGCGCCCCACCCAGGGCAAACCGATCGTGACCGGCTTCTCCCAAGGGGGGATGCTCTCCTTTACCCTCGCGGTCCATCATCCCGAGATCGTCGGGATGGCGATCCCGATCGGCGGATGGCTACCTCCACCCCTCTGGCCGCACGAACGAGCCGCCGACGGTTCGAATCGCCCACCGATCTTCGCATTGCATGGAAAGGCGGACGAGATCGTACGGTTCGAACCGACGCAGCAAAGCGTGCAACACCTCGAAGACCTGGGGCTCGACGCTTCGCTGCAAGGCTACGAAGGCGTTGCACACACGGTGACGAGTGCGATCCGCCGAGATCTATTTGCCCATCTCATCGAAGGCATCCGGCAGGCACGACAGACGACTCCCGCAAATCCTTGACCAAGGGGTCTCCGCACGCGCCCGCGCGGGCATCGTCGACCCTACTCTGGCCGTGGCGTCCGCACGTCCCACTCACGACCGCTGGCGATACGCATAGTATTCGATCCCGATGTCCTGGAAATCGGGATCGTTGCGTTCCCCGACGCGTTCGACGACGAAGGGACCGGGGTTCACGTCGGGCAAGTTCGCCGGACGACCATCGTGCAAGGCCTCGTACTGCCCCTGGTCGAGGTCGCAAGCTCCCGTTAGTGCCTGCGTGAATCCCAGCTTGGAGGCTGCATCGCGCCACGCGGGAACGACACGAAGCGGGATAGCTTCGGCCGCATCGCCGCTACCATAACCGAGCGCCAAGATGGTCTTCTCGGCCAGATCCACCCCGCGGGCATGGGCATCCTCGAATGCCGCGCCAATCCAAGCGGGCAAAGCTGCCGTGTAAAGATTGCCGAGCTCGCGCACGATCTCGTCGCCGAGGGTCATCTTGTCCGCAACGAACGTCGTGAACGCACTGCTCTTCCGATACGCACGTACGACTTGCATCGCGAGTGCATAGGGATCGGTGTCGGGACCCTCTTGCCGCACCGCCGCAAACAGATCTGGGCTCGCGCCGATCTCCGCGAGAACCGCGACGGGATCGAGCTCGAGCGAACCACAGAGCTCGCGGAGGAGCACTTGCCCATCGGGGTCACGGGCGAGGTTCCACACCATCGCCGCAGCGATCGCTTGTTGCGGCATGTGCTGATACGGGCGATGGCAAACGACGGCAGCCAAGCCATCGAAGAACGCACTCCGGGACCCGTTGAGCCGTCTGAACATGTCGTCGAGGGCATGCATCGTCGCGTCGACGTAGCAGAGCGTCGAGTATTTGCCGTTGAACACCGGGAAGTCATGCAACCGCTGCGTACGCGTGGCATACCCGTCGACGAAATAGCGCGCCATCGGTTTGCGGAAGTCGACCCCGCGATAGGCCGACGCGCTGCCGGCGTGAGCGAGGTCCAACTCGAAGAGTTTGGGTTCGCTCTCGAGAAGCATCGCGACGGCACCCGCTCCCTGCGTTTGTTCTCCCGTGCTGCCACGTTCGTACTCTGCGATGTCGGCACTGACGACGATCGCTTGCCGTCCGCGGCCGTCCGCCATCAAATAGCGAGTCGCCGACTTCAGCCCGTAGACCCCGCCCAAACACGCGTGTTTGAACTCGGGCACTTCACACGAACGCGCGAGCCCCGGTTTGCCCTCCGCCGCGAGAGCCTCGTCGATCATCCCGCGGACGAGGACGGCTCCGGCCGCGTTGTCCGTACTGGATTCGGTTCCAAGCCCGAGGAAGCCAACGTTCGCTGGATCCACCTGATAACGTTCGATCAGGTCGAGCACCGCAGCCGCGGCCATCGTGTACACCCCCCCCTGCCCGGGTCCACACACGCGGAAGCTCCTTCCGACCACAGCCTCGACCTTGTCGGGCTTCGCTCCCACCCAGCGCGACCACTCGCCGAGCGGGACGCGAAACGGTGGAACCCAAAGGGAAAGACCACTCACACCGGGAAAAACGGAACGAGGCATAACGGAGGTACAACGCTAGGGTAAGCGCACGGGGACAGGAAATCGGGAACAAGGGCCAGCGTGACGACCGTCACACCTCGCCGATTCGAGGCCCCACGTACCCTTGGAGGCGCATCGTGGCCAGTTTGGCCGTTGAGCTACCGCGCGGTCGGGGCTGCACACCGGCCTTCACCGCGGTCGATCCGTTGGATATCGGCTCAAGTCAGCTGCATCGATTCCGGATCCCACTTGACGATCGTGCTCTCGAAAAAGCTTTGATTGGAAGCGAGCGCCACAGCCGCGGCTCGGAAACCGAACGCCGGATCTTCGACGACAGTGGTCTCCTTGAGGCGAACGGCGTCGAGAAACTTCGCATGATGGTCGAGGTGGTCATTGTAACCCTCGGGGGCATGGAACTCCTCGGTCGTCGATTCGGTTCGATCGCTCACGCCTCGATAGTTCTCTTCGTACCATGCCGAAAAGTCTTGTTGGTTCTGTTCGTCGAACGTGTCGTACGTATCCCAGCCGCCGAATCCTGGGGCCTTTCCCATCTTGTTGCGTAAGACTTTCACCGAAGTGTCGCCAATGATCATTTTGCCCTCGGTGCCCGAAAGCGAGATCTCTTGGCCGCCACCTCCACCATCGACGAAGTTGACGCGGACCTGCAGGTTGAACGCGGGATGCCGTTGCGTTTCTGGGTAATCGTAGACCCCCACCAGTACATCGGGAACGTCTCTGCCATCTTTCCAGTGTCTGAGCCCACCGGACGTATAGATTCGCATCGGTCCGAGCGACCCGGTGATGATGTGGAGGCCGGAAAACAAATGGACGAAGAGGTCGCCGGCAATGCCCGTTCCGTAATCTCGGTAGTTCCGCCACCGGAAGAATCTCACGGGATCGAAATCGACGACCGGGGCATTGCCGAGAAACGTTGCCCAGTCGACGGTCTGGGGTGATGCATCACGAGGGATCGAATATTGCCATGCCCCCAAGGCCGACTGACGATCCCAAAAAGCTTCCGCGAGGATGAGGGAACCGATCGCGCCGGATTCGTAGAGTTCCTTCGCTTTCAGGTAGACGGCCGAACTGACCCGTTGGCTACCGATCTGACAGACCCTGCCGGTCTCGGCTTGGACCTTGATCATCGGCAACCCCTCCGTGAGTTTGTGCACCATGGGTTTTTCGCAATAGACGGCTTTCCCTTGGGTCATCGCCTCCATCGCGATCTTGGCGTGCCAGTGATCGGTCGTCGATACGATGACCGCATCGATCTTGCTGTCCGCAAGAATGCTTCGATAGTCTTTCGTGACGGCAACTTCGTCTCCGAACAGCTCCTGAGCGCGCTTCAGCCGTCCGTCGTACAGGTCACAAACCGTGAGGAGTTGCACCCCAGGGAGTTGGAGCATCGTCTTGCAATTGTTGAACCCCATGATCCCCATTCCGATGGCGGCGACCTGAATGTGATCATTGGGTGACGTGGCCTTCGGCGCCGAGACCGATAGCGGTTTTCGGGTGGCGCATGACGTTTGCGTCATCGTGCCGGCCAACAACGTCGTGGCGGATAGATTCTTCAAAAAGACCCGTCGGGGACGCAACGTGGTTTTCGTCATCTTCGATCCTCGCGTTCACGAGACTAGGCTTTGTCCGGTTTCCGGCAGAGCCGTTTCACGCCGGTAGGCGTGCGTTGGGGGGATGCGTAGGCAGCTTTGCCGCCTTCGCCTCGGGCCTTTGAAGACGTCGCGCTTCCGCGCCGCTTCGACAAGCGCCTCGTGTCTTCGACACTCGTGGACATGTTGCGAAAGGCCCCTCGAAGACTAACACTCGACCGACATTTCGGGCATACAGATCGCGGCATGCCCCTGCTCACGCGCTCCGTTCGAGCTCGCTTTCCCGCGTTGATGTACGCCCTGATTTGCGGCGGGTCGATCCACTGCCGCTCGTCGGATCCCCCAACGCCGCAGCCGGAACGAGTGCAACCGCCCTCTGTCACTTCGGCCCCGCCCGTCACCCAGGCCATCGAGGACAGGCTGGAGCTCAACGACAAAGAGTACTTCGAGCTTCCCGGCCTCAATGTCATGCTCGGGAACGACTACTATCCCGAAGGGCATCAAGGGGGCCTCAGCATCATTCAGAACGGCCTCCGCACCGCGAGCAACGGCGACATTCGACTCGACCGAACGCCAGGACAATGGCAGCCCGTACCGAAAGTGGGCCCGAGGATCGTCGACCGCGACACATCGGAGATCCGGGTCACGCTCGCTTACCCAGACCCTGATAAGAACCGCAAGGGATTCAATCCGATCGACTACCCGGATCTGACATTCGGCTACACGGTCACCGTCAAACCCGAGGGTCGATCGTTTCGAGTCGTCGTCGACCTCGACCAACCGTTGCCGCAAGCATGGGTGGGTAAGGTCGGATTCAACCTCGAACTGTTTCCCGGTATCTTGTTCGGGAAGAGCTACGTGCTCGACGAAACCATCGGGACCTTTCCGCGCCAAGCGACAGGCATGGCGACTCACGGCAACGATGTCGCGCCCCCACTCGCAACGGGTCGGCGCTTGACCGTCGCGCCCGAGAGCGATCGTCAGCGCATGACGATCGAAGCCGTTGCCGGCGCCGATCTGGAGCTCCACGATGGTCGCGGACAACACAACAACGGCTGGTTCATCGTCCGTGCGCCGATCCCTGCAGGCACGACCGCACATGCGATCGAATGGCGCATCGCTCCACATGCGATCCACGATTGGCGGCACACGCCGGTGCTGCAGATTTCGCAGGTGGGTTACCACCCCAAGCAGAGCAAGGTTGCCGTGATCGAGCTCGATCCGCGCGACCCGATCGCCGGCAAGGCAATCCTCGTCAAGGTCGAAGCCGATGGATCCACGCACCCCGCACTCGAGCGGGAGCCGAGTTCGTGGGGGTCGTTCCTCCGTTATCGGTATGCACAGTTCGATTTCAGCGAAGTCATCGACCCGGGGCTCTATTTCGTGCGCTACGGAGCGCAGGAAACCGCGGTGTTTCCGATCCACCGCGAAGTTTTCGAACGCGGAGTCTGGCAACCGACGCTCGAAACGTTCTTACCGGTGCAAATGTGTCACATGCGGGTGAACGATCGATATCGGGTATGGCACGACTTCTGCCACCTCGACGATGCTCGCATGGCACCGACGAACCACAACCATTTCGATGGCTATCTTCAGGGCCCATCGACCCTTACGCGCTATCAGCCGGGTGACCATGTGCCCGGACTCGACCGCGGGGGTTGGCACGATGCAGGGGATCACGATCTTAGGGTCGAATCTCAGGCCAATACCATTTATGGACTCGCGCTCGCCTACGAAGCCTTTGCACTCGACTACGACAACACGAGCATCGATCAAGGTACCCGCGTGGTCGAGCTCCACCAAGCGGACGGCAAACCCGATATCCTGCAACAAGTCGAGCATGGTGCGCTCAGCGTGATCGGAGGCTATCGATCGCTCGGACGACTCTATCGCGGGATCATCACTCCAACGTTGCGGCAATACGTTTTGCTCGGCGACCCAGCGGCCGGAAGTGACAACCTACCGTTCGATCCCCATCGCGGGAATCCTCCGGTGGGTCTCCCCGGGTCGGCCGACGACAATTGGGTGTTCACGGAGGAGAACCCTTCCCGCGAACTCGGAGTTGCAGCGGGTCTGGCGGCGGGGTCCCGCGTCCTCCGAGCATTCAACCCCGAGCTCGCTTCCGAGTGTCTTGCGGCCGCGAAGTCGCTGTTTGCCTCGACGCCGGAAACCGACCCTGTGAAGCGAACCCCAGCGGCGACCGAGCTCTTGCTCGCGACCGGTGACGCAATGTATGCGGATTTCCTCGTCGCCCACCAAGCCGACATCGTGAAGGGCTTCGACGAGGTCGGTTGGATCGTGGGCCGATCGCTTCCGCGGATCGACGACGAACCCTATCGGCAAGCCATTCGCGCGGCCGCCGAAGCGCATCACCGCGACATCGAGGCTCGCGCGCTCAAGACACCCTACGGGATCCCCTATGAACCCGATATTTGGGGAGCCGGGTGGACGATCCAACGATTCGGAGCCGAACAATATTATTTGCAACACGCTTTTCCGGACATCTATCCGAAGACATACCTGCTCAATGCGCTCAGCTTCGTCCTCGGTTGTCATCCCGGGACCAACACGAGCTCGTTTGTTTCCGGCGTAGGCGCACGATCCCTCACGGTCGCGTATGGCATCAATCGCGCCGACGAATCGTACATCCCCGGCGGGATCGGGTCGGGGACCGCCTTGATCCGCCCCGACTTCCCAGAGTTGCTGGATTGGCCCTTCCTCTGGCAGCAGACCGAGTACGTGCTCGGCTACGGCACGACCGATTACCTCACCTTGGTGTGGGGAGCTCACCAACTGCTCAACGAATGAGTCTCCTGGCGAGCCGGCCTCGAACCGTTTCGAAACGTCCTGGGTCCCGCTCTCCGGGATGCTCTCGAACCGTTGGACACAATCCCCACATAACTTCCGGTAATTCCATACCGCGGCGCTCTTGACGAACGTCCGCCGAGCGGATAACGGCACGTGCCGATGGGACACAGCTATGAGTTCTTTCGCGCTGGGGGGTTCGATCAGGTTCGCCTGAAGTCGGGCAAGGACATCGCGAACCTCGCTGAGCTCGATCCAAAGTTGTGGGTAGCGATCGCGTCTCCCGCGAAACATCTGGAGCTCGACCCTCACACCTTGATGCTGCTGGACGGGAACGGCGATGGCCGGATCCGCGTACCCGATGTGATTGCCGCAGCCAAGTGGGCGTGCTCCATGTTGGTCGACCCCAACGAACTTCTCGAAGGTCGCGCGCTCCTGCCACTCGCCTCGATCGACGATTCGACGCCCGAGGGTAAACGCTTGCTGGCTTCCGCAAAACGGATCCTCGCGAGTCTCGAACAGCCCGAGGCGAAGGCGATCACGCCGGCCAACACGCTCGACACCACGGCGATCTTCGCCAAGACCCTGTTCAACGGCGACGGGATCGTTTCCCCGGAGGCGGCCGAGAACGACGAAGCGACGAAGTCGGCGATCCTCGATATCCTCAAGTGCCTCGGCGCCGACAAAGACAAAACCGGTCGGGATGGTGTGTCGCGGGCCAAAGTCGAAAAGTTCTTCACCGATGCCGCGGCCCTGGTCGCCTGGTCCCGCAAAAGCGAGGACGATGCCGCCGCGTTTCCGCTCAAAGACTTGACCGGGGCCGCTTGGGATACCTACAACGCGATCCGAATCAAGGCCGAAGACTTCTTTTCGCGCTGTGCCCTCGCGACCATGGATCCGCGAACCGCGGAGGGTCTCAACGTCCGCGACGAGGAGGTCGCTGCCCTCGCGGCGGTCGATCTGTACGCGGGCAACCCCGCTTTGGCCACGCTGCCGATCGCTCGCATCGTCGCTGGCCGTGCGTTGCCGCTGACCGGCGGCGTGAATCCAGCGTTTGCGTCCGCCCTCGCACGATTTCGTGAGATGTGCGTGGCCCCGCTCCTCGGGGATCGCGAAGAACTCACACGGGTCGCGTTCGCAGAGATCTCGGCCAAACTCGCCGGCTACGGTGTGTGGGTCGACACGAGGCCCAAGGTCGAAGTGGGCGTCATTCTCCTCCCTCGCTTGAAGGAACTCGTCGACGGCGGCGCAAGAGCGGCCATCGAAGCGCTCATCGTGAAAGACGAAGCGGTCAAACCCGAGGCCGAGGGGATCGAAGCCGTCGATCGCCTTGCTCACTATTATCGAGACCTCGCGACATTCCTCCGCAACTTCGTCTCCTTCGAGGACTTCTACCGCGGTCGTAAACCCGCAGCATTCCAAGCGGGTGTCCTCTACCTCGATGCTCGCAGCTTCGACCTTTGCGTCCGGGTCGAAGACGTTGCCAAGCACGCACCACTCGCCGCACTTTCGATGGCGTGTCTGCTGTACTGTGACTGCAGTCGTGACGCGGGTAAGGAGAAGCTCACGATCGTCGCTGCCGTGACGAATGGCGATTCGGATTTTCTCCTCGTGGGCCGCAATGGCGTCTTCTATGACCGCAAGGGACGGGACTGGGATGCCACCATTACGAAAGTCGTCGATGCTCCGATCAGCGTTCGCCAGGCATTCTGGATGCCCTATAAGCGACTGGCGCGCTTCTTGACGTCCCAGATCGAGCGCTTTGCCGGCGAACAGGCAGCGCAGTCGACCACGATGTTGGAGACCGCAACGACGATCCCACCCCCCAAGCCCCCTGGCGCGCCCGCGACTGCCGTTCCCGCACCAGCTCTGGCACCTGCACCTGCACCTGCACCGGCTGCGGCGGCTGCACCACTCCCCGCGGCTGGAGCTCCCGCAGCGCAGCCTTTCGACGTCGCACGATTTGCCGGTGTGTTCGCAGCGATCGGTCTCGCGATCGGTGCGATCGGTACCGCGATCGCTGCGGTCGTCACTGGATTTCTCGATCTCCAATGGTGGCAAATGCCGTTGGCGATCGTCGGCCTCGTCCTCATCATCTCGGGTCCGTCGATGTTGTTGGCGGGCCTGAAGCTCCGCCAACGCAACCTTGCACCGATCCTCGACGCGAGTGGTTGGGCGATCAACGCGAGAGCGAGGATCAACATCCCGTTCGGTGCGGCCCTCACCGATCTCGCCGAGTTGCCGCCAGGCTCCTCCCGCTCGATCTTGCATGACCCGTATGCGGAGAAGAGTCGTCCGTGGGGGAGATATCTGATCGTCACGTTCGTGATCTTCGCGGTCATTTGGATCACGCGGGTGGAACTTCTCCTTTGGGCGAGACCACACATCGAGCGGATCCCGGTCATTCGCACGTGGTTCCCCGCCGACCACGTCCCGGAGAAGTCCGCGGATCCGACCGTCGCACCATGAGGCCAACCTGAACCCTCCCTCACGGGCCAAGCAAGGTCAACACGATCGGAGTCGTCATCGCGGCAGCCGCCGTCGACAACACGAGGCTGCCGGCGACCGCTCCTTGCAATGTGTCGAACTGTGCCGCCATCAAGTAGACGTTGACACCCACGGAGAGTGACGCGAGCAGTACGACCACGGAGGTCTCGAGCGCAGGCAACCCGAGCGCGACGGCAAGCAGCCATACGACCGCCGGATGAAGCAACAGCTTGATGAGCGTGATGGTCGTGGCGGCGCGCCACTCGTTGCGAAATCCATAGTGCGCGAGACCCATGCCGAGGACGAGCAAGGCGGCCGGGCTCGCGGTACCGCCGACGAGCCGAAGTACGCAGTCGAGAACGAGCGGCAACGTCAATCCCGTGAGGCCAAACAAGGTCCCCCCGACGATCGACGCCACGATGGGATTGCGAGCCACGCTGAGCGCCGTGGCGCCGAGGCCTCGCATCGAGGATGCACCATGGCGGGCCCATTCGACCGAAACCGACACGAGTGTCCACAAGATGAGGGAATTGAATGTGAGCACCAGCGCAACCGCAGGCAACGTTTCGGGCCCGAGCGTGGCGCTGGCCAATGGCACGCCGAGCAAGACGTTGTTCGAGAAGATGCCGCCCATGCCAAACACCGATTGTGCCGTACCATCGAGTTCGAAGACGTGCGCCGCTAGGCTTCGCCCAATGGCAAATACGATGATGCATCCGCCGAAGAATGCGATGAGAAGCCGCGTATCGACCGGCGGTAGCTGGCCGAACTGACTCATCATGCGAAACAACAGGGCCGGAAGCACGACGTTGAATACGGCTTTCGATGCCCATTCGCTCCACGAACGCTTCCACCTCGCCGAAGACCCGATGGCGTAGCCGAGCAGCACCAGGCCAAACAGCGGCGCGGAAAGGACGAAGTACTGCCCGAATGTCGACATCGGCGTCCCCGCGACTCTAATCGTCGAGGGGCCTTCGCACCCCGTTCGCGTGTGAACCGACGCGTCCGACGTCGGAGACTGGAAGCCTCACTTCGAACTCCGTGCTTGGCCCGTACTCTCTCGCACGACGAGTTCGACGCCGTACTGCAATACATCCGCCGTACGTTCGAGCTCGGGATTGGCGATGCACTCGAGCAGTGAACGACAGCCACTCGCCCCCATGCGATGCGCCGGCTGCAGCAGTGTGGTCAACCCGGGAAAATACAGACCACCCTCCGGGATACCGTCGAAACCGACCACGGAAACATCCTTCGGAATCTTCACGCCTTGCTGCAACACGGTGCGCATGAACCCGAGCGCCATCGCGTCATTGCCCATCACCACGGCGGTCGGTCGCGCACGCGAGGGCAGCGCCAAGAACGACTGGGCGTATTCCACCCCCGACTCGGGCCCATAGGTCGACCCAAACCAAACGCGCTTGTCTGGTAGCGCCATCTCACGCTCGTCCAACACCTGACTGAGCCCGCGATGCCGATCGCGTGTATCGATGGATTCACGCGGGCCGCCGGCAAAGGCCACCCGACGATGGCCAAGCCCGATCAGGTGCTCGGCCACTATGCGACCCGCTTCCAGATTGTTGCAGCGCACGATCGAACTCGCGGGCGCATCGATGTCGGGACCGATCAACACGACCGGCAAGCCTGCGGCCGCCGCCGCGGCGAACAGGCCGTGTTCGCGCCGGGTGTACCGGATGAACATCAGGCCATCGACGCGGCGCTCCGAGATCCAGGCCGTGACGCGGCTCGAGTCGTAGCGACCATTCAGCATCAGGCTGGCCAGCAGCACGCTCTGACGGCTATCCGCGAGCTGCTCCTCGATACCCCCGAGGATCTGGGAGAACCAGGTGGTTTGGCTCGTGTACGAGACCACACCAATGCAGCCGGACCGGCCGCTGACCAGGCTCTGCGCCGTGATCGAAGGGGCATAACGCAACTCCCGGATGGCGAGTTGAACTCGGCCTTTGGCTGAAGCACTCGCGCAGCCACCATTCAGCACCCGAGATACGGTGCTCACCGCCACTTGAGCGCGCTCGGCCACCAATCGGATCGTGGGTTTATCCCGATTCCCGGCACCGATTCGCTTACGCCCTCGGGGTGGGCGATCCATATCGTCGGGATCCGGGCGTAGCGGCGATGCCACAGGCCCAACGCTAACATGCGCGGCACTGAGCCAGGATGCCCTCGATACCTTTTTGCCCCTGCGGCCGCGCTTGACCCGAGGGTGCTCTGCGGAGGTTTTGGGCAAATGGCACCGCGGTCCGCGTCGCTCAAGGCGGGTGCAGCCACGCCCATGAGAATCACGGACCGCAGTCTCCGAGCTCAACCAGCGGTTCGCGGCCACGCGCTCGCGTCGACGTTCAAGGTTCGGCGAGCGGCATGGCTCCGTTCGGCGAGTTCGAGCAACTGAATCACCGCGAGAGCTTCGGCCGCGGTGACGGGCGGCGGACCTTGCCCCTGCACGGCATCCGCGAGACCGCGAAAGAATTGCTGGTAACCACCGAGCTCGGTCGGAACGACTTGCCCGTCGGTCGCCCCATACAGCTGGCCATAGCGCGCAGCGTCGTCGCGAGCCCATTCGTCGGCGATCGGTATGCATCCTTGTTTGAGGCGCTCCTCTTGCGGATCGAATCCATACTTGACGAACGTGCCGAGATCGCCGAGGAGCTGAAAGCGAAGATTCGGCGAGGCCGTGAACGGTCGGCTGCCGAGCTGGACTTCCTTGTCAGCGTAATGGAATTGGACGTGGAAATAGTCGCAGACCGAAGACCCATGCCGAAGCGCGCGGAGGCATGCCGTCACCGCGTCGGGTACGCCGAATAGGCAAAGTGCCTGGTCGACCAAATGGGGTCCGAGGTCGTACCAAATCCCGGCCCCTTCCCCTGGCTGTTCGCGCCATCGTTCTCGCACTTGCGGACGAAATCGATCGAATCGGGACTCCAGGATCTGGACCTTTCCCACCACCCCGTCATCCATGATCCGGCGCAAGGTCAGGAAGTCGCCGTCCCACCGCCGGTTGTGGAATACCGATAGCACTCGTTGTGCTTTTTCGGCGAGCGCGATGAGTTCGAAGCCCTGCTCGGAATGGACGACGAAAGGTTTTTCGACGAGCACGTGTCGGCCCGCTTCGAGGGCTCGGCGGGTCAGCGCGGCGTGCACGTCATTGGGAGCCGTGATGATCACGAGATCGGCATCGACCTGATCGATCAATTGTTCCGCGGTCGCGTATACCGGAAGGTTGGGCCGCTCCGCTCGCACGACCTCCGCACGGCGCGTGCTCACGCCAACGACTTCGAATTCATCACTCGAGCTGAGAAACGGCAAATGGAACGTCGTCGCCGACATCCCATATCCGATGAGCGCAGTCTTGATCACACTACGATCATAACCCGAGCAACGCTTCCGGAGGTCGCGTCGAATGTCCGCTAGCGCACACTCTTGCAGTATCGGCGAACGAGCTCGCCATGGACCGAACGAGGCCAATCACGCTCGAATCGTTCGGCCGCAGGAGCTGCCGTGTCTCGCCCATCGACACAAAGCGCCGCAACTTCGAGCGCGATCGCTTCCTCCCGCAGCACCCCCGTCGGGAACGCAGACTGATGGCTGCGGCTACGCTCGAGGGCAAGGTCCGCATCGCCCTTCGAGAGCGCCGTTCGAGCCGCTTCGATGAGCGCGAGTTCGTCCTCGAGCCGATCGACGGGGCTCTGCTCGCGGTCGATCCCCGGGATGGCTTCGGGCGGCTGGGATTGAAGAGGAGCGCGCGTTAGATTTCCGCGTGGACGAGCCAAAGCTCTGTGAGGACGTTCTTCATCCGGGTTCGCTGTGATCGAAACTGGACGTGCCGTTTCGGAGGGGGCTGATCTCTCGCTGTGCTTCTCGGCGCGCGGCTCGGGCCCGGGTTCAACGAGTGCACTCTCCTCCCTTCGCGAGGCCTCTTGTTCGTTGCCGTCCTCCGATGCCACTCGGCTCGACCCTGGGCCCCGTTCGTCCACGAGCTTCGAACTCGGTTCTCGGCTCCCCAGCTTGGGCTCGGCCTGGTCCAGCGTCCCGACCGCGGACGGTGAATCGAAGGCTACCGATTCCACCGGAGCTGGCCACGAGTCGTTGGCTCGGAGGACGGCGGCACCATATCCCGCCGCCGCGCCCACGGCCGCGACGAGAAGCCCCGCACCCCAGCGGGGAAACGAACCGCCGACGCCTCCGTGAGGTGCGCGGATGCGATGCGCAATCCCAGCAACGACTCGCGCCGCTTGCTCGGGGGACGGATCGGGTCGTTCGCGCTCGGCCTCGACCAGTCTTGCAAGCTCGAGTTCGGCAGGATCGTTCAACGCCGTTCCCCCTTGTGCGCCTGTTGGCGACGCACCGCTTGGAGCATGAGTTTCCGAGCTTCGCGCAATCGTGAATACACGGTGTTGTGATTCACTCCGAGCCCGCGCGCAATCTCGGCACAGTTCATTTGCTCGAGCTCCCCGAGCACATAGACCACCCGGTAACGCTGTGGCAGCGTATCGAGCAACCGTACCAATTGATCGGCCGCTTCAGCCCGCTCATACGGATCGGGGGGCTCGTGAGCCCGCACCTCTCGAGCGAGCGCATCCCGCTTGCGAAAATATCGATACCAAGCGCGGCGATGCGATTGTACGACCCGAAGGGTGATCGCGAACAACCAGGTTCGCATGCTCGATCGCCCTTCGAACTCCGCCAGGCGACGCGCCGCGACGACGAAAACCTCTTGCGTGATGTCGTCGAGCGACTCTTCGGGGACACCCAAGCGTCGAGCGCTTCGCCAGACGAATGCGAGATGATCGCGATAGATCTGTTCGAGCTCTCGCTCGGTCGTTCGCGAGGGCATGACCTCGGACGTAGTCTGCGAACCCGCGACGCTCGGTAGCGTGAAGGAGAGCGTATACATGTCAGCGCTCTCCACCTTCGCGGACGATCGTCTCGATGCATTCTTCGCTATAGCCATCGATCCGAACTTCGATGCACGTGGTTCCGCCCGAACGGCCCACCAGGATCCACTTCCACTCTTCCGTATGAGGAAGCACCTGGACGACCCCATCGTTGCGGGAAACGAGCGCGACCGAGTCGCTACTCTCGAAGAGTTGGGCCGTGCTGCTACGTGGACGTCCATAGATGAACGCGACAAGGCCAACGCGAAGCCCGAAGCGGTCGTTGGCAATGCTCACACCGTCTTCGGGAGGGCCGACCGACTCGACCTCGAATCCCGCATAGTCCGGCGCGCACCCGACCAGCAGGAGCAGCCACACCGCTTTTCGTCTCACGGCGCCGCCTCCCGCACGATGATGGGAAATGTCGCGCTGTACCCTTCCGTAGTGATCCGCAGCTCGGTGCTTCCCGGTGCAACTCCGGTAACGCCGACGTCGCGCTCGGTCGGCTCGCTCGCGAACTCAGCCACGTCATAGTCGAGGATCTCCCAGGAAAAGCTCAAGCCGCCCCCGAGGATTCGGTCGAACTCATCCTGCGGCACCACGCGGAGGGAGACGGTTTCTCCGGTGTCCAGCCGGACCTCGGCCAACGACAGCGTCGACTCGTCCTCCAACCTAAGCTGCGTCACGGCCTTGCCATCTAGATAGCGGTAGTCCACGACTTCGTCCTCCAGCATCGCGAGAACCGCAGCGCGGCCCGGCTGCAGGAAGCGAAGAATATCGACGTTGCGCTCGATCAGATCGAGCGCTGCGGACTCGACGCGGGGAATGGGCAGTTCCGGATCATCGGGGACGAAGGTCAGCTTGAAAGGACCGCCCACGGCTTGCGCTGGAGGAAACTCCTCGGGTGAAAAGAAGTCCTCGCAATAGGCGTCGGTGACACCGGTGCAGTCGTAGAAGAACAGCCCACGATTGAGCAAGCCAGGTTCCGAAGCATCGTCACACGCGACGAGCCACACCTCGAGCAAAAGCAGAACCTGCCATCGTCCGCGCTTCATGATGGGCTCCTCGGCTTTCGTGTCCACGATCGCGTCACCCCCGTGAAAAAATCAGCTTCGTCTCGGCGTTGAACCTCAGCTCGACCCCGAGCCAAACCCGCAGGCCCACACGACCCCCTGCATCGACGACGCCATCCAATGCGCGAAAACTTGGCAATTGCGCGGCGATCCACGTCTCGGTCGTCAGCACGAACGCGAGCACCGGTATCACGCGGAAGTTCACGCCACCACTCAACGGAAACACGAGCCAAGGTTGGGCTGGACCGTGCAGCAGTTGAAATCCCTCTTGCTGTCCCAGGAGAGCGCCGACTTCGACTCCCGCGCACAGCGGGAACTCGAACCGCCCGACCCGCGGAACACCGCATCCTCGAACATCCCCCGCGATCAGGCGTAGCTTGAACTGCGACCCGGGTACTTGGGAATACTCGAAGCTTCGACATGACGCGTACAAAGCCCGAAACTCGAGTCGAGCCCTTCGCCAAATGACGCTGGGCGAAAGCGCCGCGCCCCATTCGACCCCTTGGAGTCCGCCGATCCCGACGAACCCTTCGAGTCGCAGACCTCCCCCGAGTTCACGCGGCCCAGGCTCCAAGGGCTCGGCGTTGTCCGACTCGGGCCAGGCCAACGCGGGAATGACCCGGTCGATGTCGAGCTCCGCTTCGATCTCGCGCGCGAGGTCTCGAGATGAAGGGGCAACCCCGTCCGTCGAGTCGGGTTCGTTCGACCGAGCCGAAGCCAACGTCAGTGCAATGATCGTCGCGGTCACACGAGCGAGCGAAGCGCATGACTCGGCATCGAGGGTGCGTTCGAGCAACGTGCCCCCCTGCTCCACCCAGATTTTGAGATTGTAGGTTCCGTCTTCGTTGCGACGAACCCTCGCGATTGCCCATGGAACGGAGCCTTCGACCTCGAGGAGGCGCTGTTGAAACTCGACTTCGGCTTCCTGAACACCTGGACAATCGTTGGGCGCGTCCCAGTAGAGCTGGGGCTTGACCTCGGTACCCGGTAGCTCGGGCGGATGCGCGAGTAGACCGAAGGGGGACGCCAAACCGACCCACATCCCGGCAACGCTCGCGAACGACATGACCACGTCCCGGCGCCACGGTATCGCCCCGCGACCAGGGCGCCAACCATGGCGACGTCTTCTCGCGGGACCGAAAGCCACGGACGGGTCGATTTGCAGTTCCGAGGGCCGGTACCGTGTAACGCGAGCGGGCGTTCGAGCGATACGCCGGTCGCATGTTCTCGAACGGCGGAGGGGAATGCCCCACGAACGGCCACATCGGTTGGGTGTGGGGGACGCGTATATTGCGCGGTGTTCTCGTTTCCGCGCGCGAACAAGTAGGGCCGAACGACTCCATTCGGCTTCGTTCCGTAGCGTGGAACCCCTTCTCGTCTGAATTCTCGATTGGCGCCAATATCGCCAGGTTGACACATTGACGAAATCGTCCACTCCTCGTTGACCGACGAGTCAATCAAAGACAGCCGAACATGCCGCGGTCACCTCAAGAGAACGAAGAGATTCGATCCCATCGACGCGAATGCATCGTTCGCGCGGCAACGCGAGTCTTCGCCGAAAAGGGACTGTCGCGGACCAAGGTCAGCGACATCGCCTCCGCTGCGGGGCTCAGCCACGGCCTTCTCTACCACTACTTCGCGAGCAAGGACGCGGTTTTCGAAGAGATCGTCGAAGAGATGATTCGCCGGATCGATGCCGATATGCACTGCTCCCATCCGCGGGCGATCGATCGGATCGCTCACGCGATCACCAGCCGTCACGACCTCCTCGAAACGGATGCCGTCGACGCCTCGCGGGTCGTGATGCAAGCGGTCCTCCAGGGCGAAAAACTCTCCGCGCACGTCCAAGGACGACTGAATGCACACCTGACCGGTGTGCTCGGCAGGCTTCGCGATTGGTTCGAAGAAGCTCAAGCCGATGGCGACATCGACGATTCGTTGTCCGCGGAAGAGCTGACGCGAACCACGTTGTTCTTGTTTCGCGGCATGTCCATCCGCGTTCCAGAGTTTCTCCTTCCACTGCCTAGCGCGCACACGTTGTTGCGTCTGCTCGGTCCTGCACGCCGGGTCTGCGGACATTGTCTCCGACCTCCTGGGCCGGCCGAGCACGCCATGAAAACCCTGAAGAAAAGTGAGCCGAGTCTATGAAACCGTCTGGGTCGATCCTGACGCATTGTGTTGCGCTGCTGCTCATCGCCACGAGCTGCACCCAAGCGCATTCCGAAGAATCCGTAGTCCAAAAGATCGAATCCAAAACCGTCGACGTCCATGTCGCGACGGCGGTCGCAGAGAAGCGACCCACCGTGATCGTACTCGATGGGACGCTCATTCCCGACGAGGAATCGAACGTGACCAGCGTCGTCGCCGGACGTGTAACGGACGTATTCGTCGAACGCGGGAGCAAAGTGAAAGCGAACGCTCCACTCGTTCGACTGCGCGACGTCGACTACCGCATCTCCGCCCAGATCGCGCAAGCCCAGCTCCAACAAGCGCGCGCTCGTTTGGGCATGAACGAGAAGGATCCGCCGCCAAAGGCTGATGCCCTCCCCGAGGTCACCATGGCTCGATCCGAGATGGACTTGGCGGCAAGCATGCTCGCGCGCGCCGAGGAGCTCTCGCGCAGTGGCGCGATGTCCCAACAGGATCTCGACTCCGCGCGGTCGCGGGCGGCCTCGGCTTCGGATCGCTATCAATCCGCTCGCCATCAGGCTCGAGCGTCCCTCTCCTCGCTCGATTTGGCGAAGGCCCAACTGAACCAAGCCTCGACCTCGGTCCGTGAGGCCACCGTCAGGGCCCCGTTTGCCGGCGAGATCGCGAATCGCATGGTTTCGAGCGGGGAGTATGTAGGCCCCCAATCTCCACTCGTTACGCTCGTTCGCACCGATCCACTTCGGCTCGAGCTCTCAATCCCGCAACAACACCTGAGCGCCGTGCAAGTGGGCGAAACCGTGACCCTCACCTTCGACTCGATCCCAGGGGAGAGATTCGAGGCAAAGGTTCACTACATCAGTGCGGCCGTCAAACGCGACACGCGGTCGTTGGTCGTGGAGGCCATCGTGCCGAATCCCGACGGACGGCTGCGCCCCGGACTGTTCGCGACCGCCCGCTTGCATACGGGCGACGAACAGGCGGTCGTCGTGATCCCCTCGTCAGCCGTGCGAACCGAAGCTGGCGTCTCGCGGGTGTTCGTCGTCAACGAGGGCAAGATTCAAGAACGCGTCATCTCGATCGCCGAACACGGAAACGACACGACCGTCGTCTCGGATGGTCTGTCACAAGGTGATGAGGTCGCCGTCGACACGCTCGACGATTTGGCCGACGGCATCGCGGTCCGCGTACTGCAAAACGGACAGGAAGGATAGCGCTCATGCAGTGGCTCGCAGCAGTTTGCGTTCGGCGCCCCGTGTTCACGTGGGTGCTCGTGTTGTCGCTCGGCGTGTTCGGCATCTTCAGCCTGTTCGGCTTGGGCGTCGATCGATTCCCCAAGATCGATTTCCCCGCGATCGTCGTGACGACGGTGTTACCGGGAGCATCTCCAGAGCAAATCGAAACGGAGGTGACCGAGCCGATCGAAGAAGAGCTCAACTCGATCGCCGGCCTCGATGAGCTGACGTCGATGTCCTACGAGGGCTTCAGCGTGGTCATGGCTCGGTTCGAGCTCGAAAAGCCCACCGCGGAAGCGTCGGAAGAGGTCCGCGACCGCGTGGGTCGAGTGATCTCGAGACTTCCCGACGGGGTGGAACAACCGCGGATCGAGAAGATGGACCCTGACGCGGCCCCGATCATGTTCGTTGCGGTCCGGAGCGCCCGCAGCCCGCTCGAGGTCACCGACTTCGCCGATCGGGTCATTCGTCGGCGTATCGAATCACTCGCCGGGGTCGGAGGTATCGCCATCGAAGGTGGGCGTGCTCGGGAGATCCAGATCGTCGTCGATCCCGAACGTCTGAGCGCCCTCGATTTGACGGCCCGCGATGTTCAACGCGCTCTCGCCACGGAAAACGTGGAAATTCCAGGAGGGGACGTGCAGGAAGGCGGCCGAATGCTGCAGCTGCGCGTAGCCGGACGCGTCCGCACGCCCGAGGAATTCGCCCTCGTGCCGATCCTCGAGCGCGACGGACATGTGATCCGCATCGGGGATGTCGCGAAGGTGGAGGACACGGGGGCCGACCCTGAATCGATCGCGACGATCAACGGCGAAGAAGTCGTGATCCTCACGATCCGCAAGCAGTCGGGGGCAAACACCGTGGCGGTCGTGGCTGCATTGCGCGAGCGAATCGCGGAGATCGAGCAAAACCTCCCACCGAGTTATTCGCTCACAATCGTTCGTGACGAGAGCGAGTTCATCTCGAACTCGATCCGTGCGGTGGAAGAACACCTCATCGTAGGCGGGTTCTTGGCCGCCCTGGTGGTGCTCTTATTCTTGCGGAACGGTCGGTCGACGATCATCGCGGCGCTCGCGATCCCGACTTCGATCATCTCCACGTTTGCCCTCATTGGGGCACTCGGGTTGACCCTGAACATGATCACGTTGCTGGCGTTGACCTTGTCGGTCGGCATCGTGATCGACGACGCGATCGTCGTCCTCGAGAACATCGTGCGATTCGTCGAAGAAAAGGGCTATTCGCCTCGACGAGCTGCGGTCGTGGCAACTCAAGAGATCGGGTTGGCGGTGTTGGCGACGTCCTTGTCGCTCGTGGCGGTGTTCCTGCCCATCGCCTTCATGACCGGAATCATCGGCCGGTTTCTTTCGAGTTTCGGATTCACGATGTCGTTCGCGATCATCGTGTCGTTGTTCGTCTCCTTCACTTTGACGCCGATGTTGTGCGCACGGTGGTTGGGAGGGCCCGAGCCACACCGAAGTCCCGAAGCGACCGATCCCGGCATCCCCGCGGAAGAGTCGGCCAATTCCGGCGCCCTTACACTGCAAGGTCGTGAGTCCGAAATGGACCTCGAGTATCCCGATCCTCCGCCCGGTAACCGGAACGAGGAACGAGCGCTGTACCGCGCTTGGTCGCGGGGCGAGCGGACGATCCACGACGTGCCAGGCCAGGTCGTGGGTCACGTCCAAGGCGGATGGGTCTACTCGATCATCGAAACGGCTTATCTACGCTTGCTCGCTTGGTCGATGCGAGCGCGTTGGGTGGTCGGCCTCATCCTCGTCGCGGCGCTCTACTCCCTCGGCCCGCTCACAGCCGTGGTCGCCAAGAACTTCTTGCCCAACGAAGACGAGGCGCGCTTCGAAGTGGTTGTGCGCGCTCCGGAAGGAACATCCCTCGCGCAGACCCAGCTCATCGGCGAACGGATGGCCCGAGCGATCCGCAACGTCGACGGGGTGACGACGACGGTTCTCACCGCGGGAGCACCCGCCGGTGACTTGAGCGGACGTGGCGCAAACGAAGCTTCACTCTACGTTAGCCTGGTCTTGGCCGATCAACGGCCCCTGTCACAGGACGAGATCATCGTCCAGGTCCGCGACAACGTCCTCCCGCCCGTCACGCCACCGAATGTGACGGTCCTCATCACTCCGATCGCGGCGTTCGGCGGATCGGGGCAACAAGCAGCTCCCGTCCAATACATCATTTCCGGTCCGGACATCGAAAAGCTCGACGTCTACACCCAGAAGATGCTCGAGGACGTCCGCAAAGTCGAAGGGGTCAGTGAAGCGAGCACGTCCCTCATCACGGGACGCCCAGCGTACGTCGTGCACATCGACAGGCGGCGTGCCGCCGACCTCGGAGTGAGCGTCGTCGATGTGGCGACGGCGTTGCGTCTGATGGTCGGTGGCGTCGAAGTCACTGACTACAGCGAATCCGGTGAGCGTTACGACGTCGTCGTGCGTGCGGCCTTGGATGCACGGCGGCGACCTGACGAAATCGCACAGATCACGATTCCATCGCTGCGCGGAGTCCCCGTCCGGTTGGCCGACGTGGCCACGATCACGGAAGCCGAGGGACCGGCCAGGATCACCCACTTTGGTCGCGAGCGTAACAGCACGATCTTCATCAATACGCTGCCAGGTTCGTCCGAGCAGACGATCATCGACGCGCTCGAGCGGATCCGCGGCGAACTGAACATGGACCCCGGCTATCGCGGGACTCTCTACGGCCGTTCACGCGAGCTCGGACGCGCGTTGAACAGTTTCTTGGTGGCAGTAGCGCTGTCGTTCACCTTCATGTACTTGGTGCTTGCCGCTCAGTTCGAAAGTTGGCTGCATCCAGTCACCATCCTCGCATCGCTGCCGTTGACATTGCCGTTCGCGATCTTCTCGATCTACATCCTCGGCCAATCGCTCAATCTCTACTCGATGCTCGGCGTCCTCGTACTGTTCGGGGTCGTCAAGAAAAACTCGATCCTCCAGATCGATCACATGCGGGAACTTCGACGCCAAGGCTTGGCGCGAGCCGACGCGGTCATGGTCGGGAATCGCGATCGTCTGCGGCCGATCCTGATGACGACGATCGCATTCGTGGCCGGCATGATCCCGTTGCTCGTCTCGAGCGGTGCGGGCTCGGGGACCAACCGATCGATGGGTTCGGTCATCGCGGGCGGACAAACGTTGTCGCTCGTGCTGACGCTCATCGCAACACCTGTCATCTTCACCTGGCTCGATGACATTGCCCACTCTCGCGTCGCTCGCGGGCTCCGCTATGCCATGGTCTGGCCCTTCGCACAGCTCGATCGACTGGTGAGCCGCCGCCGTCCATCCGCCAGCGGAAACGACCGGCCCGAGGATCCTTCGACGCCAACCCACGACTAGAAGCGCTAGGAAACCGAAAGACACCACCGATGCCAAGCTCGATCCTTTTCGCTCTGAGCGTCGCGACGGTCGTTGCGTCGCTTGCAGCCGCCGACGAGCCCGAGGTCGCTGCCCTCCCCCCCGTCACGCCACCCGTCGAAGCGTCCGCGGCCGTGGCAGATCCCGTGACCGTCGACGCCCCGGCTGGACCCATTGACCTCGCCCTCGCCATGGTTCCAGGTGGACTCACCGCGGACGAGGTTGCTGCCAAAGCCGTCGCGCACGGACCGTCGATCGATGTCAAACACGCCGACATCGAAATCGCAGCAGCCCGGGTCGATCAAGCGATCGCGCGCTATATGCCGCAGCTCCAAGCCCGCGCTTCGTACAATCGCCTTTCGGACGTCAATCTGCAGTTCGGTTCCGGTGCTCTCGTGGGCGCCACCAATCCCGGACTCCTGCAGGTCGGCGTATGCCCGGACGGCACGATGGGATGCGTCGTGGATACCCAGGGGGTCCCGGTCGGCGCCGCTCAATTCAATCTCCCCGTCATTCTCGACAACTACCTCACGCAGGCATCCCTCTCCCTACCGATCTCGGACTGGGTACTGCGAGCCTTTCGTGGCATCGAGGCCGCGCGGAAATCCAAGGACGGAGCCGAACTCGCGAAGACAGCAGAGATCCGGAAGGTCGCAACCGATGCTCGGATTTCCTACTACAATTGGCTTCGCACGAAGGCCCAAGTCGCCATCGCTCGTGATGCGATCAGGGGCGCCTTCGCGAATCTCCAAGAAGCCGAGACGCGCTATCGCGTTGGGGTGATTCCCGCGGCGGAGATGTTGCGGATCAAAGCGTTGCATGCCGGAACGGTCGCCGTCGAAACCCAAGCCGTGGCCCTGGAAGCGTTGGCTCGATCTCAGCTCGCCATCATCATGGATGAACCGGTGCAGGACTACGCCATCGGCGAAGACATCCTCCAGCCCGCCCTCGAAGAAGAGGTGTGGCCGGAGATCGGGACGCTCGTCGAGGAAGCACACAAACAAAGACCCGAGCTCGCGTCCTTACAAGCCCAGCAGTTCGCCCTCGACTCCGGGATCAAGAGTCAGCGAGCGGGTTACTACCCTCGCCTCGAGGCCACGGGCGAGGCAACCTACGCAAATCCCAACTCTCGTTACTTTCCCGTACGGCGGGAATGGAGGGCGACCTGGTCTGCCGGCGTGAGCCTGACCTGGAATTTCACGAGCATCGCGAGCAACCGAACTCAGATCATGGAGTTGCAAGCACAAGGTCGAGGTCTCGACGCTCAGGTCGAGCAAATCACGCGAGCCATCGAGCTCGAGGTCACGAATGCTTGGATCGAGCGCGCTCGAGCGATCGCTGCGGTCGCCCCGGCAGAAGTGAACCGTGAAGCGAGCGAAGCCGCCTACGCGGCCACGAGCGCCCAGTTTCGCACCGGTGCTGCCACGGCCACGGACGTGGTGCAGTCGCAAAGCCAGGTCTTGAGCGCCCGACTCCAAGCGATCAACGCGAGGATCGACATTCAGGTCGCCAATGAGAGGCTGGCCTACTCGACTGGGCGAGCCGTCGTCCCCGGTCAAAACCCATAACGAGAGTCCGACGACGCAGGCCGGCGGCCGATCCGAGGATGGTCAGTCGTCAGCCCGAATTCGAGTGGGCCTGGACTTGCTCGACCCACTCCTCTAGCTCTTCACGAACATCGTCCCCGGCAAGCATGGCGGACACGAGGACAACACCTGCTTGTAAGAGTTGTCGCAAGGAGTTCAATTCATCATCGACCGTTCCCACCAAGGCATTCGGGGTCATCGCCCGCGCTGGTATCAAGCTTGAGGTGCAGGAGCCGATCGCTTGATCACGTCGTCGATGACTTCGCAGAGCCGGGCTCGAGAGACGGGCTTACGTACGATCACGTGGCGCTCGTGGGCCACATCGCGTCCGGTGAGGACGATTCCGGGAATCCCCCAGCGCTGCTCGAGCTGTTCGAGCAACCAAAAGCCATCCCGTTCGTTGGGATCGGAGAGATCGAGATCGGCGATCGCGACCTGTGGACGCGAGGTCGACGCAGTCGTGAGACCGTTGTCGATGTCATCGACCGCCAACACCTCGTAGTACCGTCCGAGCGCACAGCGGAGCGCTTTGAGGACGAGGCTGTTGTCGTCGACGATGAGGATCCGAACCGCCATGGTGCCTGCTCCTTGGCTCACCGACGTGGGGCCCGGAAGGCCCATGAACCCACCCGGACCATAACGGCAATCGCTTGCAGGTCGGGCAAGGAAATGGCTTCCGTCCGCAGCGAAAGGCCCCCCGCCCGCCACTTCGAGACTGAAGGGGCATCCCCAAATGGAGGCCCAGAGGCCGACGCGAAGCGTAGTGTCTGAGACCAAACCATCATCGGATGTCCGCAATTGGAACCACGGCCCTCGCTGGATCGCCCATCCAGGATCGGCGGCGATGCTCGCTCGAAGCTCACGTTTTCGCCTTGAACACGAAGTATCGATTCGCAATGAAGTTGAAGCCCGTTCCTGCGGCGATTCCGACAAGCGCGGCGACTTGCGGCGAGAGCATGGGTACACCCCGTAACACTGCCAAAGCGGCGGTGAAATTGAGCACCGCTCCGACCGACGACGCCACGCAAAACCCAATGAACTGGCTGAGCATGGAAGCGTCGCGCGCGTAGTGGAATGTGAACCTGCGATTGAGCAAGAAATTGGTCACCACGCTGACCGCGATCCCGAGCGCGATCGCCAAGTGGTGCGATGCTCCCGACCTCAGCAACGTCGTGAGGATCGCAAGGTTCACGACGACCCCGGAGGCACCGACCACCATGAACTGGACGAAGGCACTCCACGTCGCGTATTTGAAACCGTAGAGTCGGCTGAGGTGAACGAGGTATCTGAGCTGTTCTTTGAGGTTCAGTTTGCTTTCGCCATGGACGCGATCGGTAAAATGGATCGGAACCTCTCCGACGTTCTCGATCCGACATTTGACGATGAGTTCGAGGCCGATCTTGTAGCCGACGGGATTGAGGTGCTCGGCCCTCACGAAGTCGCTTCGGCGAAGTGCGAAGAATCCCGCCATGGGGTCCTTGACGTCGGTGAAGGGTCGCGCGAGCAGCGTGGCGATCTTACTATTGAACCAACGATAGAATCCCCACTCGTCATCGGTGCTTCCGCCAGGGACATACCGCGATCCAATGACGAATTGTTGCCCTGACTCGAGCGCCAAGACCATGTTGGGGATCTTCTCCGGCGGATGGGAAAGGTCCGCATCCATCACGACGAGGACGGGATGCTTGGCAAGCCTCAGTCCATCGACGACCGCAGGGCTCAAACCTCGATTCCGCGTCCGAACCACGATGCGAACCCATGCCGGGGCGTGATCCCGGACCCACTCCTCACTGCCGTCGGCGCTGTCGTCATCCATGATGATGACCTCGAGGTCGATCCCGTACCGATGCTTGAGCGCGTCGATTCGCGCGACGAGGTGGGGTAAGTTCTCGCGCTCTCGGTAGGTTGGTACGACGATCGAGACTGCCGTGAGGATCCGGATCTCGGCCAGCCGCGACGGATCGGCACGCTGTTCGTCTGCGTCGGTCGAGGGAAGCCCGAGGTTCACGGGTTGAAGCATGGAGACTGCCAGCACTGTAGCGTTCGAAGAGGGTGCTGCCACCCGCGGCGAAGGCCCGTCCTGACCCTCGCGTCAGCTGACCATGCGAGCGCCCAATTCACGGGCAACGCTGCATCGAACCAAAATATGTGTCGCGAGTTCGCTGACCTCATCCGGGTCGAATCGATCAACGACGGCGATGCCACCCTTGCGAGCAAGTCGATACGAGCGTGGGAGCCGAAGCGGGCAGCACGCGGTCCGCCAAACTGGAAGGAACGGACACGCTCGGCCTTACCGCCGCAAAGCGGTCGTTCTGGCGCGGAAACAGCCGGCCCACGCAAACCGCACTCGTTGGAAGGACCGGGACCGCGACTTCGGCTGAGCAGCGGGGCGAGCGGCCGCTTGACCCCCGCAGGGGGATCGCGTACAGAGCTCGCCATCGCTTGGTCAGTCGACTCGTGTATCGTCGTGGCTTCACGATGTCGGAGGACGACGAACCAGCGTCGAAGGTCAGACTCACGAGGAACGCACCCATGTTCGTGCGGGCGAGGGCTATTCGGGTTGCGACGGCCCGGAAAGAAGCTCAGGCCGCCGACGTGACTACGGCAGATCCGATCCACATCGACTCCTCACGGGGTCCACGTCACCATGGGCGACGGCCATACGACCGACGCCAAAGAAAGGTATGAATGGCCAGAAGCAACTATTCTGCCGGGAAGCGCCAGCGCGAACGGGACAAAGAGCGAAAGAAGCGCGAGAAGGAAGACCGCCAGCGCGAGAACCGAGAGGGGACCGGAGGCGGAATCCCGATCGCCACACCCGACGAAATCCAAGGTGGCAGTATGCGGTCCATCGAAGAGGTGATGGAAGCGGTCCATGGTCGTGCCAGCGGGGACTTGGTCGAAAGTTCGATTCCCAGCCGCCTCTATATCGGGGGATTGAACTGGAACGTCACCGAAGAGGATCTGCGGATCAAGATGCAGGAATTTGGCGGGGTCAAGGAGGTCGTGATCGTGACCGACCGCGACACCGGTCAATCGCGAGGTTTTGCCTTCGTCACCATGGCAGACCACCGCGATGGAACCCGGGCAATCCGCAAATTGGACGGTTCCGAGTACGAAGGCCGAACGTTGGTCGTCCGGCAAGCGACGGAACGCCCACGATAACCGCGGGCGTTCACCAAACCCACGGAAACAGCCGATACCGCACCCGTTGCGTATAGGCTTCGTATCCGGGGAGCTCGCGGCATAAGAACCGCTCTTCCAGCAATAAGCGCACGACGAGCAACGAAAGTGGAATCGGCGTGCTCACGAGAGCCGACGTGGAACCCAGCCAAAGCGCGCTTCCGACAAGAAACACCACGACGCCCGTGTAGAGCGGGTGGCGAACGTACGCGTAGACTCCACTGTCGACGAGCCGATGACCCCGTTCGACTTGACGTCGGACGGCCGTAGCGAGAAAGCGGTTCTGCCGAAGCGGCAAGAACGTCCAACCGAGGGAAACCACCACGAGGACGAGGCCCAGGATGGCCGCTCCACGCGGGGGCGGAGGCAGCCAACGCAGATACGACACGTCGATCGCAGCAAATGCGAACCACGCGAACGTGGTCAGCAGGAGCGACGAGATCGCCAGCTTGTCGCTCCAAGGCTGGTCGGGTTGTATCGCAGGCCGCAATCGCTCACGCAGCAGCTCGCGATCGTGCGCGAGCAACCAGATCCCCATCCAGGCTGCCGCCCCGATCGTAACGGCGATGAGAATCCAAGCCTGCCACCAACGCACGGTCCAGGCGGGCACAAAGAGGATGAGAGCGAACAATACGAAGCCTACGAGGAGAGAGCCGGCGAGTTGCAGGCGGAGCATGGAGAGATCTTGACACACCCGGCTCGAACACCGCATGCGTCTCGAACGAGGAAGCCGCATGCCATTCGTCGAAGCAGGACAGGTTCGCCTCTGTTACGAGACCTTCGGCCACGGCCGCCCACTGGTCCTCATCTCGGGTCTTTCGTTGCAGATGGTCCTCTGGGACGTTGGGTTCTGCGAGGCCCTCGCCAACGAAGGATTCCACGTCATTCGGTTCGACAACCGCGATGTCGGACTCTCGACTCGATTCCGCGAGCGTGCGCCCGTCCCCCTCGATGCGCTCGTGCGAGCGTTTGCGTTGGGGCATTCGGTGAACGCCCCTTATCGGCTCGAAGACATGGCCGATGATGTGGCGCACTTGCTCGATGCCTTGGGGATCGCCGACGCCCATGTCGTTGGGTCCTCGATGGGGGGGATGATCGGCCAATGGCTTGCGCTCCGACACCCAGAGCGAGTTCGCTCGCTGACGTCGATCATGTCGACCACGGGTGCTCGGCGAACGCTGATACCGACCCCCACGGGCTTCCGCGCTCTTTTGGCGCGTGCCCCCACGACCGCAGCGGAGACCGAGTCCACGCTACTCCGACACCTCGACCTCGTGGGTGGACCGCGTTTTCCACAAGATCGCGAGCAGACCAAAGCGCTCGCTCGATTGTGCTTCGAACGCGGCTTATCGGACGGAGGGGCGGCTCGCCACTTTGCCGCGGTCGTCAGCGGTCGTGATCGCACCCCCTTGTTGCAGTTCGTCCGTGCTCGCACGCTGGTCATTCACGGCACCGCCGATCCACTCATTCGCCCGATGGGCGGGTACCTGACGGCGCGATCGATCCCTGGCGCTCGGCTGCTCATGATCCACGGCATGGGTCACGACCTTCCACCAGGCACTTGGCCAACGATTAGCCAAGCGGTTCGAACCATCGCGGGGCGTTCAGGATGAACGCGGTGCCGCCGTCCATACGCCGCCAGGTTCGAAAGCGATGGGCGACGTGATACTACGCCTCGAGATCGTCGCGACCATGCCGAGCCTTCGAGGCCACTCTGCGCTTGGAAGATCGAAATGGGGGTTGCGACCTTCGCAGCATGCGCCCCGCTCAGTTTGGCGACACCAGCGCCCCTCACCGAACCGTAAGAAGTTTGGAGACACCCCCGCACCAAACCGATACCGTTTGGAGAACTGGTGCTGACTCCTCTCCAAGTTCTGTACGGCAATGCAGAGGTTTCTGCGCTCCGCCCAGACACCCTGGACATCGTTCGTGCCCTCGTGTCGTCAGCCGAAGACCTCTGCAAGTGGTACGTCGAGGTTCAAGAACTGACCGAGCAGCGCGAACGGTGCCGCGGAAAAACCGAGCAATTGCTCGCCGAGGTTCGTCGGTTTGGTCGCCAGACGGAGTTCGGTTTGCGTGCGACGGCTTCGGAGTCGACGAGCCCGGAGATCCGTCAGCTTGGTGAACACGCGATCGCCGCAGTCGCTGGGCTCGTCGAAACGTGGTGCACCGATCAAGAACAAGACCTGGCCACTCAACTCGGTTGGCTCGACGACCGAGTCCATGAGCTCGAAGAAACCATGGTCTCGGCCTTGGCGCAGCTCCTGACCTCGCTGAAGAATGCGTCGAGCGAGCGGCGCTTTCGCAGCGCGCTCGAAGAAGAGGGCTATCGAAATGCGGCGAGTATCGAGGTCGTACCGGGCGTGAAGCTCGGCCTCGAGCTGCATAGCGAGATCTCCGAGGTTCCCCGTCGCCTTCGGTCGCTCGTGGGAATGACCACGAGGGTTCAGTTGGGAGTTCGGCGCAACCGCAAAACCAAAGCGAACGAACCGTTCGTCCTCGTTCTCGACGATTTTTTTCTCATCGACAGCGAGCTATCTCCACACGGCGCGTCACTGCGGCTGAGCGCACACGTGGACGGGCGTGATCCCTTGGGCCTGCAGCTCGCGGTCGTCGGCGACGAGCTTCCCACCGGTCGCGTACTGCGAGGCAACAAGGAGCGCCTGGTCCTACCGGCGAGCGATCGTCCGGCCCTCGGCCGACTTTGGCATGCGATGCAACAAGAGGCCGATCGCATGATGGGTGGACCCATGAGCTTCGGCGGCTTTCAACTCGATGACGCTCCGGTGAGCGAACCCGCGCACATGGTCGACATCCTCGAGCGGGTGGTGCAGCACTACCGGCCGATCGTGCGCAAGATCGCAGAGTTCAGCCCGGCACCCAACGAATTGAGTTTGAAGGTACGCACCCCGGACGGGCGGAGCTCGGATCTCTCGCTCAAACGTGAGGAGCTCGCGGGCAAGTACGCGGCCATGCCGGAAGATCTACGGCGTAAGTTCGCCATCGCCGAGCTCATGCCGTTTGGGGACTCGAACCCCACAGCGAACGGCGCTTGGCGCCATGGCGGGCGGCTGGCCAATGGAACCGCGTCGTTCTCGGGCCTTCGACCCATTCAGCTCGATCCTTCGGTCTTCGGTGAGGAAGACGACGCCGTCGAAACGAACGCCCTGCGATCCCGCAAGAGTCCGTCTCGGCAGCGCTAGTACTCGGTGCCGGAAGTTCGTAGCCGGTTATGCACGGCACTACGCCACGATGGCTGCGTTGCTCGACGCTCACCGTATTCCCGATACGACTCGGTCTCGCGCCTTGCTCTCGCGGCGCAGCTCCGCGCCTAACCGGCCACGAACTTCCGGCACCGAGTACTAGCTTTCTTCAGGGGCCTTTCGCAAAGGCCCTCGCTGCTGCTGCAAAGCTGCCTCCGCTCACCCCAAACGCACGCATACCGGCTCCTCACCAGGAGCCCGTGTTCGGCATACTGAGCCAAGGCTCGCGAGGCGGCAGCGCTTCGCCGCGCTGCAAGAGTTCAACGGAAATCTGATCGGGTGATCGAATGAACGCCATCCGTCCGTCGCGAGGCGGTCTGAGAATGGTGATGCCTGCCGCACTCAACTTCGTGCAGAGCTCGTAAATGTCCTCGACCTCGTACGCGACGTGACCGAAGTTCCGGCCTTGAGAATAGGGTTCGCCTTGGTCCCAATTGAAGGTGAGTTCGAGTTGAGCGGTATCGTCTGGAGCAGCCAGAAACACGAGCGTAAACCGCCCTTGCGCGTGCTCGGTCCGACGGACCTCGCGTAGCCCCAGATGCCCGAAAAACGTGAGTGCAGCCTCGAGGTTCAGCACTCGAATCATGGTGTGGAGGTACCGCATGCTCGGATAGTAGCCTCTCGGTTCCTCGGGTTTGTTGCAGGTCGTGCAAATGAAAACGCGCGTCTCGGACCATGTTCCGGCGCGCGTCTTCCACCCTCTCACCTGAAATTCTTCGCGCCCCCAAAAGGGGGCGGAGCTCCCTCACCCCAAATCCCGGGGATCTTCTTCACGCCCCAGCGGGCACCTCGCAATGCCATTGGGGCTGCGCTTCTTCACGCCCGATGTGAGAGGCGCCTCCGTCACGCCCCACGGCTGCCGAATCAAGTCTTGTAGCGCTTAGGCTCGATGTTGTGCTTACTCACTCTCAACCCCATCACGCGTTCGGTCAACCCGAGCGAGCGTGCCGCGGCCGCCTTGTTGCCGCGATGTTGCTTCAAGGCATCCACGATGAGCTCGCGCTCGAGCCCTTCGATGGCGGCTTGCAACGTTCCTGGGTGCGCAGTTCCGGTCGTCTCCGCGGTCTGCAGGGTCGGAGGCAAGTGATGCGCACGGATGACATCGTCGGTGGTGAGCAAGACCGCTCGCTCGATGCAGTTCTCGAGCTCGCGAACGTTGCCCGGCCAGTGATAGGCCATCAGCATGTCGATGGCTGGCGTGGAGATCCGGCGCACGTTTTTCCCGTTTTGCCGTGAGTATTTCTCCACGAAGTGGTTGGCCAACAGGAGGATGTCCGACCGACGTTCCCGGAGCGGCGGCATCGTGATCTCGAACACGTTGAGGCGATAGTAGAGGTCTTCGCGGAACAGCCCGACCTTGGTCAGTGCTTCGAGATCGCGGTTGGTGGCCGCGAGCACGCGAATATCGACCCGAATCGTCTTGCTGCCACCGAGTCGCTCGAACTCGCGTTCCTGGAGCACTCGGAGTAGCTTGACTTGAGTTGCGGGCGAGAAATCACCGACTTCGTCGAGGAAGATCGTTCCGCCTTCGGCAAGCTCGAACCGTCCTTTGCGAGCCGTGATTGCGCCCGTGAACGCGCCACGCTCGTGACCGAACAACTCGCTTTCGAGGATGCTCTCGGGCAAAGCCGCGCAGTTCACCTTGACGAACGGTTTGCCATTGCGATCGGAGGATTCGTGGATCGCCTCTGCCACCAGCTCTTTGCCGGTCCCACTCTCTCCGCGCACGAGCACGGTGGCAGCACTGCGAGCCACCTGAGCCACCTGCGCGTAGACCTCTCGCATCCGCTTGTCATCGCCGACGAGACGGGTTGGCGGTCGATCTTTGAGTTTGATGTGTAGCCGAACGTTCTCCTCTTCGAGCTGCCGCCGTTCCTCGCGAGCGGTCAATCGGAGCCGCACCGCGAGCGCAACCATGGAGGAGATGATCTGCAGGATACGTGCGTCCTGCGTCATCGCCGTTCCGTCGCCGAGGCGCCGTTCAGCGCTCAGCGTGCCCACGACATCGTTGCCGACCTTGATCGGAACGCAGATATGCGAGTAATCGCCTTCTTGGTCGCGGCGGTCCAACGCTCGATGAAGGAAGCGGGGTTCGTTCGCGATGCTCGGAACGAGGATGGGTTTGCCCGTCTCGATCACCTTCCCGATAACGCCTTCACCTGGCCGATAGCGGCCGCGGCGCATATTTGCTTGGGGCATCCCATGGGCTTCTTCGATCTTGAAGTCCCCATCTTCGGGATCACGAAGGGTCAGAGTGGCTCGCTCGAAACCGATCCGGGCGGCGAGGGTCGAGACGACGTCGGCCAGGCTCGCGGTGGCACCCACGACTTGGCTCAATTCCGACAGGGTCGAGAGGTCCCGTGCATCACGGTCCGCGACGTTCAACGTCGTCGGGGGGGACAGCTCCATGGCTTCAGGAAATCCTACCATTGTGTATGTTCCATTCATTGGTTTGAGGGAAGACTTTGTGATTGGCACGCGTTTCTGGGGCTCTGCGAGACCTTCCAACGCGTAGGTACCCTACATTTCTGAAACCGACCGTTCTGTAGGAATCCAATTCCCCAGATCGGGTGTGCCGGCAAACAAAAAGGGCCGATAACCGGCCTTAGATTGCCGATTTGGCGAGAAACAACGGACTGCGCCGATTCGGTCCGTCATCCAGCGACGCTTCATGTCCGAATGTTGTGCAATGTCTGAGCCAACTCGGGACACCCAACTTGAAGGTCTTCGAGAGGCGGACAGGACGGCGTCGAACGGGCCCCCGTGGCGCCACCTGGGGAAGTCACGGCAACGAGTCCAACACGGGTACCGACTCGTGGTTTTCACGATCGCTTCCTCGAAAACACCCACTACGGACCGCCGACCCATCATCGGCTCGTCGCGTTGTCTCCCAGTGAGCACCACAGTCACGTTTTCGCATGTTCGAAGCGTCGACTGGGCGAAAAGCGACGACGCAGCGTCCGTCATCGATGCCGACGATGGGTGCGGTGAGCGACCCGTTCGCGAAGTCTGCTTCACGCCCCCAACGGCGGCTGACTTCCTTCGCGGGCACCAAGGATGCCAAACGGACGACGGTAGGCTTGCGAACCATGCTACACCGCTGTGCCGCAGCATCTTCCGGATGCGTGCGAACCGAGGGATTTCGATGTCCGGGTACAGCCTGACGCACCTCAAACAACTCGAAGCCGAAAGCATCCACATCATCCGCGAAGTGGCCGCCGACTTCGAGAATCCCGTGATGCTCTACTCGATCGGCAAGGACTCATCGGTGATGGTCCACTTGGCGCGAAAAGCTTTTTTTCCCGCCAAGCCGCCGTTCCCGCTGATGCACGTCGACACGACGTGGAAGTTCCGGGACATGATCGACTTCCGCGAGACTTACGCCCGCAAGGAACTCGGTCTCGAGGTGCTCGTCCACATCAATGAGGATGGGGTCAAGGCGGGGATTGGTCCTTTCACGCATGGCAGCGCCGTCCACACCGACGTCATGAAGACCCAATCGCTGCGACAGGCGCTCGACAAGTACAAGTTCGACGCGGCATTCGGTGGTGCCCGGCGCGACGAGGAAAAGTCTCGCGCAAAAGAGCGAATCTTCTCGTTTCGCGACAAACACCATCGCTGGGATCCCAAAAATCAGCGACCCGAGCTCTGGAACCTCTACAACACCCGGGTCCACAAGGGAGAGAGCATTCGCGTCTTTCCACTTTCGAACTGGACCGAGCTCGACGTGTGGCAGTACGTACACCTCGAGAAGATCCCGATCGTTCCGCTCTACTTCGCCAAGCCCCGTCCAGTCGTCGACCGCGACGGCGTGCTCATCATGGTGGACGACGATCGGATGCCCCTTCGCGAAGGCGAGCAACCCGAGATGCGAATGGTCCGCTTCCGCACTCTCGGCTGCTACCCGTTGACGGGTGCAATCGAGTCCACAGCGACCACCTTGCCCGAGATCATTCAGGAGATGTTACTGACGACCCAGTCAGAGCGTCAAGGGCGAGTGATCGACTACGACTCGTCCGGATCGATGGAGGAGAAAAAGAAGGAAGGCTACTTCTAGCCCGCTTCGCCCGGAGACGAGTCAAAAGCCATGTCGCACAAGTCCGATCTCATCGCTACCGACATCGACGCGTATTTGGAGCAGCACGAACGCAAGGAGCTGCTCCGTTTCTTGACCTGCGGCAGCGTGGACGATGGCAAAAGTACGCTCATCGGTCGCCTGCTCTACGACGCGAAAATGATCTACGAAGATCAACTCGCGGCGATTCGGCGGGACTCCGCCACCCGTGGCGCCGCCGATGGGGAGTTCGACCCATCACTGCTGACCGACGGCCTCAAAGCGGAGCGTGAGCAAGGCATCACGATCGACGTCGCCTATCGGTATTTCTCCACCGACAAGCGCAAGTTCATCATCGCCGACACGCCGGGGCACGAGCAGTACACCCGCAACATGGCGACGGGTGCATCGACATGCGACCTCGCGATCATTTTGGTGGATGCGCGACACGGCGTGCTCACGCAGACGCGACGCCACAGCTTCATCGTGTCGCTGCTCGGCATTCGGCACGTCCTCGTCGCGATCAACAAGATGGATCTCGTGGGCTTCTCTCAGCCCCGCTACGAGGAAATCCTGCGCGAGTACGAAGGGTTCGCGGCGCGTCTCGACATCAAGGACCTCAACTTCATCCCGATCTCGGCATTGCGTGGCGACAACGTCGTCGATCGTAGCGAGCACACGCCCTGGTACGAGGGTAAGACCCTGATGCGATTCCTCGAAACCGTTTCGATTGCGGGCGATCGTAACCTGCGGGACTTTCGATTCCCGGTCCAGTTCGTCAACCGACCGAACCTCGATTTCCGCGGCTTCGCCGGCACCATCGCTTCGGGGATCGTTCGCAAAGGCGACGAGATCGTCGTGCTCCCCTCCAAAAAGCGCAGCCGAGTGAAAGAGATCGTCACGTTCGACGGCGAACTCGAAGAAGCCATGGCGCCGCTTTCGGTCACGCTGACGATGCAAGATGAGATCGACATCAGTCGCGGCGATATGATCGCGCGACCCGGAAACACGCCGAACCTCGGCGAGCGATTCGAGGCCACGCTCGTGTGGATGAGCGAATCCGCGATGATTCCGGGCAAGGAATACCAGTTCAAAGTCGGGAGCAAGACGGTCCCGGGCACAGTTGGAACGTTGCATTATCGAATCGACGTCAACACGTTGCACCGGCAAGACGCACCGGTCCTCGCTCTCAACGAGATCGGTCGTTGTGACGTTCGGCTGTCCGCGCCCGTTGCTTTCGATCCGTACCATCGGAACCGAAGCACCGGAGCCTTCGTCGTGATCGACCGGATCACCCATGCCACGGTCGCCGCGGGGATGATCCTCGAACGAAGCGCCGAGCTCCAACGCGATCACTGGGACGAAGATGGCGCGGACAAGAGCGCAGCCGTACCGAGCCGCGTCCGTGCCGACGAACGGGAGGCGAGGTTCGGGCAGAAAGCCGTCACTCTCCTGCTGACCGGTTTGTCCGGGGTCGGCAAAACGACCACAGCCTACGGACTCGAGCGACGTCTGTTCGAACTGGGTCGCGCCGTCACCGTGCTCGACGGCGCGAACATGCGCCTCGGAATCAGCCGCGACCTGGGCTTTTCGGCGGACGCTCGCTCGGAGAACCTGCGACGAAGTGCCGAGGTCGCGAAGCTCATCAATGACAGCGGCATCATCTGTATTTGTGCATTCGTGGCTCCCAGCCAGGACGCTCGACGAAAAGCCAAAGCATTGATCGGCGAAGAGCGCTTCATCGAGATCCATCTCGACGCCCCCATCGACATTTGCCGCGAACGGGACCAAGAAGGCCTCTATGGTGCGGCGGACAAGGGCGAGATCCCCAACTTCCCCGGAGTCTCGTTCCAATACGAGCGGCCAGAGACCCCGGACCTGACCCTCGATACGGCGTCACGCCGACCCGACCAATGCGTCGAGGCGATCATCGAGCTCCTCGAGTCGCGCAAACTCATTTAGTTTCCAAAGCAGCTTCGCGAAGGGCGGACGTCTTCGCGAAGCTCCAAACGCACGTCTACCGGCGTGAAACGACTCTGACCAGAATCCGGACTGAGTGCGCTCGCGTGTCCGCCGCAAATCCCGCTTTCGCGGAGCCGTCGCGACGGCCTCGGACCATCAAATACGAAGTTCCTGGAGCGCTGCGAGGACGCGATCATGGATCGGGCCGTGGCTGACGAGCACGCCCCGGTTCTCCGCAAGCGTCCGGCCGCGAGTGAAGTCCAGTGGACGACCATCGATATCCGTCACGGCTCCCCCTGCCTCCTGAACGATGAGTGCGCCCGCGGCATGATCCCAGATCATTTCGCGATAGTCCTTGCGAGTGGGAAGTCGCAGGTAGACTTCTGCATCGCCGCGCGCGACCAATCCATATTTCGCTTGGCTGTCGAGGCGCACGGGATCAGCTTCGATGCCCAAGTGGCGCACCAGTTCCGCGGACTGATCGTGTTGGCTGTGGGCCGATTCGACCGACTCGCACATCCGTAGGCGCGGCAACGCATCCACCGTGCTGACTCGCGCCCGGCGGGCCTCCGCTTCTTGGAACAAAGGCTGAACGGACGTGCCACGCCCTCGCACCGCGGTGAACAACGTACCCGTGGTGCTGGCATCGGTATCGAACGGCAGCCCAGGACAACCTAGAGCGGCAACGGTGACTTGGCCATCGATGATGAGTGCCAACGCAATGGCGTACTGCTGTTGGCGAAGAAAGCCTTTGGTCCCGTCGATCGGATCGAGCGTCCAAAATCGCGGGCGATAGTCTCGAGCTCCGCCCCGATCGATCCACGCGACGACATCCTCAGGCGTTCCGCCGACCTCGGCCGAAACGACCGCGTGCACCCGCGGCAAGAATGCCCGGTGCTCACCCGCACGCAGCGGGCTCGCATCTTCTTCGCCGATGATCGGGTCATCTGGATACGCATGGAGCAGTTCACGGCAGATGACGGCCTGAGCGGCATAGTCCGCGACCGTGACCGGACTGCGATCCTGCTTCTGCATCGACTCGACGGCAAGTTCGGCCTGAACCGCAACAGCGACTCGGGAGGCACGCCTCACCGCTTCGCTCGCGACTCCTCGTTCACGATCCCATGCGCTACTCGTCATCACGTTCACGCGTCCTTTCGATTGGTTCCGCGGTCATCCGGAATGAGCCCACGCGTACGCAGGACCTCCATGACCAAGTCCGCCATCTTGGCCGGATCCCCATCTTCTGGGCTCAGACGAAGGTCGGGGCGCTCTGGTTCTTCATACGGAGCGTCGATCCCGGTGAACTCCTTGATCTCGCCGGCTCGTGCTCGTCGATAGAGCCCTTTGACATCGCGAGATTCGCAGACCGAAAGCGGTGTCGCGACGTGGATGAGAACGAAGCGGCTCGCTCCAATGCGCTCACAGGCGCGACGTCGAAGATGTTCATACGGTGCGATCGCCGAGATGAGCACCAGGACGCCGGCCTCCGCAAACAAACGAGCCACTTCCGCGAACCTGCGAAGGTTCTCCGTTCGAGACTCAGGAGAAAACCCGAGGTCGGAATTGAGCCCAGTCCGAAGGGCGTCCCCATCGAGCAGGAAGCTCCTCTGTCCCCCGCCGTAGAGCTTGCGGTCGACGAGCCGAGCCACGGTTGTTTTTCCCGAGCCGCTCAGCCCGGTGAACCAGACGACACCGCCTTGATGCCCAGCCAATGACTCCCGCTCTTGAACCGTGACAGATGCGCGATGCGATTCTGGTGAGTCCACGGTGCGAGTCTACGACGCTGCGCTCGCCGCTGTAAACGAAGCACGGGCTGCCACGCGATCGTCAAACAGTGCCGTCCCAAGTTGACGACGCTCCGTGTTGCTTCCTTTTGGATTCATCCAGCTCCGCAGCACGGAGACCCCCAACGCCAAGCCCAAATCAGGGCCTGGCGCGGGGGCTGGAGCGCGCCGTACGAGGAGCCAAATAACCTGTGGGGACGAGTTCCGCCACCGACCCGACACCTCGCCGAATCGGCACGGTCGCCCTGTCTACAGCCACTCTCTTCATCTAGCACCCTTTTGCCTCGCACGAGCAAACGTCCGGTGACGAACTCGTGTTGGGTGTGCTCGCGTTGGGTCCTCGCTCAATACGAGGGCTCACGGACTCGGACACGGGTTCGTTTCGGGCGATCCGGCGTGGGAGGAACCGAATCTCTTCGAATCGAAAACTCGTTCGGTCGTTCGGCGGTCACGCGTTCGGAGCGTGGCAACGAACGCCTGTCCCTCCCAGGCCGCAGTAACCAGCGGGGTTCTTGGCGAGATACTGCTGGTGGTAGGTCTCAGCGTAGTAGAAGGTGGGAGCGTCGAGAACCTCGGTGGTAATCGCTCCATATTTGGCCGCGATGAGTCCGCGCTGATAGTCGTCTTTCGACGCGAGAGCCGCCTGCCGCTGTGTCTCGGAATAGACATAAATCCCGGAGCGATACTGGGTGCCCACGTCGTTGCCTTGCCGCATGCCTTGAGTGGGGTCGTGGTTCTCCCAAAACAACGCGAGCAGCTCGGCATACGACACCTCGGCGGGCGTGAACACCACCCTGACCACCTCGTTATGGCCGGTCTCGCCTGAACACACCTCGCGATAGCTGGGGTTCGGCGTGTAACCGCCCGCGTACCCCACCATGGTCGTCCACACGCCATGCACTTGCCAGAACTTGCGCTCCGCTCCCCAAAAACATCCGAGTCCAAACATCACGACTTCGGACTCAGGCGGAAATGGAGGAACGATCGAACGGCCGTGAACGAAATGCTTGTCCTCGACCGCGAGCGGCTCGGACCGCCCCTTCAGGGCGGTGGTGGGATTGGGCATCAGGGTCTTGCGAGTCTGGGAAAACATGGTGCGGCAGTGTAGCTGTCAGAACCGCGCGACGACGACCGTCACGTTGTCCCGACCACCCGCCGCATTGGCGGCATCGACCAAACCCGTGACCACGTGCTGAAGTGACATATCCGTGCGTCGCAATCGAGCCGCGATTTCCGCGTCGGACACCATGTCGTAGAGCCCGTCGCTGCAGAGCAGGAGTTGGTCGTCGACCGAGAGCAAGACGTGCTCGACTTCGATCTCGAGGTCGTCCGTCCGCCCGCCAACTGCGTTGACCAAGACGTGACTGAGGTGAGAGTGACGCGCTTGCTCTTCCGTCATCGCCCGTCCATCGACCAACCGCTGGGCGAGCGTGTGGTCCCGCGTCAGTCGAAAGAGGGCGTCGTTCCGGAACAAGTATGCTCGGCTGTCCCCGACGTGAACCAAGTGGAGGTTCGGCCAAGCGACGTAAGCCATCGTGATAGTGGTCCCGAGGTCGCGGCTGATCCCCTTGCGCTGCGCAACTCGACGCATGCGCTGCTGTGCGCTCCACAGCGCGTCCCGCAGACCCTGACCCAACTCCTCCGAGCTACATTCCGAACGACCTTGGACCCAAGGCATGGTCTCGAAGGCGTAGTGCGCCATCGCGTCGATCACGACAGCGCTCGCAACTTCGCCACCACCATGGCCACCAATCCCATCGGCAACGATGAGCATGCGGCCCTGCGGAGTATCGGTGAGACGTGTGCCAGAGTGGGTCGTGAGCGACGACCCCTCGACCAAGAGGGCGCGCTCGAGGGACGCGATGAGGAACTGGTCTTCGTTGGCTTGGCGAACGCGACCGAGATCGGTTTGCCCCCACACCTCCGCCACCACGCCATGATTCCCTCGAACCACGGCCGGGTCCGCGAGGCTCGCAAGCGGTTGGGTACCGCCGGAGCGAAGGAGTTTGAGCGTCTCATGGGGTACGGCAGAGGCTTCCGCGATACCGCCGCCGTCGAATTCGTCGTCCGAGTTGACCACGCACACGGTGATGAACTGCCTGGCGCTACTTTTCAACTCTTCCCACAGGCGGTTTATCCGCCTTGCTCGCCGGCCAGAGCCGCGCGATCGTCGGGGCGACAACATGGCGTCCTGGTACTTCGTACGTCACGCGCAGAGCGAGGCCAATGCCCACGGCTGGCTCGCGGGGCAGGTCGATGCTCCTCTGACGGAATTCGGCATCGAACAAGCGATCTTGGCTCGTCCCCAGCTCGCCTGCTTGGAGGTTCAACGCGCCTTTTCGTCCGACCTGTTACGTGCCCGGCACACCGCCGACCTTTTGCTCTCTGGATTCGATATCCCGATCGTCACGACTCCCAAACTCCGGGAGCGAGACTGCGGCGACTGGGCTCATCGTCCACTCGACGAGGTGAGGCAGCGAGGCGATCACACGGTCTTGGAGGAGTGGCACGGGAGACCTCCACGCGGGGAAAGCCTTCGCGATGTCGCCGAACGAGCGTTGGAATGGCTCCACACGGTCGACGATGGCCAAAACACGTTGGTCGTCACCCATGGAGGTCTCATCCGAGCGGTCGTCGGGTTGATCGATCGCACCCCCAGTGCGGAGATCGGTCTGTGGAAACCGCAGAACTGCGAGTTCTCGACTCGCGTACTCGAGCTCGGCGGATGGGCGACCCTCGCCCTTCGCCTCGACACGTGATTGATCTTCGACGAACTCCGTTCGTCAGCGCGGATCGGAGAATTTCCGCGGATCGAGATCCTCGACTTCGAGGTTGTCGAGATCGATCTGAAAAACCTTGGCGTAGGATCGCTTGCTCGCACGCAACGGATGCGGGTCCGTTCCGCTGTCATCGAGGATGCGGGACACTGCATGTTCGATGGCAGAAAGTTCCGCGCGGTCCACGGCACCCGACGACGGCGGTCGTTCACGGGTCGTGTCCTTGCGTTCTTGCGCAGGACGAAGCGTCGGGAAGGGACGTCCAAGCTCGGGGATCACTGCGTCTTGACCCGCCGTCGGAGTGTCTGCCGGCCATGCGGCGGGTTCGGTGGGTGTAGGCGACCGAGGTCGACGGGGACTTGTCGGCCATTTCCTCGATTCGTCGTCGAACAAGTCCTCCATGAAGGAGGCCAAGCGAGCCGAGGAGATCGAGAGCCGATGTTCACGAGCAAACTCTTCGAGCGCGATTTGTAGATCTCGGGCCGTTTCGAAACGAGCCTCGCGAATGGGCTCGAGCGCCTTGAGAACAGCAAGCTCGAGGTCACGCGGATAGGTTGGGTGGATCTGACTCGGACCCTCGAAGTCGGTTTGCACGACCCCATGGCGTCCAAGGATCTCGTGCCGACCTGGAAACAGCCGCTTTCCGACCGTGAGTTCGTAGAGCAGGATCCCGATCGAGTAGATGTCGCTCCTCCGGTCGAGCACCTCATCGCGACACTGCTCCGGGGACATATACGGAATCTTGCCCCGCAGCGTTGTGGCAACGTTCGCATCTCGAACGGTCGCGGCCTTGGCAATCCCAAAGTCCACGACCTTGACCGTGCCGTCGTACGTGAGGATGACGTTGGGTGGCGAAACGTCGCGATGAACGATGCCCAGTGGCGCACCGTCGAGTCCCTTTCGCTCGTGTGCGTAGTGCAGGCCTGCACAGGTTCCGATGACGATGTTGAGCGCATGCTCGAGTGGAAGCAGGCGGCGTCCCGCTGTCATCGCACGCATGACCTTCATCAAACTCTGGCCATGCACGTACTCCATCGAGAAGAAAAACGATCCGCGAAACTCTCCGATGTCGTAGACGTGCGCGATGTTGGGATGATCGAGTGTCGCAGCGAGCCGAGCCTCGTCCAAGAACATCCGGACAAACTCGGCAGTTGCCGCGTGCTCGGGGAGGATGCGCTTGAGCACCACGAACTTTTCGAACCCGTGAATCGAGCGCGTGTGGGCGAGCACGAGCTCTCCCATGCCACCCACCGCTAACCGCCGCACAATACGGTAGCGACCCACGACCGAACCGGACGTGTTGAAGGCATCGACCGCCTCCTCCATCACACTCGCAGTCTAGCCCCGCCCTGTATCATGGCTCAAGCCGTCACAACGATCGGTTGGGCGCCAACGGCACCCGATGTCGAATGGCGTCGTAACTGCAACGCCAGATTCGAGACATTCCAACGTTCACGAATGACACCAGTGCCTCGCGAGCACCGGCGAGTTCGCGACACGTTCGAGCGTGACGCTTCTGGCTCCTCACCGTTGTTGCAGGCTTGTCGTGTCAGGGGACCACGTGTTCGGCCGAGGCAACACTAGGTCTGTCGGGACTCCGACAGACCCGTTTCACGTGAGTCGGCGTACGTTTAGGGTGCCGAGGCAGCTTTGCTGCCGCAACGAGGGGCCGTTGCGAAAAGCCCCTTCTAAGGAAGTCCTTCGTCGAACGACGGAGAGGGCGTCAAGATCTGTCGCCCCTCGTCGAGCAGTCGCCGAAAGCCGAGTTCGTCGAGCACGGGCACACCGAGGCTTCTGGCTTTCTCGAGCTTGCTCCCCGACGCATCGCCTGCAACGATCACACTCGTCTTCTTCGAAACCGAACCGGTGACTTTTCCCCCGCGTTGGAGCACTGCCGCCGCCGCCTCCTCGCGAGACAACGAGTTCAATGTACCGGTCAATACGATCGTCAAGCCGCGCAGAAGGTCGGTCTGAACCCCGACGGTCTCAGGATCTTCTCCGCGCACCCCGCCCTCGAGCAGCCGGGACACAAGCTTGATGTTGTCGAGATCGATGGCCCACCGAGCGATCGACCCTGCGATGACCGGGCCGACGCCATCGACGGCCGCGAGGTCTTCCTCCGTCGCCGCCATCATGGTCCGAATCGAGCGATAGCGTGTGGACAAAAGTCGAGCCACGGTGCTTCCCACGTGCCGGATCCCGAGTGCGGTGAGCAATTGATGAACGGGCCTCTCGCGCGCGCGTTCAATCCCCGCCATCAAATTTGCGACGGAAGTTTCCCCCCAGCCATCGAAGCCCAGCATCGATTCGCGTCCGAGAAAAAAGATATCCGCGGGCGTGCTCACGAGACCCTTGCGGATCAAAAGATCGATCGTTTTGTAGCCCAGGCCATCGATATCCATCCCGCCTCGGCTCGCAAAATGGAAGAGATACTCACGAACCCGGCTTGGGCATTTCCACCCGCCCGTGCACCTCGCAACCTTTTCTCCTTCGAGCCGCTCGATCGGACTGTCGCACGACGGGCACCGCGTCGGCATCGACCACGGTTGTTCGGCACCGGTCCTCCGCGAAACGACGGGCCCCACGATCTCCGGAATCACGTCACCCGCACGACGGACCGTGACGTAGTCACCGACGCGGATATCTTTGCGACGGATTTCGTCTTCGTTGTGCAACGTCGCGAGCCCCACGTTCGCTCCGCCCACGAACACCGGCTCGAGGCTCGCAAACGGAGTCGCTGCCCCAGTCCGGCCGATGTTGACCTCGATGGCCTTGATTCGGGTGATCTGTTCTTCGGGCGGAAATTTGAACGCGACCGCCCAGCGAGGCGCCTTCGCGGTAAAACCAAGCTCGCGTTGTTCGGCGAGTCCGTCGACCTTGATGACGACCCCATCGGTTTGATAGCCACGTCGATGCCTCGCTCGCTCCGCTTCGGCGACATAGTCCATCACTCGAGCGAGATCGGGGACGGTCGTCGACGCGGGGTTGGTCTTGAAGCCGAGCGACGCCAAATACGCGAGCATTTCGCTATGCGAGGTGAGAACCGGGCCCCCCTCGACGAACGCCAATCGGTACACCCAAATCGAAAGCCCTCGCCCTGCGGTGACCTTCGGATCTTTCTGGCGTAGAGACCCCGCTGCCGCATTCCGAGGATTCGAAAACAGCCGACCCCCGGCTTCGCTCTGCTTGCGGTTGAGCACATCGAACGCGTCACTCGGCAAGTAGACCTCGCCACGCACTTCGAGCCGGCTCGGGAGCGACCCTTGCTCCCCCAGCAATCGGCGAGGAACGGCCTCGATCGTCCGCAAGTTCGCCGTGATGTCCTCTCCTGTACGCCCATCGCCACGTGTGGCTCCGAGGACAAACGCACCGGCCTCGTAGTGGAGGGTCACCGCGAGGCCGTCGACCTTCAGCTCGCAGACATACCCGGTCGGCGGACGACCGAGCGCGCGAACGATGCGCTGCTCCCATGCCTGCATTTCGTCGTGTGAGACGACGTTGTCGAGCGACAACATTCGCTCGACATGCACGACGGGACGAAACACCTCAGCAGGGCTCGCCCCGACGCGTTGGGTCGGTGAGTCGGCCGAGACGAGTGAGGGATATCGACGCTCGAGCTCCGTCAGTTCGCGAACGAGGTCGTCATACTGCGCGTCGGAAATCTCGGGTTCGTCGAGAACGTGGTAGCGATTGGCGTGATAGCGGATCGACTCCCGCAGAGCTTGCACGCGCTCACGTACGGCACTGGATGGTTCGGAGCTCGCCGTCATGGACCTGATTACGAAACGCTCGAACGGGTTTTACCAACCGCCTCCGCCCGGTGCCGGCTTTGGCTCATGGCTCTCCTCCACGGGCTTGGCGGGCTTCGGCTTCTTCTGTCCCTCAGCGTTCGGCGAGTTCGTGCTGCTGCTCGTGCTGCAATGAAACGAACAACCAGTCGACAAGCTGGTCGCGACCGCAAATGAAATGAAGCAAATCACGCGAAAATTGTGACGAAACGATCTCACGGAACAGCCGTCGCTCGTTCCGCCACAATTGTCAACACGCGACTTCGCGACCGCTCGCTACCGCTTCCCGTGGTGCACGTTCGCACGAGTCGGCGCGAGACCGTCACGCAACGTCGACCGGAACCTCCACGGGATCCAGCTGCTCGGACTCTGCGACCAAACGAAGGTTTGCGGGAAGCCGGGGCCGACCAAAGAAGTAGCCTTGCAGCAAATGCGCGCCGCAAGCCTGCACGGTGAGGGCTTCCGCGCGCGTCTCGATCCCCTCAGCAACCAACAACGAGCCGGTCGCGTCGGCGAATCGGCACAGCAGATCGAGCAACCGCTGCTTGTGCAGCTGGCGATCCGAATCACGGATGATGCTCATATCCACCTTGATGTAGCGTGGCTGAAGCTCGGCGAGAACCGAGAGCGCACTGTACCCCGCACCGAGGTCGTCGACCGCGATCTCGAACCCGAGCCCACGAATGACCGCGACGGAGTCCTCCCAGGCCCGGACTCCGTAGATGGAACTTCGTTCGGTGACCTCAAGGACGACGCGTCGCGCGTGGGTTTGCAGCCGACGCAGACGTTCGCGCAGCGCATCCGGTTCACCGAGCTCAGCGGGATGCAAATTGATGAACAGCGCAGAGCTTGCCGGAGAGGTCTCGAGCCAACCCAAGGCCAACGTTGCGACGACTCCGGCCAAGTCTCCGACGAGCCCGTGGCGTTCGACGGCTTGGAGCACGCTCGTCGGCCCGGTGAGATTCGGATGTGAACTGCGGAGGAGCGCCTCGTAACCGAAGGCCGTACCATCTCTCGAACGAACGATCGGCTGCATCGCGAGATGCAGGAAGTCGCCGTTCAGGACATCGCGAACGACCTTGCGCTCGACCTCGCAGGTGCCCTCTTCGAGGTCGCGGTACGCTTTGACCAAGCGACGTCGCTCTTGCAACGCCTCCCCGACCACCTCGATCAAGGATTTCGCCCGGATTGGCTTTTCGAGGACGCAGTTGATGGCCCCGCGATTGACTGCGCTCACGGCCGTATCGAGATCGAGCCCCCCCGTGAGTAGAACTCGCTGACACATCGGCTGAATGGCGCGAAGCTGTTGCAGCAGCTCGATGCCATCCATCCCACCGGGCATGTTGCGATCGCAAATGGCGACGTCGAACGTGAACTCTCGGGCGAACGCGATGGCGGTCTCGCCCGACGCCGCCGAGACGACGTGATAGCCGGCCTTCTGCAGGACCATGCACAACGCGGACAACGTGTTCGGGTCGTCATCGACCAGAAGAGCGCGAGTCGCCCCTGCAACAGAGTGCTCTTCCATCAACAGCGACACTTGGCCTAGCGTAGCGCAGGCGTGCGAAGCATCCACCGTGGTTCTGGCCGAAATCGAATCCCCGCGCATCGCGATGGACCCGGCTGGTCTATTCGTCGTGGCGATGGCGCGGTCCCGGACGCTTCCGGAGACGAGCTGCGCTCATAACGTGAAGTCGCCAACGCGGCCTGCTCGCGACGTTCGACGAACTCGTACGCCCGATGATGATAGGATCGGCGCCCATGATCATATCCTGTCCCGATTGCGGTCGTCAGGTTTCTGATCGCGCGACCGCCTGCCCGGGCTGCGGGTTTCCAATCTGCGAGGACCGAACTCGACGCGAAGAAGCTCAGCGACGGGTCGACGACCGCAGCAGCCGCCAAGTCGTCGGCGTCACGGATTGCCGGGATTGTGAGGCGAGGGGGTTCATCTTGACGAAAGCTCGGGATGTCGACGACCGTGAGGTCAACATCTTTTACTGGTGCGCGAGTTGCAATCATACTGGGATGGTGCATCTGGTTCAGAGCCTGCACGGGTACTGGGCCGTCACCGCAGCACGACTTTCAGATTTCACCTCCGGATCCCTCGATGATGGCGAAGGCATTGCGTTCATCGGAAGTGAGCATCCTGGAGCTCTTCGCTACCCACAGACCCACGAGGACCCAACGAAGTGAACCGTGCCGATGACGTCGCATTCAGAACCCGATGACTTCAGCATGCCGCCCCTCGACGACGAGCCACTCGACGATGTGACGCGTCCGCGACGCTCCACGGGTGGCTGGCTCGTTGGCCTGGGAAGCGGGGCTTGGCTACTCGTGGCCACGTTGCGGTGCACCGGCACCCCGCTGGCCGTTGCCGTTCCCGCGGCGATGTTTCCCAACGCGGTCCTCGTGCCGACGGCCACCCCCCTCGACGACGCGACCCCGGCCGAACGAGTCGCCCCGCTCGAGTCGAGGATGAACCTCGGCATGGGTGACATCGCGATGGCGACGGTTCGTGGTTTTCGATCCGAGGACGACGATCGACCACTTCTTGCGATGGAGGGCACGAAAGCCCTCCCGCTCGGATACGACGAGCGCCTGCTGCCGGAGACCATCCACTATACCGTGAAGGAAGGAGGCTCGCTCAAGGACATCGCCAACCTGTTCAAGCTGCATCACCACGAGATTCGTGAGCTCAATCCCGGCATCGATCCCGATGATGAGCTGCCCCCGCTTGCCAAAGTCGTCGTGTACCGACGCGATCCGAAGGACCGGAGCGAGTCCATCGGTCTGCCGAGTGCTGGCTCGATCCATGGTGGTGTTCCGGTGCTTCGCGGCCCTGGACGCCTGCTGAAGATGACGCCTTGGAAAGGTTGGGGGACGGCGAGCACCGTCACACTGCTCGACCACGTGCTTCGCGAGTGGGCTCGTCGCAGTCCCGGCGTGCAGCCGATCCTGGTCGGAAATCTTTCGAGCCGTACCGGCGGGCACCTTCCGCCGCATGCCACTCATCAATCCGGGCGAGACGTCGACCTCGGCTACCCGCAAAAGTTGAGCGCTTCGGCCGAACTCATCTGGCGAAGCATGGACGCGGACAACCTGGATCGCGGCGAGACTTGGGCTCTGTTGAAACTGCTGGACGACACGAAGGCCGTGGAGGTGATCTATATGGATCGCGCGATCCAGAAGCTCCTCTATGATCACGCGAGGTCTCGCCTATCGATGTCCACCCGAGAGCTCGCGCGTTGGTTCGAGTACCCACGGCCAACGGGTTCAGGAAGCCCCCTCATCCGCCACGTTCGCGGGCACACGGATCATCTGCACGTGCGTTTTTCCTGCCAACCGCACGAATCGCGCTGCCGCTCCAAAGAGCCGTGATGCTGCGAGCGAGTGCGCTCACGCGCACCTTCGACATCGTGCTCGCTCTCGCTTGGGAAAAAACAACGACGCCTTCAGTTTCGCGCCTCGTCAGGAACCTCGATGGGCACGCAAGCCGGTATTCTGCGAAACGAGTATGTTTCGGCATATGCAAGCCACACAAAGAGTGCGCGGCCGTCACGCGATCTCGTCGCCGCCGTTACTTCCGTGATTTTGGGCACCTCTCGAACGACAAACCACCAAGCCTCGCGATTTCCGTGAGCCGAGGTGAGGCTCGGCTTGCGCCCAAGGTCTTGCGCCGTCGATACTGCCCGCCGGGAAAGTTCGCTCGTGCCGCAGGCAGTCGTTCCTACACTCACCCTCGAAATTATCAGTCCCGATCACCCGCCCGAACGGAGGGTCGTGACCGCGGAACGTACGATTATTGGTCGTGAGTCAGGCGACGTCGTCCTGCACGATCCAGAATCGTCAGCCCTGCACGCCGAGATCGACTGCAGTCATGGCCACGTGATCGTACGCGACCTCGGTAGCCGCAATGGCACATTGCGGGATGGCAAGCGACTCCCACAGTTTGCGCTCTACCCGGGGCAAAGCTTCAGAGTCGGGGCCACCGAGATCCGATTGCTTTCGGTGGAGGGAGGACCAAGTCATCCTGCACCTGGACGAACGGCCGTCCTTCGACGCCCCGACGCGTCGCGGGGCCGCGCGGTTGGAAAAGCGAACGGTACGCACGTGGGCGACCCGTCCGAAGAACCCGAAGAGCTGATGCGTGGCAGCGGTTCAAAGACCGTCGTGGGAGGCATCGTTCCACCTCCTGCCGAACCGCCGATGCGGCCCACGGATCGTGATCCCCGACAAGGATCGCAACCGTCTGCCCCTCCGGCGATCGTATCCGTAGAAGCCCGGGTCGACCGCCGACAAGACCAAGAGGAGGAGATCGACAACGGCATCACGAACCAGTTCGGTCCGAACGGAACACCGAGCTCGAAGCGAACCCTCGTCGGTTCCGCTGCCGACGACACCGGACCCGCCCCGTCGGTCGTACAAGCGTCAGCACCCCAAGTTGAGGTTCGAAGCGGCAACACGACGGTCGGAGGCCCACCGATTGGACCGATTCTCACCGCACCACGAGGAGCTCTCGCCAGCGGTGAACGGCCACGCGTCGGCCCGCCGATGCCGCCCGCATTGCCTGGCCGCCGATCCGGATCAGGAGCGTTCTACGGGCTCTTTATCGTGATCGCGCTCTTGGCGGCGAGTGCAGTGGTGGCCTACTACGTCATACGCCCTGGATCTGCGGGATCGGGTGGCTTCGCGCACGCTGTCGCTGTCGAGCTACCCGATGACGCCGTCGGTGTGATCAGCATGGCGTCGTTCGAGCAGTTCCTCGTCGTCCTTGGCGAGGGTACCCCGGACGTGGACAAGCAACACGCGGCCCAAAAACTACGCTTCGACCCGTTTTCGAGCGACCGCTGGTCGTCGATGGGGATCGACGTGAGCGCGCCACTCGGGCTGAGTCTCCTCGAACTCGACGGCGGGGTGATGGCCGTCTCGGTCGGCGTCCAAGATCAAACCGCATTCACAGCGGCGCTGCAAACCGATTTGGCCCCGTGGCTCGGGGTGCAAAGCCTTCCTTGGACGCCCAAGACCTTCGGGAACATCGAAGGCTTTTGGCTGGGTAGCCCACTTCCCGCGGCAGCGCTCATGCGCAATGGCCGGGCAACTCTCGTCTGGGGTGGAGGTGCCGACAAGGTCCTTCGACAGGCCGACTTGATCGCGAGCGCCACAACTGGGCAAACCCTGGCCGATCGCGCTGGGTTCAAAGGCTTGGGAGCCGTCCCGTCTTCGGCGATCGCCATGCTCTACATCGATGGCAAGAGCGCGGAAGAGGCGGCAGCTCTCAACAAACGGGTCGCGATCGATGCGCTCGCAACCCAAATGCTCCTTGCCGAAATCGACGGTCTTGCGCTGGCCATATCGCCACAGGGATCGAGGGTCGATTTGAGCTACGAGGTCGTCCTGCGGGAGAAGAGTCGCTACCTCGAACTCTTCGGCGGCGAAGCAACTCGCAACACCAAAGCCCTGGATCGAATCCCGCCGCCGGTGGTGGCGGCCCTCGACGTCCAACTCGATGGCCGTTCTCTCAAAGAAGCACTCGGCAACATGCTTGCCTTGGACGCGGGTCCGGCCGGGCCCGAGGTCGATCCTGAAGTCCGCGAACTCCTCAGTGCCGTCGTGGACGAGATCGTTGCGAACTTCGGTGGCGCGGCGGGCTTTGCCTTGGCGACCTTGCCAAGCAGTCCCAGCACACCCGACTTCGGTTTGATGGCTTGGATCGCAGTCGAAGATGCTGCGAAAGCATCCTCGGTTGCCGCCCAGGTGTTCGCGAAGCTCAAAGACAAGGCGGGTTTGACCTCGCGTTCCGTCTCGGGAACGACCGTCTACGAGACGGCGATGGGCCCGAAAGCGTCGATATTCATTCACGAGGGGTTCCTCTGGATCACGACGAAGCCAGGGGCTGCCGAGTCCACCATTCAAGGAACGACCGAGTCGTTCCGAGCCAGCGTAAGGCATCCCGCCGTCAAGGCCACCATGGAGGAAGGCGACAAGATCGCGGGATTCGTCGACCTCAAGAGCATCGTCACCGCGGCGAACGCTTGGATGAGCATGGCTCGGGGGTCCTTCTCGGCCGATCCCGTTGCCGAAAGTCTCGACGTGCTGACTCTCCGAGGAAAAACCGAAGGGCAGGCCGTGGTCGTCGATGCTGCGTTGTTCACCTCACTCGACAGTGCTCTCCCGGCGTTGCTTGGTCGCATCATGCAGACCACGAACACCGACGCTGCGATGGATGACGGGCGACTGGAGCGAGCAAACCAGTGCGTCACTCTGGTTCGGCACATCCTCAGCGTCACCGAACGGCTGCTCGACGACGCAGGCAAATCCAAGGACAAACTATGGGAACTCGAACGTGGCGTCCTCGAGCAATGCAATACCGGAGGATTGCCGCCGGCTCGAATGCAGTGCTACCTCGGTGCAATCGACGCTGCCTCTTTGCAGGCCTGCGATAGCGTCGCGGCTACGCCAGCAAACGCAGTTGGCGCCATGAAAGCCGGCTCGCCTGAGGTAGCGCCGCAAGCGACTCCACCTGCTCCGCTACCCGGTCTCATGTGATTTTACTCAAGTAAGGGAACCGAGTCTGTTCGTTCCCGAGCCATCCGCAGATCGGATTTCGCTTTGCGGGATAGCCTGACGCCAAGTTTGTCGGCTTTTTCATCCACCCTCGAAACCCGGCTGCTGGGCCGGGCCCGGATCCTCCGCATCAAGATCCGAAGACGTTACAAGTTCGAACGATCGGTGTAGTCTTTAGCTCGGACGTCTGGAAATGACGCGGTGAGCGGCTGTGGTGGCGACTCACCAGTGGTGGTGGTCGCGCCGGCCTTCGAACTCTCGAAGGCCGGCGCGTGTTTTTTTGGTTCATCATCGTCTGCCCCGATGCTTCACGGCTCATCGGGGGGAGCCTGGCCTCACAAACGTGCCGGGTTTGTAACGGGAACGTGCCAACACCAAGGCCACGTCGTCCCGATGCCTCGACTCGACACCTCGGTGCCGTGCAGTGCCCAACCCATGGTGCCTGAGACAGCGGCCTCCGCTGGCCATTGTGGCAACACCTTCAGTGGAACGATGAATGATGCATACAGAGTGTCCCCGCGACACGCTGGACATGGCCAGGTCGTGTGACTCCCTCTTGCGATGCGATGCGTGATGTCCGTAACGTGTATGAGAGCATACGTCCATGCCTCTGGACGTGGCCGACGTCGAAACTCAGCTCACATGAGTCACGCGATGCGGTCTTGCATCGCGTGACTTCGCATCGACCTCATGCGGCTGCTTGTCAAGAGCGGACGAGCGAAGGCCCCACGCAACGGCACGTTCGCGATCGCGATGCTCGCACCGTGAACCGACTCAGGTGTCCTCGGAGGTACTGAGTACAGACGCAAGATCCGCCGTCGCCTCTGCGGCGAGCGAAGCGTGCAGGCTCACGAGCGATCTCGTGTGCTCTGAGCGAGCAAACCACTCGACCTCACCACTGTCATTGAAGGCACGGTAGACCGTAACGCCGGTTTGACGGCCGTCGCGACCGCGGAGGTTGAAGGAGAACGAGACTTCGAGATTCTTCTGCGCCTCCTCCTCAGTGATGTACGCCGACGAACGAAGTCTGAGGGCCTTCTCAATCCACGCGGCTGCTCCAGGATGGGCCTCTTCGGTACCAGGCGCGCTCCAAAACATCGCTTTGGGATCGTCGGGATTGTGCTGCTCGAATACCGCCGTGGTGTCCCCGGATCGAACTTCGATGCTGACGATGTCCTTCATGGTCACTTCGACGAGGTTCGTGTCCGGAAGCGTCCGTTCAGCGCTTTCGAGGGGACGAAGGAGGGCCGCGTCGACGAGGTATACTGTCTGCGCCTCGGGATCACGCACATAATAGTTGGCTCCACCATAAACGTTGGCGCCGAGCTCGAATGATTTGGGCGGTTTACCTTTGCGATTCACAGTCAAGGTCGCGCTTGGATCGTCCAACCCCAGGTCTTTCAGCTTCGTCTCGTCGATGCCACTCAGTGCCCGCTTGGCAATGAAGGGAGCAACCCCTTCGAGCAAGCGATCCCCAGCGGCGCCCGCCTTGAACTCCACGATCTTCTCCTCGGGTTCCTCTGCGGGAGGACTCGCCGAAGCCGTCCCCCCCTTGTCGCTTGCCGGGTCCGGGGCCGTCGCAAGTTCCGAGGGCTCAGCGCCATCCGGTGAGGGCGGATGCGTCTCGTCCACCGCGGTTGGCTTGGCTGCAGTCTCTCCAGCGCTCGGGGTGGGGATGGGAGCGTCCTCTGGTTTGGGCGCAACTCGTCCCCAGAGATATCGGCCGAAGGCGTCTTTCTCGACGCGAAGCAACAACTCGGATTTCTCCGTCGTGTAGACGATCGACTCGACTTCGTCGGGTTTCGCCGAAAGGAGCACGATGGACTCGGCTTTCTCGGGCTCATCTTCGCGAGTCCAGGTTTGGTAGGCCACGCCGTAGGCCAGAACCAGCGCAATCGAATAACCGATGATCTTCGATTTCATGCCTCTGTTCCTTTCTCGGTCGTAACGGTTCGACGGACCCGCTCTCTCCGGCGCAAACGCACACGCAGACCTCCGAGGAACATGACCCCCAGCGGAATCCCGAGAACGGTCAAATAGAACCAGTTCGCTTGTCCCTCTTTGGTGTGTTCGATCTTCACGTCCTCTTCGCTGTGGGTCGTACCGGAGAGCTCCTCCGCACCGATCAACCAATTCAGCGAATCATCGATCAACATGAAATTTCCACGGCTCCGAATACCGTGATCCGAAAGGATCGACGCGTCTCCGGAAACAATCGCACGCCACGGATTCTTTTCGTCGCCTCCCGTCGCAGCCGCGACCAAATTCCGCGCCCCTTTGCTCTCGCCTTGTTGAGCATCGTGTTGAGCATTCAAATTGAGATCTGGCCACGTGAACGCGAGCGAACGGACCGTGAACGTGAGCGTGCTCGCGTGACCATCGATCTCTTCGAGGTAGCCTGGGGCCGGAGCAAACAGGGTGGCCGTGCTGGAGTTTGCCGCCAACGTGCGACTCGAGGGATGGGACGTGAAGGAGTTCGTCACGATCTGAAAGCGATCAGTGAGATCATGGGCAAACGGCACGATGGCTTGCTCCGCGGCCAGTACACCTTTGCCCAGCCGCAAGCCGATCTCTTCCTCGACCATCGTTTCCAACGGATCGACGGAATGGGTCGCTGCTTGGCCACCCTCCCGGATGAGCAGGGGTTCATACGCGACCCACAGCGACCCACCACCTTGAAGATAGGTGCGCAACGCATCCACCTCGGCCGTTTGGAACGGAAGGTCGGGCCCAGCAATCACGACCACATCCGCATCTTCCGGAACCCGAAGCGCAGAACCCTCGTTCAAACCCAGCGATTTGACTTTGAATCCGAGCTCGGTCAGGCGCTCCTTGAAGACGCGCATCTGTCGATCGAGCACCATCGTTCGTCCCGTGTACTGCAGCTCACCGTGACCTGTGGTCAGGTACGCCACCCGTTCCCCATGCCCGAGTTCGATGAGCAACCGTTGAACCTCGGTGTCGAGCTTTTGCAGGGTCTTCTTGGCTTTGTCGAACTCGACGTTGATCCGTAGTTCGCGCGTCACGGGGTCCGGCTTGTCTTCCTTGGCACCCACGGTCGGCTCTGCCTTCGTTTCGGCCTGAGGACCGGTCGCGCCGGCGGCTTTCACCTCGCCTGGAACACCTGCCGACGATTTCCCACCGTCCGAAGGCCCGCCAGCCTTTCCATCGGCCGCGGTCTCGGTCGCCGATTTCCCATCTCCAGAAGCCCCTGCCGCCCCGGCCTTTGCCTCGCCTCCGGAATCACCCTGCAGTCCTGCCGCTGCCTTCGCGTGAGGGTCCTTCGCGTGAGGGTCCACGGCCTTTCGCTCACCGTGAGGTCCTGTGGCGGCCGCATCGGCCTCGGTCTCAACGGGTTCGAGGTCGAGCTCGCCGACCGTGAAGGTCACGATCCCGTTTTCCCGGACTCGCAGTGCCTTTGCCAGTCGAGGCTCTGCCGCTTGATCGATCATGTGCAAGCGAACCTTCGGGTTCGCGAACGCCTCGAAATAGTGCCGCAACTCCAGCCCGACTTCCGAGGCCGGAGGCATGAACACCCGAACATCGACCGGTTGCTCCAAGCTCTCGGCCAAAGCCAAGGTCGCCGTTCCCGGTGTGGGAGTCTTGAAGTAAGCGGTATCCCAACGGACGTTACGGCTCGTCGCAACGTAGTTGATCGGAAACACCAGCGTCACCGCGAGCACGAGGAGGGCGCCATGAGCCGCGAGCGCACGGACGCGCCGCCGGGGCATCATGACAGGTGAGCTCTGGATCCCCCAATCCAACGCGATGAGTGGCCCTGCACCCAACGCCCAAACCATCGGCCACATCCAACCCCAAATGCCGAGCCAGCGGGACTTCATCTCGTCGCCGAGTTCGAGACGACCGACGAGGGCATCGGTCGTGAGCCCGTAGAGTCCGAGAGCCACGAGCGTGATGAAGAGAGCCGCGAACGCCGAGCGATGGGCATAGCGAACGCCAGGGTCGCTCGTTTGTGCGTACTGACGCGCACGCAGACCTGCACCGCCGAGGTACGCGATCGCCAATGCGAGCACCGTGATGAGCAGAGTCCATGACCCAAGGACCGTCCATCGCTGCGCGAAGAACAGGAGCAGCGTACCGATCCCGAACACGAGATTCGCGAGGCTCATTGCCACCTCCGCATCGCCAACAAACGGGTTGCCATCGTGAGAAACGCAAACGCGACCGAGACGAAGTAGATCACCGACTCCGTGTGGATCTGCCCACGCCCGAAACCACGAAAGTGCCGATCATAGAAGCTGAGATATTCGACGATATCCTTGAGTGGTGGATCGACCACTTTCGCCAAGATCCACGAGATCACGAAAAATCCGAGCGTTGCCGCGGTCAAGAACGCAGCCACGAGCTGGGAGTTCGCCGCCGCCGACATGAACAATCCTATGGCCGTCGCCGCGCCTGCGACCAACAACAGACCGAAGTACCCGGTGAAAATCTGCCCGTACGACACCTTGCCATTGACGAAAACGAGCGCAGGCATGTAGGCGGTGCCCAAGATCAGAATGGCCATCATCGCGAGCGCGGCGATGTACTTGCCCCCGATGTACTGACTGGCGGACAGCGGCGAGGAGTCGACCAGGACGATCGTTCCCGTCTGCTTCTCTTCGGCCACGGCTCGCATCGTCATGAAAACCGAAGCGATGCATGTGAGGCCAAACGAGAAGTAGAAGAATTCTTCGATCACTTTGGTCGAGTATTTTGGCTGGTCTCCGAGCGCGAACGCGTTGAAGAGGAGTCCGTCGGTCATGAGCACGGCGGCAATGACCACATACCCCCAATAGGAGTTCAAATACGAAGCGAGGTCGCGGCGAGCGACCAACAGCATTTCTTTCATGCGCGAACCTCCGTTGGTGCTCGACCGGCCTTCCGTCGTGATGCGCTCTGGGTGGACTGTGTCAATTGCAAGAAGATCTGCTCGAGCTCCGACATCGTCTCGCGCAGACCACGGATCCCGATACCTTCCGTCACGAGTTCGGCGACGAGCGATTCGCGGAAATCGCCGCGCAATGTGAGATCGACGACCAAGGATGAATCCCCCTCGGACAAGGCAAACGAGTCGACGTGGGCCGAGCGTTCGAGACACGCCTCGACTCGGTTCCGCTCGCCGGTCAGGGTCATCGTCAGCCGGCTCCCCTTGTCGAGCGACCGACCGAGCTCGGCTTCGGATCCCTCGGCGACGATCCTGCCCTCGTGGATGACGAGCACCCGATCGCAGGTCTGGGTGACTTCGGACAAGATGTGTGAGCTGATGAGCACGGTTGCTGAATCTTTGAGGCTGCGGACCACGCTGCGCATATCGACGATCTGTTGAGGATCGAGTCCGCTGATCGGCTCATCGAGAATGACGACGTCCGGATCATGGATGATCGCTTGAGCGATCCCCACCCGCTTTTTGTAGCCGTGGGAAAGTTCCGCGATCACACGATCCCGGACGGTTTCCAGCTGACACGTCTCGAGCACGCGAGGAAGGGCTTTCTCCACGTGATTGCTGTCACGCCCTTTGATCCGTCCGACCCAGCGGAGAAACTCCCCTACCCGCATTTCGCGATAGAGCGGAGGGTCCTCGGGGAGAAAGCCGATCCGCTTGCGCATCACGTCGGGGGCGTCGAGCGCATCGATACCCCCCACGGTGACCCGTCCGGAGCTCGGCAGCAGCAACCCCGCCAAAATACGGAGAATGGTCGACTTTCCTGCCCCGTTGAGGCCCAGAAAACCTACGATCTCACGTTCACCGATCTCGAAACTCGCGTCCTGAACGGCCGCGAACCAGCCATAGTAACGGGTGAGCCCTTCCGCTCGGATCATCTCGTTCCACCTTCGTTGGTTCGTGGGTGATGTTTAGTTGGCCATCAACCGATTGACCAGACTGAACATTCCCGGTTGGGAGCACTTGTTGGCAAGTTCGCTCAGGAGTCGACGAATAGATCCGGAACGAGATCGCCCGCCCCGGGAGCAAACGCATAGCGCGAAAAATCGCTTAGCCCCGTCGCCCGCAAAACATCTTCATCCATGAAGAAGTTTCCGGTACATTCCGAGGCTTTGCGTATCAAGATGGCATGGGCCGCATCGGCAACGATGTCGGGAGTTCGTGCGCGCGAGACCATTTGCTCTCCGCCGAGACGTTCGATCGCCGCTGTGGCGATGATAGTTCGCGGCCAAAGGGCGTTGAACGCCACTCCGCGATCCGCAAACTCCTCTGCCATACCGAGTACGCACATGCTCATCGCATACTTCGAGATCGTGTAGGCGACATGATTGCGGAACCACTGGGCAGCCAGGTTCAAGGGTGGAGACATCGTCAGTACGTGCGGATTCTGGGCCCGAAGCAGCTGCGGCAGGCACTTCTGCGTGCAGAGAAACGTGGCACGCACGTTGACATCGTGCATCAAATCGAACTGCTTCAAGGAAGTCGCTTGGGTGCCGAGTAGTGCGATGGCCCCCGCGTTGTTGACGAGGACGTCGATCTGCCCGAACTCCGCCACGGTTCGCTCGATCGCCCGTTCGACCTGGTCTTCGAAGCGAACGTCTGTGGCAATCGCTAGAGCTCGGCCCCCTGCGGCCTCGACCTCGACAACGACCTCATGGATCGTGCCTGAGAGATGAGGATGGGGCGTCTCGGTCTTGCCGAGAACGGCAATGTTCGCCCCATCGCGGGCAGCCCTGATGGCGATCGCGCGACCGATCCCTCGGCTGGCCCCCGTGATGACCAAGGTCTTGCCTTGTAGAGAAGGCATGACCTACCAGTCGTCGGAATCGTCGAAACTGCCGCCGCCGCGGCCGGTCCTGCCTCCACCGCGTGGAGCCCGAGTACCGCGATCTTTGGGACCACCGCGTCCGGCTGGGCGTTCACGCCCGCCGTTCCCTTTTTCGCCGCGACCACCTCGGCCACGTCGATCGTCTGCGGGAGGGGGACCCGAAAAGTCACGAGGTGGAGGACCCCCCGGATCACGAGCATTGATGAATTCTCGTGGTGGACGGGCGGGCAGAGCCCCACGGGGAGGACTTCCAGGCGCCCTCGGTGGCCCCCGATCAGGGCCGCTTGGACCCCCAGGACCCCCAGGACCTCTCGGAGCTCCGCGAGGACGCTCCTGAGCCTCGTTGACCCGAATGGACCGCCCGTCGAGGGTCGCTCCGTTCATTTCCTGAATGGCGCTCTCCGTGCTGCTCGGATCCGCGAACGTCACGAACCCAAAACCGCGCGAACGCCCAGTTTCTCGATCGAGGATGACTTTCGCTTCAGAGACTTCACCGAAGCGCTCAAAAGCGCTCTTGAGGCCCGCGTCGCCGGTGTTCCAACTCAAGCCACCGACAAAGAGTTTGTTGCCCATTTCTTGTCTACTTCTCAAAAGAGTCGACCGACGCTCCTCGCTCTCGGACGACGCTGCTGCTCGTGTCTCAGTTTCTCGGTTGCGGGTTCGCGCCGGTTTCGAGCGATATCCCAGACGGGACGTCGCCTAGCTCGTGCGCCCTTGGGGATACCGCAGACCCCCGGCCACGGTCCAGCGAAGGTTTCAATTCGCTCAGAACCACGCGTTCAGCGGCCGCTCTGGGCCTTTCCCGCGTAGATCCCGCGAGGCGATTGGCCCAACACCCCCCGACTTGGGCCAATTGAGTCCTACATGGATGAGGGTCTGGAGCATGGATCGAGGTACGCGTCCGCTTTTGGTAAAGCCGACACATGCGGTGGTTCGTCCGTGGCGACGTCGACGGTTTCTTTGGCCTGGCCCTCGATAACTTGGTCCAGCTGCTTCTCATCGATGCGCTCTGTCGCCATGTGCTCGGGTTCTCTGACGCGCTGATGTACGGACGCGTGCTGCCGGGTGTCGCGGTGTCCTTGCTCGTCGGCAATCTTTTCTACGCGTGGCAAGCCAAGCGGCTCGCGGAGGCCGAACGACGAAACGACGTCTGCGCGCTGCCCTACGGCATCAACACGGTCTCCCTCTTCGCCCATGTGTTTTTGGTCATGCTTCCCGCGAAGCTCGCGGCCGAACACGCGGGCTTGGCCGATCCGGCGCTGGTGGCCTGGCAAGCGGGACTCCTCGCCACCCTCGGATCTGGCGTCATCGAGTTCGCTGGGGCATTCGTCGCTGAGCCTCTCCATCGCCGAACCCCTCGCGCAGCTCTGCTTGCGACGCTCGCAGGAATTGCACTTGGGTTCATTTCGCTTGGGTTCTTGTTCCGAACCTTCGCTCACCCTTTGATCGGCCTGACCACGCTCGCGATCGTGATGCTCACGTACTTTGGTCGCGTCCAGTTCCGCGGGAATCTGCCCGGCGGACTCGTCGCGGTGACGATTGGGATCGCGATGGCATGGATCACGGGGTTGGCCCCGACCGGGCCCGCCCCCATTGTTGGAGGTCTCAAACTCCCGATTCCGGTGTTCCACGACCTGTTCGTCGCGCTTCGACGAGGGGACATGCTCCTGTATGCGTCCGTGATCTTGCCGATGGGTCTCTTCAACGTCATTGGGTCACTGCAAAACATCGAATCCGCAACAGCAGCCGGAGATCGGTTTCCGACGAGATCTTCGCTTGCAGTCAATGGGCTCGGCACGTTGGCGGCATGTGGGTTCGGATCGTGCTTCCCGACGACCATCTACATCGGACATCCCGGGTGGAAAGCCATGGGCGCACGCGCCGGATACTCCATCCTCAATGGGATCTTCATGACGGCGATCTGTCTCACCGGCACGCTGGCCCACATCGCCTGGGCGGTTCCGGTCGACGCCGGTATGGCGATCGTGCTCTGGATCGGGCTCGTCATCACCGCGCAAGCGTTCGCAGCAACCCCGCGGGAACACGCGCCCGCGGTGGCGATGGGTCTCCTCCCTGGCGTAGGGGCGTGGGGTGCCCTGATGGCCAAGAATGGCCTCCGGGCAGCAGGGTACGGATCACCGAACGGTCCGGTCTTCTCCAACGCGTTGATCGGACAATTCGCTCGAACCGATACCTGGATCGGCGGAGCATTTGCGCTCGAGCAAGGTTTCATTTTCACTTCGATGATCCTGGCTGCAGCGACCGTATGCGTGATCGAGCGTCGATTTACCCATGCGGCGATCTGGTGCGCCGCGGCCAGCCTGCTCAGTGCCATTGGACTCATGCACGCCTACGCCTACACGCCCGCCGATACTGTACTCACGATCGCGCCGGCGTGGCCTTGGGCCGCGGGCTATGGCGTGATGGCCTTGTTCTTCATCGCGGCGCCCTGGGTCACCGAGCCGCAAGAAGTCGGCCACGGCTGAACGTCGGAGCTGCGGACAGCACTGACGCTCGCGGAAGCCTTAGTCTTGGCCCATGAGTGCTTCTCATCCGATTCGTTGGGGGATCTTGGGGACTGGCTGGATCGCGGACCGTTTTGCCGCAGACGTCAAACTGGTGGACGGGACCCAAGCGGTCGCGATCGGTTCTCGCGATCTGCCCCGCGCCGAAGCCTTCCGTGCGCGACATGGCATCGCTCGCGCGTACGGGTCCTATGCCGCCGTCGCCGAAGACCCGGAAGTCGACATCGTCTATGTCGCCACCCCACACCCCTTTCATGCGGAACACACGCTGTTGGCCCTCGACGCTGGCAAGGCGGTCCTCTGCGAAAAGCCCTTTGCCATGAACACAGCGCAGGCGCGTTACGTCGCCGAACGAGCCCGAACAGCTGGTCGGTTCTGCATGGAGGCGCTCTGGACTCGTCACTTCCCGGCAACCCGCGCCCTCGGAGCTCTGTTGAAGGAAGGACGGATCGGGGACGTACGCTCGCTGACCGCCAACTTTTCGATCTGTCCACCCCGCGACCTGAACGGCCGTTGGTGGAACCATGCACTCGGAGGTGGAGCCTTGCTCGACTTGGGGATCTACCCCGTTTCGTTGGCCCACTTCGTCTTTGGCGCACCCACGGATCTGCACGCAGCGGCGACGCTGTCCGAAACGGGGGTCGATGCGCAAACCGGATGCATCTTCATGTATCCCGATGGATCCCTCGCCACGATGGGATGCTCGCTGATGGGCTGGTCCGATCACTCGGCTCAGATCATCGGGAGCCAAGGCCATGTCGACCTCCCCGATTTCTTCCACCCACGCCGGTTTCGCGTCGTACAACCCGACACCCCCCCGGTCGAATACGACTTCTCGGTCGAGCGCGGAACCGGTCTGAACTACCAGATCGAGGAAACCGTTCGCTGTATCCGTTCGGGTTTACTGGAAAGCCCGATCATGCCGCTCGCGGAAACGATGTCGATCCACGAGACACTGGACCGCATCCGTCGAGCCATCGGCGTGCGCTATCCCGCCGACGACCGCCCGGCCGGGTACTAGCCAGGGTTTGCCCGCGAGGAATCCGGCGACATCGTGTTAGCGGCCCGATGTCGCTTCTTCGGGTCGCTCGACGTATTGGGCAGGACCTGCAAACAGCAGACCTGCTTGTTTGGAAGGTTCGTGAACCCATGCCACGCGAGCCTTGAACACGATGCTGCGAGCCGACATGTGGAGCGACGATAGGTCGATCGCGAGCCACACGACGTCGCCGGCGAACACCGGAGCCGCGTTGGAAAATCTCACCGCGGCTTCGCTCACGCTCAAGTCGTCGAGCACGACAGCGATGGTGGTTGCGCTCGCGCTGCCGCGATGCGTCAGGTAGGTCTTGAGCATTCGTCCGACAGGTCGGAAGTGCCGTTCTTCCCTCCGCAACGATCCCACGGCCACGCGATGCAATCCACGATCGAGGAGTTCGAGTTGCACCTCGTCCTCGCGTCCGAACGCGTCGGATTCGACCTGGCGGATCCGCAAGCTGCGATAGTCGAGGATCTGCCGCAATACGATGAGCGCATGCTCGTCGCTGATCGCTTCGGAGGTGCGCTCGGGAACCCGTACACCGGGCCGTTCGCCAACGCTGAAGAGCGGCGATAGGGCCATCGCATAACGTGGCGTCGCCTCGTCTTCGGGTGGACCCGCTTCGCTCAGTCGCAACCCCAAACGCCCATCGGCCTCGATGCTTTGATCCAATACGAGCTCGAGCGAGTCGTGTTCGAACGAGAACTCATCATCGACATTCGACGAGCGTCCCACCCGCGGACTCCGGGCCCCGAACTCGACATCCGCACCTCGCAACGGGCCAAACGTGCCCCACCCGGCGCGAATCGAGGCCCGAACCGTTGGCTCGCGGTAGCCGGGCGGTGGTTCGTAGTTCGGGGCGTAGGGCAACGCCTCCTCCGCCTCTGGCGCTGTGGCGTCGCCGACGACGGTCGTTCCACTCGGTGCCTCACGCAGGAGATCCGTCACCAAGATCTGTCGAGTGGGCAGCTCATCGGCTGGAATCGGGATCGGTCCCTCCGTTGCATGAGGGGCGAAACGTTCCTCACGAAGTTGAGGACGCGGACCCGAATCGGCCGACGACACGCGACTGTACGACGACCAACGATCCGCGAGAACTCCTTCGCCATGATGGTCGCGCGCAAACGGAACCCCGCCGAGCGCCGGAGGTAGTGGTTCATCGAGCGAAACGGGTCGCAACGTCGCGAGACGTGCTCGGGCATCGTCGAATCCGAGCGACGAGGTGGTTGCGGCAAGCCATCGCACCGGGGGTTTCTCCTCTTCCACCTCGGGGAGCGAAGGCGCGACCAGCCCGCCCGCTGGGATCTGCAGTCCCGGAACGGGCGACGATGGGGCTGCGCCGAGATCGTCGTCATCGGGGGTGTAGAACAGCCGAAGGGCTTCGGTTTCATCGTCGTCGTCGACGATGAGGAGCCCTTCGAGTTGAGATTCTCCTGCTACGAATCCGAGCGATGAATCCATACCGCCCATCGCATCGAGAGGCAGGACTGCCGACAAAGCTCCATTCAGCGGAGGAGGCACGAATACCGGGCTATCGCCGACCGGAAGATCGCGCGTGGGCGACGAGAGGCTTCCTGCTACCCGTGGTGAAAAATTGGCCAGGTCGTGGCCGTCGTCGATCACCGCCGTCGGGACTCCGACGACTTCGGGAACACCCGGGGAGGTTCGGCCCGCTTCGAGGTCGGCGACATCTTGGACGATCACGTCCAGCTCTCCGCGAACGACCGAACCGGAGACGATATCGCGGGAAGGTTCGACGAACGTCGATTCGGGCCGTGAGCGACGTCCGGAGCTCACCACCGTTTGCCGCATCACATCGAACGAACGAATGCGACGATGGAAAACGAGCGAGGTTTGTTCCGATCCGGTGCCCTCGCAAAACTCGAAGATGGCTTCGTGGATCCGGATCTTGTCGCCGACTTGAAGCACCCGACGTTCGACCAGCTCGTCACCCACCAAAGTTCCATTGTCACTGCCTAGGTCGAGCAGGACGTAGCCCCCGTCCGACTGCCGCGTGATCTTCGCGTGGCTGCGTGACACTTCTGGATGTGGAAGCTGGATGTCCGCATCGGCGGCTCGACCCATGGTCACGCGCTCACCGAGCAAGTAGACCGCCCCGACGAAGGGCCCTCGCATCCCCCTCAAAAGTCGCTTCATGGCTCCGAAGTCGGGCTTGCGCGCGGCTGGTTGAATTCTGCGCAAGATACCGCTCCGAGCCCAGTGGATACGGCTTGCCGCTTGGAGTGGCAAGCGTTGGTTCCCTTCGCCGGTCGCGCACCGACCAATGGGGGACCGGCTCGTGTTCTTGGTCACGTCCACATCCCACGTTGGTTTCAACCAACCGACGTCGGCCGCGAACGTCGAGGTCCCGGGGGTTCTGCTTGGAGCACCGTTCCGACTTGTGTGTAGGTTCCCGAACCAAGTCCCGAAGGTTTCGATGCCACGTTTCGAGGGTCGTCGGCGTCCGCTTCGCGAGGCTCGCGCAACTTCACGTTCGGATTGCAAACCTTCTACCGCGTGGTAGACAAATCGACGATGCGGCAACCACGAGCACGAGCCGACATCCCCGGCCGGATCATCGAAGAAGCGTCACGGATGTTCGCGGCACGAGGGTTCGTCGGCGCGTCTCTCCAGGACATCGCCGCTGCCGTCGGGATCCGTAAACCTTCCCTGCTCTACCACTTTTCGACCAAGGAAGAGCTACGGCGGAGCGTTATCGCTCAATTGCTTGCACACTGGAGCAACGCCGTCCCGCGAATCCTGGAGGCCGCGTCCTCAGGCGAAGAACAGTTCCACGCCGTGGCCGAAGAGACCCTCGCGTTTTTCTCGGCGGACCCGGATCGCGCTCGAATCATCTTGCGCGAACTTCTCGACCGACCGGACGAATTGTCCTCGCTCATCGAACTCCAGGTTCGTCCATGGGCAACCTTGATGAGCAACTACATTCGCAAAGGACAAGAACAAGGGCGGGTCCACGCCGATGTCGATCCGGAAGCCTGGGTGACCGCGATCATCAACTTGGTGCTCAGCTCGGTCGCCATTCATTCGAGCCTGGGTCGGCTGGCCGCGGAGCGACCGTCCAAGCGTGCCTCGACCTCGACGATCCCGCCGAGACTCATCGCAGAGATCGTGCGCGTAGCCCGATCGAGTTTGTTCGTGAACCAGCAGACCCCCGCCGTCGACACGAGCGGCCGCACCGAGTGACCCAAGGAACGATCCACCGTGGCGAACTACTTCGAAGACAACGACGATCTCCAATACTACTTCGACAAAGGCATCGACTGGGATCCACTCGTCAAAGCCACCGAACGTGGCCTGATCGCGGACGGAGCCCCAACATCCACCGTAGAGGCCGTCGAAATTTATCGCGACATCGCCAACCTGATCGGGCGTTTCGCAGCTGAAGAGATCGCTCCACACGCCGCAGCGATGGATGAATGTGGTGTATCGCTCGCCGACGGCGAGGCTGTCGTCCCACCGCAGATGACAGAGATCTTCGAGAAGATCGCCGAGCTCGAGCTCCATCGCATGTGCATCCCGCGAGAGCTTGGTGGGATGAACTGTCCGATGTTGATGTACTTCGTCAATGGCGAGCTGTTCGGACGGGCCGACGTGTCGATGATGGCCCATCACGGCTTCCATGCCGGACCCGCGGTCGCCATGCTGGCCTTCTCGATCTACGAAGGCTCCACGACGGCTGCGGGTGGCAAACTCGTGGAAACCCGATTCCAGGCCGAGATCGAAGAGATCGCCAGCGGTCGAGCGTGGGCTGCGATGGACATCACCGAACCCGACGCAGGGTCGGACATGGCTGCGTTACGGACCGTTGGCGAGCAGGGCGACGACGGTCAGTGGACCGTGACCGGTCAGAAAATCTTCATCACATCGGGGCATGGGAAATTTCATTTCGTCATCGCTCGTACGGAGAAGGCGAACGGACCCCAAGATCCCAAAGCCGGGCTCAAGGGCCTCTCGCTGTTTCTCGTTCCCACCTACGACGATGCAAATGGGGTCCGTCGACGGATCGCCACGATCGACCGGGTCGAGGAAAAACTCGGTCACCACGCATCGGCCACCTGCTCAGTGACGTTCGACCACGCCCCGGCAAAGCTCATCGGCAAGCGCGGCGAAGGCTTCAAGTACATGCTCGCGCTCATGAACAACGCTCGCCTGGGCGTCGGTTTCGAATCGATTGGGCTCTGCGAGGCCGCCTATCGTCTCGCACGCGACTACGCAGCAACACGTTCATCGATGGGCAAGACCATCGATCGCCACGAGATCATCGCGGACTACCTCGATCAGATGCGAACCGAGATCCAAGGTCTGCGCGCGCTCGCGATGCATTCGGCGGTCCACGAGGAACTCGCGCAGCGGTACCGCATGTACCTCGAACTCCAGACTGATCTTCCTTCCAAGAAGCGTGCCTACCTCGAGCGGAAGACTCAGCGGCTCGCCGATGAAGCCCGCCGAACGACGCCGCTCGTCAAGTATCTCGCGGCCGAGAAGGCAGTCGAGATGGCCCGCCGCGGCCTCCAGATCCACGGTGGCAATGGCTACATGAAAGACTACGGTGCGGAGAAACTACTGCGCGACGCTCTGGTCATGCCCATCTACGAAGGCACGAGCCAGATCCAAGCCCTGATGGTCATGAAGGACACGCTCGGTGGGATCACCCGACATCCACAACAGTTCGTGCGAACGCTCGCCGAGTCCCGCTGGCGAGCGTTGTCGGCTCGCGGCCCCCATGCTCGGCGGGTCGCGAAACTCAAGAACTTGGCCTTGGACGTGCAGCAACACTTACTCCGCCGAGTCGCGGTCGATGCATTTCGAACCTTGCAAGATCTTCCGCTCGGCGAGTGGTTGCGCGCGGTGCGAGAATGGGATCCCAAACGCAACTTCGCCCATGCATTGCTCCATGCAGAACGGTTGACCGAACTACTCGCCGAGGTCTCGATCGCCCAGATCCTGCTCGGGCAGGCACAGCGTCACCCGGAACGATTGGAGGTGCTCGAGCGCTATCTCGAACGGGCCGAACCACGCTGTCGCCATCTCCACGACACGATCACGTCGACGGGCAGCGGGCTGCTCCAGCGATTGTCCGTTCTGGCGGACACCGAGCGCGAGGCCGCCGAGTGATGTCGGTCTCTCCGCTCCACGCTCGACACCATGGGCCGGTCGTTGCGGCGATGGCTCGCACCATGATCTGGTCACTCGCGCCGCGCCGGTCGAACCCGTCCTTGCCCCCGCCTGACGTGGTTCGTTGCGACGTTCCCTCCCTCCCACCCTCGCTCCTCCGCGACTACGTGCGGCACGTCGGTGGCGATCCATCGGTCTATCGCGATCAGATCCCTCCGCACCTCTTTTCTGCATGGGGCGTCGGGCTCGGTGCCAAGCTGCTGCGGGGCTTGCCATATCCGTTCGTGAAGATCGTCAACGCTGGTTGCCGGCTCGAGGTGAACGCTCCGCTGCCGACCCATGAACGCCTCCACGCGACCGCTCGACTGGAAAGCAGCGATGACGACGGCCGCCGGATCCGACTTCACCAACGCATCACGACGGGTACCCAAACGAACCCCGAAGCCGTCGTCGCTCATGTGTTCGCGATCGTACCCAAGCCCAAAGCCGACGAACGTCAGGAACGCTCGACCCCAAAACAACGGCCACGGGTTCCCGACCAAGCAGACGAGATCGCGCGTTTTCGCCTATCCAGCAGAGCCGGACTCGATTTCGCGATCCTGACGGGCGACTTCAATCCGATTCACTGGGTACCGAGTTATGCACGGTCGTTTGGGTTCCCTCGACCCATCCTTCACGGATTTTCGACCTTCGCGCGTACCTACGAAGGGTTGCAACGGGCGGTATTTTCCGGCTCCACGCGAGCGCTCATCGAACTCGACGTCAAGTTCACCCGACCACTCGTCCTGCCCGCCCGAGTCGGTCTATTCGTGCTCGGACGCGAAGTGTTCGTCGGTGATGCACGTGGCGGTCCTTGCTATCTGAGCGGAACGTTCGAAGGTCGCGGGGCGGCCACAAGCGAGGCAACGGGGCCAGCATGACCGATTTCATGCTCGACAACCGGACCGCACGTACGGTGATCACGAGGCTCGGTCTCCCGGTGCCCGTTCCCGAGATCCTCAAGCGAGAGGACGGACCTTACCGCGAACGACCGCTGGAAGGCATGACGCTCGTCGTCGGAGCCGCGGGACCGTCGTCGCTCGACTCGGTCCTTGCGACGGTTTTGACCCGAGCAGGTGCCATGGTGCAGGTCACGAACCCCCGATTGGTCGAAGCCTTCGCGGCACCCGGCGAAGCCTATGGTCGACCCGTCCGCGTACTCGATCTCGGAGCGATCGGCGTCGATCCGACCGACGCCAAACCAAAAGCCAAGACCAAGCCGAAGACGGAACGCCTCGCCGTCGATGGACTCGTGTTCGATGCGACCGCTTGCAGCACGCCCGACGATCTTCGTGCCGTTCATGCCTTCTTTCACCCACTCGTACGGCGCCTCCACGCAAGCGGGCGCATCGTGGTCCTCGGTCGTCCCTCTGTCCCTGATGCCACCGCCCAAGCGACCCAGTTGGCCGTCGAAGGGTTCGTGCGGAGTTTGGCCAAAGAAATCGGTCGCCGAGGCTCGACCGCCCAGTTGGTCACGGTCGAGCCGGGTAGCGAGGAGCGCGTCGACGCCGTCTTGCGATTCGTCTTGTCGAAGCGCTCGGCCTTCGTCTCGGGTCAACGGATCCACGTCACCGCGCGAGCACGCGGCACCCTCTCTAGGACCTCGGTCCGCCCACTCGAAGGCAAGGTCGCCCTCGTCACGGGCGCAGCGCGAGGTATTGGGGCCGCAACCGCGCGCCGTTTGGCCGACGAAGGTGCCCGCGTGGTGTGCTTGGATCGTCCCGCCGACGACGGACTCGTGAGTCGGCTCGCGCACGAGATCGGGGGAACCGTACTTCTCGCCGACATCACCGATCGTGATGCACCGGTTCACATCGTCAGTGCCCTCGAGCAACGCCACGGCGGCGTCGACATCGTGATTCACAACGCAGGGATCACACGCGACAAAACCCTCGGCAAAATGACGGCCGAGCAGTGGGACGCGACGATCGATACCAACTTCGGCTCGGTCGTCCGCATGACCGAAGCCTTACTCGAGCGTGGGCTCCACGACGGCGGCCGACTCGTGTTTTTGTCCTCCGTGGTCGGAATCGCGGGTGGCGTGGGACAGGCCAACTATGCGGCCTCGAAGGCGGGCCTCATCGGGTACGCACGAGGTCTCTCGACGAGGCTCCACGAACGCGGGATCACCTCCAATGCCGTGGCACCCGGATTCATCGAAACCCGGCTCACCGCGGCCATCCCCTTGGTGGTGCGCGAGCTCGCTCGCCGACTGAGCAACCTCGGTCAAGGTGGGCTGCCACGCGATGTCGCCGAAGCGATCACGTTCCTCGCGACCCCCGATGCCGTTGGCGTGACGGGGCAAGTCCTCCGCGTTTGCGGCGGCGCGTTGATCGGAGCTTGAACCCAAACCCTACCGCTGGAACCTCATGGCAAGCCCCACTGTTTTCACGCCTCCCATTGGCCGTCGGGCCGTCATCGTGCACGGGGTACGAACCCCCTTCGTCAAGGCGTTCACCCAGTTGCTCGAGCTCGACACGATCGCGCTCGGAACCCAGGTCGTGGAAGCCCTGCTACGACGCAGCGAAATCCCGCGCCGCGATGTCGAAGCCATCGTTTGGGGAGGTGTCGTTCTTCCTCAAGGTGCGCCCAACGTCGGCCGTGAAATCGCGCTCGATGTCGGGCTCCCGAAAACCGTCGAAGCGTTCACCGTCACACGAGCGTGTGCGAGCGGATTGCAAGCGATCACCTCCGCGGCAGCGGCGATCGAGCGCGGCGACATGGACATCGCGATCGCCGGCGGTTCCGACTCCACCAGCAACGCCGAGATCAAGCTCCCGCCAAAAGTCGTCCACACCCTCGGACCCATCGCCTTCGGCAAGGCCCGCACCACAGACTACGTCCGCGCGGCCCGCAAGCTTCTGCCGCTCAACAGCATCTTGCCGGAGATGCCAAGGATCGCCGAGCGCACGACCGGCCTGACCATGGGTGAGGCCGCCGAATCGATGGCACGTCGGAACGAAATCTCTCGTGCCGCACAGGATGCCTTTGCCGTGCGCTCGCACGAGCGAGCCGCCGCGGGCATCGCCTCGGGAAGGCTTCGCTCGGAAATCGCGGCCGTGGAGACCTCGCGAGGCGACGTCGTGCACCACGACGGGCTCGTTCGCGGGGACACGAGCGTCGAGCAACTCGCGAAGTTGCGGCCGGCATTCGCAAAGGATGGAACACTGACCGCAGGCAACTCGAGCCCGCTCACGGATGGTGCGGCTGCAGTGTTGCTCGTGGCCGAGGAACGCGCCCGTGCCATGGGGCTGACCGGACTCGCCTATTTGCGAAGCTGGTCCTACGTCGGCGTCGATCCGGCAGACCAGCTACTCATCGGACCTGCAATCGCAATGCCTCGTGCCCTCGACCGAGCCGGACTCACCCTTGCGGATATGGACTTCGTGGACATCCACGAAGCCTTCGCTGCCCAGGTTCTCTCGGTCACCAAGATGTTGGGGAGTCGAGCGTTTGCGCAGGCGCAACTGGGCCGGTCCGATGCGGTTGGAACGGTCGACCCCGATCGGCTCAATATCTATGGAGGTTCGATCGCGCTCGGGCACCCGTTCGGCGCGACGGGTGCTCGCATGGTCACGACGATGGCCACTGAGCTTCACCGTACAGGACGACAGCGGGCACTCCTCGGAATCTGTGCGGCCGGCGGGCTGGGTGCGGCGGCAATCCTCGAGCGAACCGACGGATCGGCGTAGTGCCGATAGGTGGTACCGTCGTACCCATGAGTTTCGGCACCCAGCTTCGTTGGTGGTTCGTCGATCGTTTCAGCCAAACCCCCACCGGCACGCGGATCCAAGTTTCAGGTGAGCGATTCACGAGTGTGATGGGGCGGCTCGACGCGCGCGCGTCGGTCGAGGTCCCCGATCGTTTGGGCAATGGCCAGACGCGGCGAATCGAGTTCGCTTTCGAACGTCCACGGGCGTTTTTCTTGGATCACGTGATCGAGCACGTGCCCGAACTCGCGCAGCTCCAGAGCGTCGCAAGCCGTCTCAAGCAATCGTCCGAGACTTCGGCTGAAGCGGCGGCCAAGCTCGTCGAGGCCATCGTGGGCCCGGGTCGTCTGAGTCGAGTCCTCCGCGGCACGGACTCGAGCACCCTCTCGGACAGCGCTCAAGGGGTCCCCGCCTCGAGTGGCGAGTCACGCGGAATATCGCTGGACACGATCTTCGACCGGGCACTGCTCCCGGTGTCACCTCCCCCGGGCAGCGCCAAAGCTGGCGTGGATGCACTGATCGGCGCGGTGCTCGGGCCACGGATCCGACGCCCGCCGCAGGGCGACGCCAGCCGGCGCGACTTCGCATCGCAGCAGATCACCGATGCCGTCTTATTGACGGCCCTCGACGTGCTTACCCACCCCGATGTGTCGGCCCTCGAGGCATCTTGGCGGGGACTCAAACTCGTGATGGGCGAGTCTCCCGGGCACGACCAGTTGATGGTCGAACTCGTCGACACACACCCCGACGCTTGGGACCGAGCGCTGCGAATGCCCACCGCGACGGCGGAGCGCCCCGACGCGATCTTCGTGGGTCCACAGCTTTCGGATCCGCTCGCAATCGAGCGCCTTGCCGTCCTGGGCGAACGAGCCGGCGTTCCCGTCGTCATCGCCGTGGATGAAGGACTGCCGTTCGCCAACCTCGAAAATACCGAGGACAGCGAGGCAAGCGACGGTTGGCAACAGCTTCGCAACCATCCGGCCGCGTCGTGGCTCTGCGCCACGATGAATCCGGTGGTCCTCGTCCATGAAGAGACACACCTCGGACCGCGGTTGCTTGGGGGGTCACCGGCATTCGCCGTCGCCGCGCTCATGGCGGCCGCGATGGACCGAACCGAAGGCCTACGTTCGATCGCTGGCCCAGGGCGAGCCATCGTCACCCCCGCGGCGCACGATCCCGAGTTTCCGGGAGGTGAACGTCGAACGATCCCGACCGCGTACTTCGCCCCCATTGCGCTGCAAGAAGCCGGGGCTCGCATCGGACTGGTCGTCTTGGGAAGTCCGATCGGGAGCGATCGCGTCCTCGTGTCGGACACCCCCATGGTCTCGGTCACGCGAGCGTCTCTCATCGATCGGGTCCGACAGGCTCATGCATCCCGAACAACGTTCCGGTGAGCGGAAACGGAACTGAAACGACATTGCGCGCCCGACGACCCATGGATTGTGTTGTGCGGCAGCTTTGCGGCGAGACCACCTCGCGAGGTTCCGCGTTTGGAGTTTTCGGTTATGGTGGGGCGACCGATCACTATGAATGATCCCAACGCGAACTTGGGCGGTGCCTGGCAACCGCAACATCTCGTGGGCCGGATCCTTGCCGAGCGGTACCAGGTGCAGAAGCTACTCGGCGAAGGTGGGATGGGTTCCGTCTTCCTGGCAGAGCACGTCACCTTACGTAAGCGCGTCGCCATCAAGGTCCTTCACCACGAGCTGTGCCGCGACCAAACCCAGGTCGATCGCTTCCTCCAAGAAGCTCGAGCGGCATCGATGATCGGCCACGAGCACATCGTCGACATCGTCGACTTCGGAAGCGTGCCCGGAGGGTCGGTCTTCTTCGCGATGGAGTATTTGGAGGGGACCGATTTGGCCGAGCTCCTCAAGCGGGAGCGACGGTTGCCGTGGGCTCGAGCCCGCGAACTAATGTTGCAGATCGTGCGTGCTTTGGCCGCTGCCCACAACAAGGGCATCATTCATCGCGACCTCAAACCCGCCAACTGTTTCTTGGTCAAACGATCGGATGGCCGGGACTTCGTCAAACTTCTCGACTTCGGGATCGCGAAGGTCACCGACCCGGAGTCGGGCAGCGGCAGCGGACTCACCCGCACCGGTGCCGTCTTTGGTACGGCGAAGTACATGGCACCGGAGCAAGCCATCGGCGATCCGGCCGACCAGCGAAGCGACATCTACGCGGCAGCGATCTGCCTCTACGAGTTCCTCACCGGGCAGGTGCCTTACGACGGTGACAACTTCATGCGGGTGCTCAGCCGACACTTGACCGAGCCGCTGACGTTGCCGACGACAGTGGCACCGGACGCGAACATCACCCCGCCAGTCGAAGCCCTCATCGTCAAAGCCCTGTCGAAGAAACCCGACGATCGCTATCGCTCGATGGAGGAGGTCGAGCAGGCCTTGCTCTCCATCGGACCCGATGGGCACCTCGCCGGTTATGGGCTCAACATGGGTTACCCCGGTGGTGGACCACAGGTCGAACCCACGATGTGGCTTGGGCAAGCGCCTGGAGGCAATCGGTCTCCGAGCCGTCCCCCCAGCCGTCCTCCGAGTCACCCGCCAAGCCGCCCACCGAGCGCACCTCCGTGGAACAGCAGTGGAGGGGAAGGCACGATGGTGCTCGATACGGGCGGCGGCTATGCGTCGCGACCTCCGACGAGCAACCGATCGGGCTCACCAACCTCGCCGGGAGTACCCACTCGACCGCCCTCCCATGCCACCCATCCAGGGATGGGTGGCGAAAGCGATGTCACCACCTTCCCCGCGGAGAGATCGTATTTCAAGCTCGGACTCGTCATCGCACTCGCGGGAGCATTTGCGGTCGCGAGCGGAGGGTTTGCGGCGTGGTGGTTCTTGAAGGCTTCTTTCGAGGACGACGAACCGAGCGTGGTTGCCGACGCACGCAAAACAGTGTCTCCGACCGAAGCACCAGCGATCGAGTCTCCCAAGGAACCCCCTGCGAAGGATCCCGTCGAGACGAGCGCACCCTCGGTGGCAACACCCCCCGAGAAGGCCATCGAGCCGCCGGTCGCCAACAACCCATCGCCCGTCAACGAGGAGCCAGTGAGCCCGCCATCCGTGAACACAGCGGAAGGCGACCCCACCGAAGTCATCGTCGTCGAAGAACCTGAGATCAAACCCGCGGCAACTGTGCCCTCGCCCTCCGGCACGCGCAGACCCAAAGGGAATGGCGCAAGGAATGCGTCACCGAAAGACGAGTCCCCAACCAGGCCGTCGAACACGAACAAACCCGACCCCACGCCTCCTGCTCCTCCGACGCCGGCAGCGATCAAGGACTCGCGCTCTCCCATGGACATCCAAAAGGGGTTCCAGAAGGCCGTTGGAGCTGTGCAGGCCTGCGAAGGCGGTCTACCCGGGATGCGAATTACGATCCGCGCAACCATCACGAGCAGCGGCAAAGTTCTTCAGGCCACCCCTCGAAATAATGGAAGCCTACCCGTGGCGAAGTGTGCAGCGAACGCCGTCCGTTCCAACGCCGACTTCGTCGAAGTGAAGCAAGGCCTGGAAGCCCAAGACTGGACGTTCAACTTTTAGGCGCGCGATGTTCACTCTTCGCGTCACCACGCGGAACGGGACTCAAGAGACCCGCCCCCTGGTCACGACCTGCACGATCGGTCGTACGATGGCCAACGAGCTCGTACTCGATGGTCAGGAAGTCTCCAGTCAGCATTGCTCGCTCGAGATCGTGAATGGGCAATGCATCGTTCGCGATCATGGGTCGCGGAACGGCACATTCCTCAACAGCCAGCGCATTCAGGGGTGGTCGCCCTTCAACCCTGGCGATCGTCTATATGTCGGCGGCCACCTGATCGAGCTCGTGCGGTCGTCAACGCCGATTTCGGGTCCGTTTCCCTCGGTCGGCCCCCACCCGAACGTTGCGCCCAACGATGGTTCGGTCTTGCGACAGCCCGGGCAACACCGGGGTTGGCGAGATCATCATGGCCGCCTGCTGCGGTACGCCCGAGCGTGGGAAGCCGAGGGCCGAGCCTCGCGGTTAGCCCTACGCACCGGTGAACTGCGTCGGGCCAAGCGTTGGTTGGCGGAAACCCCTGCGGAGCTTCGCGATGAGATCACCGCTTTGCAGCGCGAGTTCATCCTGGAAAGCACCCGGGTCACCCGCAAGCAAACACGCATCCGGATGCTCGCGGGCCTCGGTGGATTCGTCGTCGTCGGAGCGCTCGGAACCGCCGCCGTGCGATACCTGCCGGGATGGTGGCGCACCACCGGCACAATCACAGAAACTCCAACGCGGCCACCGAGCGCGAACGACCTCACCAAGGAAGTCCGTCCGCCGTCCCCTCCCCCCCTTCCGGTCAAGTCTGAGCCGCCTCGATCCCGAAACGGGCTCGAGGGTGGTGGACTGGCCGACTGCGAAACCGCGGATCCGGCGGACCCAGACGCCATTTGCGTCGACTTGGATCAACCGATCCAACATCAGGTGATCCCATTCGAAACCCTCGGGGAGATCGCACGACGATACGAGGTCTCGGTCGAAACGCTTGCCAGCGACAACTTGATCAATCCCGATGCTCCCCCTCGCGAAGGGGACATGCTCATCATCAAGAAGCCGGGGCGTCGAGCTTTGCCGCAAACCCGGATCACCTACGAGGTCGATCCGGGTGAAACCTGGACCACGTTGGCAGATCGATTCGGGATCCCAGTCAAGCGTCTGCAGGATTACAACCCGAACATGGCGGACCCGAGCGCGGGTCACGAAATCGTGGTTTGGATCGACCCCAAGCCGTACAAGCCGCGGTTACCCCGCAAAGAAATCCCCGACTACCAGATCGATCCACGCTCCGTATCCGTGGGGGTACCCAACGAGGGTCGCCTCGAGAGTGGTATTCAAATGCCACAGGCCGACAATCTATACACACGCCGGAATCCCAATATCATGTGGGGTTCATCGTTCACGATTGCGAACCTGCAAAAGGCAGTAGCGACATTCCGCCAGGACGTCGATTTCGAAGGAGAGGTGATTCTGGCGGATATCAGCCAACGAAACGGCGGATTGTTCCCACCCCACAAATCTCACCAAGCCGGGCGGGATATCGACATTTGGTTACCGACACTGAAAGGTGTCTACAAAACCAAGTACCTCGACAACGGCCAAAGCCGACCTCGCAAGCCGCATTTCGCGGAGGTGGACTGGTATGCGACCTGGGGTCTCGTGCGTGCGCTCATCAAGACCGACTCCGTCGAATACATCTTCCTCGATTGGTCGTACCAAGTCTACGTTTACAACGCAGCGGTGGATATGGGCGCGACCCCCGAAGAACTCGACGCTTGGATTCAATATCCTCGGAGCAAGAGCTCGTCCAAGGCCATCTTCCGCCACTCCGCGGACCACTTGAGCCACATCCACGTGCGCTTCAAGTGCGCATCCTGGGAGTCCGAATGCAGGGGTTCCCACGCATCTGAATAGAGTTTCGCAGCGCGTCAGCGGACCTATTCCGGCGCCGTACCCGCAGATCCAGTTGGCATTCGAATAGGCAGTGACGCAATCCTCTCCGTACGTTGGCGGAGATCGAAAAGCAAATACGAGAGCGGTGCTCCAATTGGGTCCCCTCGGGGGGCGAGATCGCCATCGACGTTGGGACTTTGGACCAGGTTGCACGTCAACGGTCTTGCATTGGTCGTGAGCTCAAGTCCCGCGATCCGTAGCCGAGAAGAGACGAGGAGAAACTAAGGGGTGGAACACCCATTTCAGGCCGTATCAGCGGTCCAGCCTCTGACCGAGATGGATGGATCTCAAGAGGTGTTCGTCCATCGACCCGAAGAGGCGCGCTTCGTTGCGTCGACGAGCACTCGCTCGCGACTTCGCCTCACCCCCAAGCGGGCTGACTTGGGACCTTCGTCGTGACTGCCAAGCCTTGCGTTCGAGCCCTCCTCCGCGCGAAAGCCCGATGCTCACCCGCCCCCGACCGCACTCACCAGGATTTCAATCGGCACAGGCCTTTGGCTGGATCCTGAGCGCTCTCATCGGTCTTGGCGGCCGTCCAGTGCTCGCGGCCGATGGCGAACCGGCAGAACCGACCGCACCACCGACCGCCGCGACGACGAGCAAAGAGCTCCACACCTTCGACGACCTGGAACTCGACCTCGTTGCGCTCATGAATACCGAGATCAAGGTCGTCACTGCGACCAAGACCGCGCAAACCCTCGCCGATGCCCCCGCGATCATCGAGGTCATCACCGCCGACGACATTCGCCGATGGGGATTCCGGAACGTTGCGGAGGTTCTCCAGCACACGGCGGGGTTCTATGTCATCGACGATCACATCCTCCCGAATGTGTCCGTGCGAGGGGTCGCGGGTGGTCTCATGTCGGAAAGCGGCATGATCAAAGTCATGATCGACGGCCGACCGGTGGCATTTCGCAGCACCGCGGGCAACTGGCTCGATGCCGGATTGATTCCCATTGGCGTGATATCGAGGATCGAGATCATTCGCGGCCCAGCCTCCGCGCTTTACGGTGCAGACGCGTTTCTCGGGGTCGTGAACATCATTACAAAGAGCGGTCAAGAGGCCGGAGGATTCAATCTCGCGGTCGCCGGAAAGATGCTCAACGCACAATCGGACCCCACGGCAATTCGCGACAACCTCGGCATCGAATACGACGTCATTGCGGGCGAGCGGTGGGGCAACTTCGATCTGTTGGTTTCGGTCGGCGGAGAATCACAAGATCGCGCCGGTCTACAGTTGCCATCTACGTCACCCGCGGTCCGCATACCATCCTACAATCAGGGTGAAACCCGCTCGCAAGGGCTCACTCACAACAGCACCGCCTTCTTCACCAAGCTCCGCTATTCAGCCCTCGATGGGAAGCTCCGACTCGAGGGGAGCTACTCGGGTTCGTGGATCGATCGCGGGGGTGATTTCGCCCATTGGGCCCAGCTGACCAACGGTAAAGATGATCTCGGGCGGACCAACGGCACCCTGATCTCGCTGCGGCAGCGGCGTGCCGAACTTGCCGCCGATATCCAAGCCCACCCGACGGCATCCGTGCGTCTCCGCGCCGGATACTTCGACGGTGAACCTCGTGAGGACGATCGTATCGAGGTCGCGAGCGACTTCTTCTATGTACGGCGGAGCTTTGGTTATCGTGGGTTCACGGGTGGAGCCGAAGTGGTGTGGTCTCCGCTGACGAAGCTGCAATTCGTCGCCGGAGCCGAAGTCGTCTATGACCGCGAAACCCTGCCCAACAACGCACGGATCGACAAAGCGACCGGCGAAACCTTCGACGATGGTGACCAGTCCGAGCAGCAGATCAAAGCGCTCGTCAACCCCGGCGCCTATCTGCAAGTGAACTGGCTTGCTTTGGACCCGCGCCTCCGGCTGACCGGCGGCCTCAGATACGATTATCACAACATCTACGGCAGTCAGTGGGCTGGTCGTGCCGGTATCGTATCGCATTGGGGTCAACGCCGGAACGTCACCACGAAGCTTCTGTACGGGAGCGCATTCAAAGCCCCCTCTCCCCTGTTGCTGTTTGCAACCCCTCTTCGCCCGGGCGACATCATCGGCAATGAGTCGCTCGATCCCCAAATCATTCACACGTTCGAATCGCAGCTCGCATGGACACCGTTGCGAGAAATCCGGTTTACCACCGGTGTCACGTATAGCCTTCTCATCGACAAAGCCGAGTTCCGCCCACAAGGTATCAACATTACCGCCCAAAACGTCTCGAATCAGCAGGGGATCTCGTGGGAGACGCGGGCCGATCTCTCGCGCAAGAAGTGGTTCAAGAGCTACGTGAGCTTCGACCTACAATACGGGTTGCGCAAGATCGACCAAGCAGGTTACGTCGCCGAACTCATCGGCACCGAGAACGTCGTTCATCCGCTTTGGATCGGGCGTGCAGGAATCGACCTCGCGATCAGCAAAGCACGCATCTCGATCATGGCTCAGGGCATGCTGGTGGGCCGTCGCAGAGCCGCGGACACGAATCTCGTCGAGAACGGAAGTGAATATTACCTTCCCATGTATTTTATCCTCAATGGAGGCATACGCACGGATGCATTCAGGATCTTTGGTCGTGGTCGGACCTCGTTCAGTTTACAGGCATACAACCTGACGAATACAAAGGTCCCAGATCCCGGCTTCTCGGGCTACGACTATCCGCGGCTCCCGCTCGAGGTCATGCTGAAAGTCACTCACGCCCACCGATAACCGGGTCGAAGCATGCAGCGAAGCACACAGATCGGGACATTCGCCATCAGCCTTGCAAGCGCTTGCGTTGCAATCGGCTGTACCGAACCCGATCACGCCGACTCCGTGAAGATTGGACTTTTGCTTCCCTTCACGGGCGATGATGCGGCGGTCGGCGGCAATCTCGAAGCCGCTGCCCGAATGGTGGTCGATCGCGTCAATATGGCCGGCGGAATCTTCGACGCGACCGGCCATCAGCTCGAGCTCGTCACCTTCGATACCCATAGCGATGTCGAACGAGGTCTCGATGCCGTATCGCAGTTACTCGACGATGACGTGAAAGTCATCCTCGGTCCTGAACGATCGGAGCTGGCATTGTCCATGCTCACGATCCTTCGCGACGCCGAAGTCGTGTTCATTTCGCCCGTCGTATCGAGCGGGACCTTACCGGACGTCCCACCGGAACATGCCTGGTATCGCTTCGCGCCGTCCGTCGTGGTGATGGGGCGTGCGATCGCCTACGACGCGCTCGACCAACAGGTCACGCGTCTAGCCGTACTCGTCACGAACGACGATTATCACACCGCCATTGGTGCGGAAGTCGCAGATCGCTTCGTTCGCGAGGGTGGTGAGATCGCGACCAGCATCGAGCTCTCGACCTCGAGCGTCAGCTTCGGGATCCAGATCACGGAGTTGTTCGGCGTCTCCTTCGATGCCATTGCCCTCATTGCTCCACCGAAGACCGCGGCGCAAGTGGTCAATGAGATTGCGTTCCTCGGCCACGGACAACAGTTCCAGTATTTCTTGCCCCCGTCGCTCGAGACCGACGTGTTCTTGCAGAACACGTCGGCGATTGCCCTGGAAGGTTCTCGCGGGGTCGCAGCAGACATTCCGGACTTCGATCCGTTGTTCGCGGAACGCTTCCGCCACGCCACGGCCGACGAGCCCCTTTCGAGCGCCTACTTCTACTACGACGCCATGAGCGTGCTCGCGCTCGCGCTTGCCACGGGTCACCGGTTCGAGTTGCAACCGAGCCGAATCCTGGGCGGAGGCCCGACGGTAGTGCCGCTCGCGGAGCCTCGCGGTGAGATTCCGTACGAAGAACTCGTGGCGTTCATTCGTTGGGTATCTCAACGGAATGGCATTCGCACGACGTGGGACGAGATCGAGCGATCCCTAGACCTCATTCGGAACGGTGAGGCCGTCTTCTATCATGGCATTACGGGCACGATGGTCCAATCCGACGACGGCCAGCGCAGCGCAGCAAGGACCACGGTTTGGACGATCGAGAACGGGACCACGCAGACGCTGGAGGGATCGGGGTCGTGACCGCATCCCGAGTAAGAGCGGCACACCATCGTCGCGCGGTGGTGCGGATGCTGCTAGCGAGCGTATTCGTCGGTGCTTCATCGGCGTCGACGGCCGTTGGACTTTCCGGTGCGACCGCCCAGGCGGATGAACCTTCCCGCCTCTATGTGTTCATCAATAGCGGGGTCAAACCACACGCTTTGCAAAAGGAGCTCGAAGACCACATGGCAGGCGTTAGCGTCACGGTATTCGGTCGGTTCCGGGATTTTCAAACCGCATCGATCGAAGAAACACCCGACGCAGTGCTCGCCACAGGGCCTGTGCTCGATGAACTCGGCTTCGCTCGATCATTGCAGGGGTTTGCCGGTTCCTCGGCCGACGAACCGTATGTGCTCGTCGCCATAGGCCAAGCTTTGACCCCGGCCGCGGCCGCAGGATTCACGATCGGATCCGTCGACCTGCTCGGCCGCACGAAAATGAGGACCTTCGTGGCGAAGCTCTTGAACGTAGATACGTCCGTGAAGTTGAAGCTCGTCACCAAGACCGAAGACTTGCTTCCGTTGCTTCAGTTCAGTGCCGCCCAAGCCGTGATCCTTCCAGAACGAGAACGAGCTGCCTTCATTGCCCGAAGCGAACTCGACCTGCGTTCAACGGTGCTGCCCACCCGAGTGGGATTGCCGGCGGCATCCGCGATTACGATCGCCGGCACGAAAATCCTCACCGCGATCAAAGGTCTCGATCGATCGACGATGAGTCAACTGGGGGTCGAATCATGGCGATGATCCCGAAACCGTGGCGTGTCGCCACGTACCTATCGGCACTATGGCTGATGGGCTCGTGCGTGAACCAGAAGACGCCGGCACCTGCGCCTCCGAGTGTCGAGATCGCGAGTCTTTCGCGTCGCGAGGGATTTCCCACGGTCCTCGTATTTCTTCCGCAAACCCGTGAAACCAAGCAGCTGTGGGACAGCTTCCAAAGCGAACTCATCGACCAATTCGACATCGTCCCGCATATCGTATCGCCGACGACGACGGCCGCCGATATGTCGCAAGCGATTGCCGAGATTCGCCCTGTCAGCATCGTACTCGTCAACAACCCCACGGTTCGCCTCTATCAGGCCCACTTGCACGCTCAGGGATCAGGGCCTCATACGCCTCCCGTCGTCGTGCTGATGAGTTCGTTTCTCGATGAGTTCTATGACCAGATCCCAAATGCAACGGGTATTGCCTATGAGGTTCCGTTGATCACCAGTGTCGTCAATCTACGAACGTTCCTCGATCGTGACATTCGCAAAGTCGGCGTACTGGCCCGCCCAGCCCTGGCTCGCTACGTGCTCAAACAGCAAAAGCTCGCGGCGATGGAAAACGTATCCGTCATCGACGTCGAGCTGAGCAACGAGCCGAGCGACGACGAGATCGAAGACGCACTCTACACGCTGTGTGACAAACTGAAAATCGACGCCCTCTGGGTGCTCAACGACAACCATCTACTCAAGCCGGATAACATCGTGTCGGGATGGTTGCCGGGGCTCGACGAGTGCGTGATTCCAGTGATCGTCGGCGTCGGAGCGCTGGTGAGCCCCGACGTCCACTTCGGGTCGTTCGCGATGCTACCAGACCACGGTGCGCTCGGAGCCCAAGCCGCTGAGCTCATCTACGAACTCTCGGACGAGGAATGGGTCATCGACGACCGAGGCGTAGATCTCCCCCTCTCCATCGAAACGTCGGTCGACATTCTGCAAGCGCGCAAGCACTTCCACTTCAAGGAAGAAATGCTGAGCCACATCGACCATGTCATCGAGTAACGCGGCCATGCAGATCACCAAGCCCAAACGTTCACTCCGTGGCAAACTGGTCGCGATCATGCTGGCGACGCTGGCCTTCGTCGGCGTGTCGACGATGACCCTCGTCTCCTGGGTTCAGATCCGAGGCAACGAGTTGCGCCTCGCCGAGACCGAGCGACAGATCCGTGACGCGTTGGAAGACAAAGGCAAGATTCTATCTTCGAATCATGCGCTGGCATTGCGGAATCTCGTGCTGGACAATGCCTTTTCCGACGTCCGTAGCCTCATCGAAGGTGCGGTCAAGGACGACCCCGACGTCGTCTACGGGTTGTTCTTGAGTGCCGAAAATACGCCGTGGGCGTACACGTCGCCGACTCACCAACACGATCAGAACGGGAAAGTCGATCCAGAAGCTTGGAAAGAACTGGGTCTCGGGGACGCCCCGACGCCGCCGTCGACCATCACGAAACGTGAGGTCCAGCTGTTTGGCGACACGATCCACGAATTCGCCGTACCGGTAACGGACGGAGAAGAAGTCCTCGGCACCGTACGCTACGGCGTTTCGTCTCGCCGAATGCGGGACGCACTCGATTCAGCGCGCGAGCGATCGCGGGATACCCTCGAGCAGACGCTCTGGCAGCTCGCCGGCCTCGTCGTGTTCAACAGTCTCGTCGGTCTGCTTCTCGTCTTCCGCGCTGCCCGGCGGATCACCTCGCCGCTTGGAAACCTGACCGAGGCTGCAAGCCGGATTCGTGGCGGCGAACGGGAGGTCACCGCGGACGTACGCAGCGGGGACGAAATCGAGTTACTCGGCAACACATTCAATCAAATGGTTGCAGAGCTCGGTGAATCCTATCGTACGCTCGAAGGGCTCAACACCTCACTCGAGGACAAAGTCAAAGAGCGTACGCACGCCCTCGCTTCCCGCAACAAGGACATGCGGCTCGTGATGGACAACGTGCAGCAGGGATTCATCACGGTCTTTCCCGATGGTTCGATGGCGAAAGAACGTTCAGCGGTCGTCGACGACATGCTCGGTCCCGGCGACGCCGAGTCATTCGCCGCCTACGTGACGCACACGGATCCGCGGTTCGGACTGTTGTTCGAGTTTGGACTCGACGCGCTCGTGGCCGACATCTTGCCTCGCGAACTTTGCCTGGACCAGTTGCCACGACGTGCGGTTTCGGGCGAACGACAGTTTCAATTCCAGTATGTCGACATCAGCCAAGGTGAAACCTTCGAGGGTTTGCTCGTGGTCATCGAGGACGTCACTGAGAAGCTGGCTCGCGAGCGTGTCGAACAAGAGCAAGCCGAAACCATGGCGGTATTTCGCCGGATCATGCGAGATCGATCGGGTTTCCATTCGTTCTTCGTCGAGACGTGCAAGCAGATCGCCGCGATCGTCGACCACACGTTCGACGAAGACGTGCCCTTGTTCAAGCGAGTGATTCATACCATCAAGGGCAACTGCGGAATCATGGGCCTCCATATCGTGGCGGGGATCTGTCACAAACTCGAAGACGACATGGCGGAGGAGCATGGATTGCCGAGTGACCCGGCTCGGGAGGTCCTGGCCGCCCGATGGCGGGTCATCTCCGACACCGCCGCGGTACTGTTCGGCCGCGACGATCAGATCTCGGTCACGCGCGACGAACACGAGGTTCTCGTACGCGAATTGGAGCGAGACGGCTACAGCGACCTCGCAGCGTGGGTACGGGCGTGGGAGCTCGAGCCGATTTCATTGCAGTTCCAGCGCATGGAGGAGCAAGCGCGCGATCTCTCCAGTCGCCTCGGTCGCGGTGACATCGTCGTGGAGTCCATCGGGGGCAAGCTCCGTTTGGATCGCGAACAATGGGCACCGCTTTGGGCGAGCCTCGTCCACCTGATCCGTAACTGCGTGGATCATGGGCTCTATCCCGCCGACGAGACGCCTGCGGGGCACGGTCCTCCGCGCCTATTCCTGCGCGCCCAACTCGCGTTCGGTCGCTTCATTCTCGAGGTCGGCGACAACGGTCGAGGCATCGACTGGGAGAAGATTCGCGAACGTGCGCGGCGGCAAGGCATCCCGCACGCGACCCGCGAAGATCTTGCCGAAGCGCTGTTTGCCGACGGCGTCAGTACCCGAGACGAAGTCTCAGAGACCTCCGGACGCGGCGTTGGCATGAGCGCCGTGCGAGCAACGTGTGAGAAGCTCGAAGGGAAACTTCTCGTTCACAGCGAGCCTGGGAAAGGCGCGACCTTTACGTTCAGCTTTCCACCGCGCGGCGTTTACGTCGGCCCTCGCAAAGCCGTCGCGGCGTAGCACGCCCTGGAACACTGCCCCGTCCACGCTGGCTTTGTTGCTCGGCGCTTGCAGTATGCTCGATACGCCTCGGCCTCGCGCCCCGCCGGCGCGGGAATGCTGATGGCGTTCCAGCCTACGAGGAATCCATCGCAGTCGTGCTCGCAACGTTCGCGAACGATCCGGTTGATGTGCAGCTCGGCTATGTGAATGCAGGTTTGCTGCCTGCCGAAGCAGAGGGCCTTTGCGAAAAGCCCCTCGAACACTAACATCGTCCCCTGACGATGGACCACGATCACACGGCCGCTCGATCGATCTGGAATGCCGCTCGTTTCACCGTCGGTCAACCGAACGGCCACTACGAAAGCTGGTTTTGCCGTGCCAACCATCCCTCACGCCAGCTTGCGTTTTGGATCCGATACACGATCTTCAATCCGCATCGCTGTCCCGATGCAGCCAAAGGTGAGTTGTGGGCGATCGCGTTCGATGGCGAGGACAATCGCGTCACGGCACGCAAGCAAGAGATCCCGATCCACCATTGCCGCTTCGCAGCGGATGGCCTCGACGCGATCATTGGTCCATCACGACTGAATGGTTCCGAACTCGAAGGGTCTGCGGGTGACATTCGGTGGGCGCTCGAACATGGGAGCTCGGCCGCGCCACTGCTGCTGCTCCCCCGACGCCTCTACGAGGGGGGATTCCCCAAAGCCAAAGCAATGGTAGGGTCACCATGGGCACGCTACCGCGGCGAGATCCACATCGGCGATCGCACTTGGCAGATCGACGACTGGGTCGGTAGTGCGTGTCACAATTGGGGTTCACGACACACGGATCGTTATGCGTGGGGGCAGGTCAGCGGCTTTGACGATGCCCCGGACGTATTCCTCGAATGTACCACGGCCAAGGTCAAGCTGGGTCCGTTCTGGACGCCATGGGTCACGATGGTCGTCGTACGCGAAGGCGATCGAGAGCTCGCAATCAATGGACTGCTGCGAGGTACGTTGGCGAAAGCGAAGTTCGACGATCTAACGTGGTCGTTTCGCGCGAGCCGTGGATCACTGACGATCGACTGCACGTTGACCGCGCCCTCGGATCGGTTCGTCGGTCTCGCGTACGCGAACCCGCCGGGTGGCACCAAGGTATGCCTCAACAGCAAATTGGCTTCCTGCCGCCTGGATATCCGTGAGGGTGGAAGATCACGAAGTTACACGACGGCTCACCGTGCCGCGTTCGAGCTCCTCACCGACGAACCTCATCCACGGATCCCGATCGTCGCGTAGATGCCCTTTGAAAACTACTCGTCGAGAGGTTTCACGCAAAGCGTGGCTTCGAGGGCCTCACGCTTGTCCATATCGACGAACGACGACGTCACCGGGTCGAAGGCGAAGGCTCGGTCGCGGTTGAGGTCGCCGTCGGTGCTCGACCACAGCATTCTTGCCATGGGCACGGAGCCATGGAGCATTTCGAGCTCACGGCGATCCGGAACGCGCCAATGCTCGCCGTGGAGATCGAGATCCCCGCAATAGCGGATGGCGGCATCCCAATCTCTCTGCCCGTCGAACGGTCCGGATACCACGAGAGTGCCTACCGTTTGAGGGTTGCTCCGATCGCCGGCCCCTCGTAACGGACTGTCGTCGATGCCGACCCCGGGCACGTTGTCGTCCGGTGAGTCGAAGGAGGGATCGCTCAATACGAGCGGTAGGTCGAGGGCGCCCGCGGGTGCGGCCGCGAGGGAACGTTGACCTGACGGTCGGGAATCATACCCCCGAAGCGCCCATCCAGCCGAGAGTGCCATGCCGAGAGCCCCGAGCAGGCCCGGCACGAGTCGACGTGCGAACTTATAGGTAGGGCCCGTACCCGGCTCGGGATCGATCGGTGCGATGCGGGAGGGTTGCGGGGCCCGGACCTCGACCATCGGATCCACGTGCGACATATCGGGCAGCGATTCGACGAGGCGCAATCCCGATCCGAACGTCGGCGGATGCGTGGGGGTCGGGAACAGATCGATGTCGGACGACTCCTCGATCGAGAGCTCTTCGTACGGTTCGCCCAACATGCTGAGCGCACACACGTCCACCTTCAGGCGCTGGAAGATCGTCCGGCCAGACTCCCGGCTGAGGTCGTATTCGACAAAGCGACAGACGTCGAGCCCCGCACGTTCGAGCCGCGCGCGGACCTCGGCGCCCGTGGGGCCCAACGAAATTTTCGCGGGGTCGAACTCGTCGCTTCGCCGCACCAATGCCAACACGGCATGTGAATGACCCGCGAGCGCGCGCTCGGCCGAAGCCATGGTCGCATCACTCCCATCGATCCAACGAACATCGATCCCTTCGAGATACTCCTCGGCCGCCGGACGAAGGAGCGACGCGGTGGACGTCGACGCGATCAAGATCACGGTTGGACGGGATTCGTAGGCAACTTCGAGTCTAGCGACGGTCGAGCTCACGGACGCACTCCCAACCAACAACATCGCAACCTCGCTGACCGCCTTGAGCGTGCACCCAAGTCGGTCCCGAACCAGGTTTTTCGGCGTGCTCCGCAGCTTCTCTGCGGGAACCGGTCGTTACGATTCGCGCTCTGTCCCGATTGCGGCTCGACGGGGAGGCCCAAACCCTTGCTCATCGGGGATGGCGTACGCCTGTGGCGCAGGACGAGGACCGTTCGACCCACGGTTGCAACCCAACGTTCTCGAACGCGCAATGAACCATTCAGCGCTCTGGCTCACGCGTTTGGCATGGTCGTCGTGAAACGTGCGCGCGCATCTGCACTGTTTCGAATTCGACCACGTAGCGTTGCCTCTTCGGCTGCGACGGAAGGACGCGCGACGCTGATTCTCGGCGATAGTGTGGGTCGACAAGAGATCGCTATGGACAACGTTGGATCGCAGCAAATCCTGGAACAGCCCAAGTGGGAAGGTCGGGTCTTCAATGGTTCGTGGATCGTCGCGCGCGGTGGTATCGAAGACGTGGTCGAACCAGCGTCGGGTACCACGCTGACCCGCGTGGGGATCGCGAATGCCGACGACATCGCTGCTGCCGCCAAGCAAGCGAGCGCAGCCCAACCCGAATGGGCTGCACTCGGGCCACGCGAGCGCGCGGACGTATTTCGTCAGGCGGCAACCTATCTGCAGACCCACATGGACTCGTTCTCGAGCTACATCGGGCGCGAAACCGGCGGTACCGGGCTCAAGGGACAACACGAAATTCGGGAGGCGATCGTCTTCCTCCACGCGGCAGCGGCTTTGTCGATGCAGCCGCAAGGCCTCGTGTTGCCGAGTGTTCCGGGCAAGCTGAGCTACGCCAAGCGGATGCCGCTCGGGGTGGTGGGGGTGATCTCGCCTTTCAACTTTCCCCTCATCCTGTCGATACGGTCGGTGGCCCCAGCGTTGGCCACGGGGAACGCCGTCGTGCTCAAGCCCGATCGGCAAACCCCGGTGACGGGTGGATTCCTCATCGCCCATGCGTTCGAGCACGCAGGACTGCCGGCCGGCGTCCTGCAGGTCTTGCCGGGTGGAGCGGACGCAGGTGAGGCGATGTGTCTCGATCCCAACATTCGCATGATTGCCTTTACCGGCTCGACCGCGACCGGTCGCCGGGTCGGCGAACTCGCGGGCAAGAGCCTCAAGAAGGTGACCTTGGAGCTCGGGGGCAAAAACTCGCTCATCGTCCTCGACGATGCGGATCTCGATCGAGCGGCCCGCAATGTCGCGTGGGGTGCCTACCTGCACCAAGGCCAGATCTGCATGGCGACAGGGCGCGTTCTCGTCCATGCATCGATCGCGGCCGAGCTGACGCGGCGTTTGGCGGAAAAGGCGAATCACCTCCCCGTCGGTGACCCGGCTCGGGATCACGTGGCCCTCGGTCCTCTCATCAACACGAAACAACGCGAGCGCGTCCACTCCATCGTGCAGGATGCGATCGCTGAAGGTGCGACGCTCGAAGCCGGCGGCACCTTCGAAGGGCTCTTTTATCGCCCCACGGTGCTCTCCGGCGTACGCAAGACCATGCGGGCGTTCCGTGAAGAGATTTTCGGCCCGGTTGCGAACATCATCCCGTTCGACACGGACGCCGAAGCGGTCGCGCTCGCCAACGATACGGAGTACGGTCTTTCGGCTGCGATCCTCTCGCGTTCGATCGGCCGAGCGATGGCTTTGAGCGAACGCCTGAATACTGGGCTCGTTCACATCAACGACCAGACCGTGGTGGACGAGATCACGAATCCGTTCGGTGGTTACGGCATATCCGGCAATGGCAGTCGGATGGGCGGCCCGGCGGACGCAGATGCCTACACCCAGTGGCGGTGGGTCACGGTCAAAGACCAAGCCCCGCTCTACCCATTCTGAGCCGACCCCGACCCCGCCAGCGGAAGGGCCTTTGCCAAAGGCCCCCCGGGCCATCGAGCTGGACGCGAACGTTTCGGGTGTGCGTAGGCAGCTTTGCTGCCGTAGCGAGCGGCCTTTGCCAAAGGCCCCTTGAAGATTAATCACCGCCGGCCTTCGCCGGTGGGTCGACCGACTCCGTGGACGATTTGGCGGCCAGACTGAGCGATTGTTTGAGCGCCGCCATGAGGTCGATGACTTGCGTCTTGGGTGACGCCGCAGGGCTTTGGGTGATGTCCTCGCCCTCGACCTTCTTCTGGATCAGCGCTTCCACTCGTTCGCGCACTTCGTCGCGATAGCGATCCGGACGGAATGTCCGCACGGTGCTCTGCTCGATGAGTCGCGTGGCGAGCTCGAGCTCGGATTCATCGATCGAAGGTTCATCGATTCCAACGTCCCGGATCGGCCGCACCTCGGAAGGGTAGTGCAACTGTTGGAGGATCAGGCCCTGTTTCACCGCGCGAATGAGCACCAAGTACTGTTTGCCTCGCGACGCATGTTTGGCGAGAGCGCACAATCCAGCCTTCCGCAACGCTTCCGCGAGCAAGTGGTAGGCGCGCGACGAGCCTTTGTCCGGACCCAAGTAGTAGGCCTTCGCGTAATAGATGGGATCCACTTTGTCGATCGGAACGAATTCGTCGATATCGATGGCTCCGGTCGATTGTTCCTCGACCGCCTTGAGCTCCTGGTCGCTCAACGTGACGAACCGTCCCTTCGAAAACTCGTACCCCTTCGCGGTCTGCTCGCGACCGACGGGCTGGTCGTGTTTAGGGCAGACGAACTGCTGCTTGAGGCGGGTCCCGCATTCACGATGCAGCGTGTTGAAGCGGACACCGTCGGACGGGGAAACCGATGGAAAGAGCTTGACCGGGATCGAAACCAGACCAAACGAAATCGTGCCTGAGCCGATGGCGCGAGCTGCCATATCCGAGATATTATCCGAACGGCTCTGCCGCAAGCGGGCCGTTGAGAAACGGGCGGCGATGCCGACCAAGCGACCGACTTCGACACCTGCGCCCGCTGAAGACGCTCAGGAATCAAACCTGAGCGGCGTGGGCGACGGACTCTCGAAGTATCGCGCCAAGCGCTCCGCGGATGCGACCCTGGAACCGTTCGGTGGGCGTCCCGGAGCCGACTCCACCACCGACAAACCGCGGTTGTTCGTGGTTCAGATGCATGCCGCGCGGCGGCTCCACTGGGACTTGCGCCTCGAAATCGATGGGGTTCTGCGTTCGTGGGCGGTACCCCGGGGGCCGTCGCTCGACCCAGCGGTCAAACGCCTCGCGGTACAAACCGAGGATCACCCGATCGAATACCTAGACTTCGAAGGCGTGATCCCGCGCGGCAACTATGGTGCGGGTGAAATGATCGTATGGGACCGTGGCACGTGGGTCCCACTCGAACCCGTCGATGAAGGATACGCGGCGGGCAAGCTGCTCTTCGAACTGCGAGGTCACAAACTGCGTGGTGTCTGGACGCTGGTTCGAACGCAAGGAGCAGACGGGCACCAATGGCTGCTCATCAAAAAACCAGATGGGGCAGCGATCCCCGGACATGACGGCGAGTTCGAACCCGCATCCATCCTTTCGGGGTTGACGGTCGACGAGCTGCGCGAGGGTCACGATCCCCACGCAGCCCTGCTCGAGACGATCGCGGACATCGATCCACCCCGAAGGCACGTCGATGTCGAGCAAGCGGGGGTCATGCTGGCCCGTTCGGACGATGAAGCGTTCGACGACCCCGAGTGGGTGTTCGAAATCAAGTACGACGGATATCGGGTACTCGCGGCTCGGGACGACGATTCCGTTCGATTGCGCTATCGCAGCGGGCGATCGACGACCGACGCGTATCCGGAAATCGTTCGCAGCCTCGCAGCCCTGCCGTTTCGTCGATTCATCTTGGACGCCGAGGTCGTGGTGCTCGACGACGATGCCCGCCCCAACTTCGCCCGCTTGCAAGAGCGCGCACCGCTCGGACGCCTGCGAGACATCGAAGCAGCAATGCGGCTGCACCCCGTGACGCTCTATGCGTTCGACATCCTGGCCTTCGACGCCTTTGATCTGCGCGAGCTACCGCTCGTACAGCGCAAGGCACTACTCAAGGAAATGCTGCCGCCGACGGGTGTCGTGCGATACGCCGATCACATCGCAGAACGAGGACTCGCACTGATGGAGCAGGTGCTTCGCATCGGTGTCGAAGGGATCGTCGCCAAACGGGCGAACTCTCCGTATGTCGCCGGGCGGACCGATCAATGGCGAAAGATTCGCATCGAGCACACCGCGGATCTCGTGATCGTTGGCTTCGAACCTCCGAGCGGCAATCGATTGGGCTTTCGCTCGGTGAACGTAGGCGCGTACGCGGGCGAGCGATTGATCCATGTCGGCCGCGTAGGAGGAGGATTTTCCGACGCCGAGCTGATCGCATTGAGGAACGAGCTCGACGAGCGCGTGGTGGGGTCGTGTTCGGTCGACGAGATCGGAAACCTGGACGGTCAAGACCAGATATGTTGGGTTCGGCCCGAGATCGTCATCGAGGTTCGTTACCAAAATGTGACCCGAGACCGCATGTTGCGTGCCCCGCGGTTCTTACGGATGCGCCCCGACAAAGGCCCGAACGAGTGCACGCTGCCGCTTCCCGGCGAACGGATCCCCACGATCACCACGAGTCCCCAGCCCCAGACGTTCGTCGAGCCGGCACCCGCAGCCGCGGAATCCGAACCCGAGGATGACGGGAACCGTCGGGTGGTCATCTCCAACCCGCGGAAGATTTTTTGGCCGAACGAACGCTATACGAAGCTCGACCTCGTCAACTATTACCGAACCGTCTCCCCGTGGCTGCTGCCATATCTACGTGACCGCCCATTGGTGCTCACGCGCTACCCTGACGGCATCGAGGGCAAGAGCTTCTTTCAAAAGCATGCACCCCCCTACACGCCCAAATGGGTGCGCACGCAGGTGATCTGGAATGAGGAAGAGCGCGAGGAAATGGAATACTTCGTCGTGGACGACGAGGACGCACTCGCCTTCGTGGCGAACATGGCCGCGATCCCCTTTCATATCCGGGCGTCACGGCTATCGACCGTCCAACAGCCCGACTGGTGCAACCTCGACCTCGATCCCAAGACGGCCCCCTTCCCCGACGTCGTACGGGTCGCCCAACATATCCATGCGCTCTGCGACGAGATCGGCCTGCCGAGCTACTGCAAGACCAGTGGATCGACCGGATTGCACATTCTCGTTCCACTCGGTGCCGCCTTCACGTTTGCCCAATGCAAGGTATTCGCCGAGTTACTTGCTCGTATCGTGAGCGCTCAACTCGATGGAATCGCTACCATCGAGCGGACGTTGTCCAAACGACGCGGACGCGTGTATGTCGACTATGGCCAGAACGGGCACGGACGCCTGCTTGCGTCACCGCTTTGTGTTCGTCCGCTCCCGGGGGCTCCGGTCTCGACCCCACTGAGGTGGGAGGAAGTCACCTCCGATCTGAACCCGCGTGCGTTCACGATCGCGACGGTTCCGGCTCGCTTGGCCGCAGAGGGGGACCCCATGGCGAGCATGCTCGGGCAGCGGCCCGATCTGCCGGCCATCCTCGAGCGACTGCTCGCACGCATCGAAGCCCACCCATAGCCCGTTCGACCTCCGCCGTGCGAACCTGTTTGGGTCCATGCTGCTATTCCGTCGCTTTGGCTTTGCTGTATTCCTAGGTCTCCTGGGGTGTCACGTCACCGACCACCCGGCCCACCCCGCCGCTCTGCCGCGACCCGAGCCCACGAACTGGGAAGCAGTCTTGGCTCGACCGAGCCAGGTCGAGGTGGAAGTGATCACATCGGCGAAGTGGGCCGTCCCGCGCAAAGGGGTGATCAACCTCAAGCATCCGACGGCGAAAGCGGCAGGGCTCCGAAACGAACCCGTTCCGATCGTCCTTCCCGTCGGCATCGTGCGACATCCGACGCGGGGTGACTTCATCATCGATACTGGGATCGATCGCTCGTTTCTCACCGAGGACCCCGTCGCGGTCCGCGGGCTGATCCGGTCCTTTCTGAAGGAACTCGAACCGGTCGAACCGCTCGGGGACGCAGTCGCCCGACGCGAACTGCATCTCGCCGGGGTACTTCTCACCCACATGCACGTGGATCATGTCCTTGGGCTGCCCGACCTCCCCAAGGAGGTCCCGATCTATGTCGGTCCGGGTGAAACCGAAGACCGCAAAGCGGAATATGGCCTGCTGCGCCCCACCTATCGGCGGTTGCTCGAAGGCCACGATCCGCTGCGCGAGTTCGAAGTCAGCGCGGGGATCGCAATCGATCCGTTCCCGGTCGCAATCGATCTGCTGAGCGACGGGACCCTCTGGGCCCTTCCGTCCCCCGGGCACACTGCGGGGAGTATGGCCTATCTCGTCATCGCCAAGGATGGTCCCGTGCTGTTCGTAGGCGACACGAGCCACACGCGGTGGGGCTGGGAACACGACGTCGAACCGGGCACCTACACCGCCGACCACCCCGCCAATGCGGAGAGCTTGGCGCGCCTTCGACGTTTCGCCGAGCTTCATCCGCAGACGCGGGTCATCCTCGGGCACACGCCCTAGACCCGCTCGGCGGGCACACCTCGGCCAAACCGGCTGCGGTCAGGTCGCCGGTCGTGACGGACATGGGCTGTCCGCACGCGCCAAACCGTTCGGCGTCCTGGGTCTCCGGCTCGAACCGGGATCCTCGGGGTTCGCGTGCGCGGGGCTGGGCCGCGGGGGGCAAGGTGTGAACAGATCCGACGAAGGCCGCAGCAAGTCCCCTTGGTATAGTCAGAACGATGGCGGAGCGGATCGGCGAACGGAAGCCCGCGCAGCACCGAACGGACGTCGACGGAACCATGATGCGCGATGGCGGAGCCGAGCAGGACCGCTTGGCACAATCGTTTGCCGCGGCCCTCCGCGCGGTCGAACTCGCCCCACAAAATGAAGACGCGTGGAACCACGCCGAGGATCTCGCAGAGGACCTCGAGCGCCCGGACGACGTCGCCAACACGTACCGCAACCTGCTCGAGCACGATCTCAAGGGAGACCATTGGTCGTTCGTCGCCAAGCGAGCGGCGGACTTTTTCGATGCTTGGTATGGCGACGATCCCGATGCGATGAGCGGACTGCTCTTGCGGATCATCGAACGGGATCCTCAAGCGAAGTGGGCGTTCGAACGCGCCACCCTGGTGCTCACGATCGCCGAGCGTTGGGATGAGCTCCTACGCCTCTACGACCGCTTCCTCGGAGCGACTCGGGAGCCCGCCGAACGACGCCGTCTGCTCGATGACGCGGCCCACGTCGCGAAAGACTTCGCCCACCGTCCGGATCGAGCCATCGACTACATGCAGATGCAGCTCGCGCTCGACCCGGGCAACGCAGCCCTGGCCGCCGCGAGCGAGCGTTTGCTCGAGCGCGAGCAGCGATGGACCGATCTGGTGGAGCTCTGGCAGAAGCGCGTTCCCGAGCTCGACGCTCCCGCGGCACGCAAAACTCGGCTACGCATCGCCACCGCTCTACTCGACCATCTGGGCGCGCCCGATCCTGCGCTCGCAGAGCTGACCCGCCTCGTCGACGAGGTCCCGGGCCATCCCGAAGCCTGCGCTCAACTCGAGCGTGTGCTCACCTGGACCGACGCCTCGCCCTCCTTGCGCACCGCGGCCCTCGATTTGCTGCGCAACAACTACGAAGCCGCCCACCGATCCGCGGACGTCGTGCACGCGATCGAGAAGTTCCTGCCGTTGGCAGCTCCCGTCGAGCGCCTTCCCCTCATGCGTGAAGTCGCGGCACGACTCGCGAACGTCGGGGAGGACCAGGCCTCGCTCACTCACTACGCGGCATTGCTGGCCCTGGACCCGACCGATGGCGGGGCTCGGGCAGAGATGCGCGAGCTCGCTCGACGATCGAACCTGCACGAGTCGTTCGTGAGCGCGCTCGTCCACGCCGTCGCAGCCGCAAATCCAGCCCAAGCCGCGGTGTTGCAACTGGAAGCGGGCCACGTTTGCCGAACGATCCTCGGAGCGACGGACCGAGCGATCGCCCTCTACACCAAGGTCGTCGAACTCGCCGACGCCGATCCGACGCTTTCGCTGACCGCCGCCCATCATCTCGAAGAGCTCCTGCGAGCGGCCCATCGTGATCGCGAACGTCTGGATGTGCTCGAACGATTGGCCCAGCTGGAAACGGCCACCGAGGTGCGTCGGGGCATCCTCGGGGAGACCGGGCGCCTCGCCGACCGGTTGGGAGATCCAGATCGAGCCCTCGCAGCCTATGCTCGACGCCTCCAGTCCGATCCCGAAGACTTGGCGGCCCTCGATGCGTCGATCCAAGTCCTCCGCAACCACGGCCGCTACCCCGCGCTCGCACTCTCGTTGGGTCAGCGGGCCGAAACTACGGCTACGACCGCCCAGCAACGCCGCGCCGATCTCGTCGCGATCGCCCGGCTCCAAGCAGACGCCCTCGGAACACCGAACGCTGCGATCGAGAGCTGGTTTCGGATCCGTTCGGAGTTCGGCGATGATGCGGAAAGTACGGATGCGCTGGACGGCCTGCTCACCCAAGCCAAGCGCTGGGCGGAACTCGCCGAGATCCTCGATCGGGCCGGGACCAGCGGTCGACTACGTTCGGCCGAACTGCTCGTGCGTCAAGGCGCGATTCACCAGCACCAACTCGCCGATCCGACCCGAGCGACCACCTGTTATGCGCAGGCGTTGGCCCTCGAACCCTCACACGAGGCCGCGCGCCTCGGTTTGAAGAGCCTGGCACGTCTCGAGATTTGTGCGACTCAGGCGACGACCGCACTTGCGGCCGCGTACCGAGGAGGTCACGAATGGCAAGCACTGCTCGATCTGACGGATGTTGCGGTTGCCGCGGCTCGGTCCATCCGCGACGCGGTCGCCGTACTGCGCGAGGCTGCCGATCTCCACGAGCAACGCGCGAGCAACCTGCGTGCCGCGCAACGCTCGATTGCACGCGCGTTCGTGCTCGATCCCAGCGATCTCGCGCTCGAAGACGACCTGCGTCGACTTGCCGAAGCCGCGGAAGGCTGGGAGGAAGCCGTGCAGGCGTTCGACGACGCGGCTCGAGCATGTTCGAGCCCAGCACGTCTCGCCAGTTTGCGACGCACGGAAGGCATGCTCCGCGAGATGAAGCTCGGCGATGCCGAAGGTGCGGTCGCGGCCTACCGTGAAGCCGCCCGGCACGAGCCGAACGACGTGCAAACCCAGCGCGCGATCGTTCGCGCTTCGGCCTTGTGTGGATCCTGGACAGCAGCTGCGGAGGCGTTCGCGTGGCTCTGTCGTGCGCTCGGAGGTCTCGATGAAGACGCACTCGCGGGTCTGACCGCAGCCGCCCGCCACCGATCGGATTGGACGCCTCTCCTCCGCGCACTCGCAGGCGCCATCTCTCTGGCCATGCCGCGGCCCGTCGCTCGCGACCTCGAGGCCGCAGTTGCGAGGTGGCAACGCGACGAACGCGGAGATCTTGCGTTGGCCGAGGCAGCAGCCATCCGAGCGGTCAACTGCGACCCCACCCACCCGGGCTCTTTGCTCCTTCTCACCGAGATCCAGCGCCAGCAGCCCGAACACCGCGAAGGCCCGCGCCCACGACTCGCGGAAACCCTGGTTCAGCTCGATATCGTGTCCGAGCGAAGTCTGGATGCGCTGGTCGAAGCGGCCGAGATTGCCACCATCGCATCCGCCGACCCCGTGTGGCTTCGAAGCCTGTTGGACGCGCTCTACCGGAAGTCCGCTCGCCTACTCGCCCTCTCGGTCCACGACGAACCGGACGCGATCTTGGGCACGTCGCGCCCGGAGACCGTCCTCATCTGGGCGGTCGAGCGCCTCGTCGAATTGGATCGCCGCTGTGGTCAACCCGAGCGCGCGATCGCGGTGCTCACCTCGGCGGCCGAGTTTCTCCCTCTGCCCGACGATCGGGTGGTGGCCTTACGCCTGCAAGCAGCCCGCCTGTGTACTGAAGCCGGCCAGATCGATCGGGCAATCGAGCAATATCGACGGGTCCTGCAGCGACGCCCGGAAGACCTCGCGCTCATTCGCGAGGTCGCTTCGCTCTGCGATGAGGACCGCGTTCCGGAGCTCGTAAACCTACGAAACCGCGAACTCGTACTCGTCCGAGACCCCGAGCGACGCCTCGAGCTTCGACTCGAGATCTCGCGACTGGGCGGGACCATCGAGCGCATGGGCGGTCGCATCGAGTCCCTCAAAGCCAACCTGGAGGACATGCCGGGGCATCGGCCCTCGATCGAGGCGCTCGGCGAACTCATGCGCGAACGAGGGCAGCTGACGACGCTAGCCGACGTTCTGACCGAACAAGCAACCCGACTCGAAGATCACGCCGCAGCACGAGCCGCTGAACTTTGGAGCGAGATCGCAAGACTTTCCGAGCACGACTTCGACGATCCGAAGCGAGCGATCGCGGCACTCGAACGTGGGGTTGCGCTCGCTCCCAACGCCGACGCCCTCGATGCGCTGGCCCGTCTGCACCTCCAACGTGAAGATCCCACCGCAGCCGCCGAGGTCCTCACCCGTCGGCTCCAGATGACCGAACCGGACAAGCGGGTTCCGGTGCTGTTGCGTCTCGCGAAGGCTCGCATCGCCGCTGGTTCGCCGAGCGAAGCGATCACCGCGCTGGAAGCCGCATTCCGTGAATCGCCCAAGAGTGCGGAAGCCCGCAAGCTCCTCGTTCGCCTCTATCGCGACGAACAGCAGTGGGAAGCCCTGGCCGAAACCATGAGTACGGCCTCGGAACACATCACGGAAACCGCGACGCTCGTCGCGTATGCCAAGGAAGCGGCCACGATCTTCGACGATCGTTTGGGGCAGCCCGAGCGCGGCGTGTCGATCCTCGAACGAGCGCATGCGCTTGCACCCGACGACCGTGAGGTCAAGAGCCGCCTCGTCGAAGGCCTACGGATGGCGGGGCGACTGGCCGAAGCGAGAACGCTCGTCCAAGACCTCATCGAGTCGCACGGCCGACGACGCTCCCCGCAACGGGCGACGGCGCACCTTCAGCTCGCCCGGGTCGCCCATGCGGAAGGCGAAGTCAAGGAGGCGCTCGATCAGCTGGAGCGAGCCTCCAACATGGACCCATCGAGCCATCGCATCTTGCGAACGCTCGCGGAGATGGCCCTCGAAACAGACCAACTCGAACGATCCGAACGCGCCTATCGAGCGTTGCTCATCCAGGTCAAACGGAAGCCTCGCAACGAACAAGACGGCCCACCTCAGGAGCGCATCGGTGCCACCGAGGTGCTCTACGAACTCAGCCGCATCGCGCGGCATCGCGGGGAAACGGTGCAAGCGAGCGAGCTCGTCGAATCGGTCATGGAATCGCTCGCGTCCGAAGACGACACGGTAGCCCTGCAAGCGCTCGCGCGGCGCTATCAAGACCACGGTCTCGTGCATCGAGTGCTCAGGGTCCGATTGGAGCGGACGGCCCTTCCAACCCAACGCGCAGAGCTGCTCGGTGAACTCGCGCTGCTCCAAGAAGACGCGCTCGACCAACCAGAAGCTGCGCTATCGTCTCGCCTAGGCGCCATCGAGATCGACCCTGGAACGCCTGTGCACCACGAACGCGCGCGGGTGCTCGCCACGCGACTCGGATTGCTCGGCGCGTACGTACGGTGCGTCGAAGCTCTACTCGTCAAGGCCAGGCGCACGACCGACGTCTACGCTCGCTTCGAGCTGCTCCTCCGGCTTGCCGAGGCGATTGGAGGCGAAGGTGGTGATCACGATCGTTGCGCCGAGCTGTTGGGCGAAGCCGAGAGCTTGGGCGTCCGAGAGGTCGATGTCGTTCGAACGGGCGCTCGGATCGCGGCCGCGCGCGGCGATCGTGACGCGGAGCAAGCGTACCTCGAACGACTGTCCGCCCTCGGCGGCGGCCAGGCCGAGACCCGTGCAGATGCGATGTATCGTTTGGCCGAGGTCCAGCTCGCGTCGAAAGACATGCAAGCGACCGGGATCGAAACCATCACGGCCGCGTTGGAGGCGGATTTTTCACCCGAACGCGCGATCCGAATCTTGCGACGAGCCACCGAGTCCGCGACCTCGGATGCCCTCCTCAGTCTGTTCGAGCGGGTGGCTCGTCGAGCGAACGACGATGCGGTGCTCTTGCTGGCGATCGAACGTAGGATCAAGCGACCAACCGCAACCCCCGAAGAAGTTCGCGAGGGGGTCGGGCTGGCGCTCGCGCGCGGCGAAACGGAACGCGCAGAAACCTTGATGCTGCGCGCCGTCGAACTCGCGACGGCCCAGCCCGAGCGCACGTCGAACGTGGACTGGGCTCTGTCGGCCTTGGCTCAACTGCGGCAGGAGTCGGGTGATTTTGCTGGAGCCGCGAAGTGGCTGCGCGAGGCCATCGATTCGGCGCCAGCCGTGGACGGCCTGTTGTCGCAAGCACAGGCCCTGGCCCAGGCGGTCTCGGGTGAACGCGGCGACCTGACGCTTGCCGTGAAGATCTACGAAGGCCTGCGGCAGCGGAAGCAAGGTTCCCGGGCGATCTGGGAACCACTCGTCGAGCTCTATCGAAAACTCGGGGAGCTCGGCCCGCTCACCGGACTCGTCGACGAGGCCATCGGAGAGATCGAAGATCGAACCGAGCGCAACGCGTTGCGGCTCGACCTCGTCCGTACGTTGTACGAGCATCCGTCGCGAGACAGCGACACGACCCGACTGCTCACCGAGATCCTTTCGGACGAACCCGACCACCGCGATGCTCGAGACTTGCTCGGTCGACTGCTCGAACGCTCGGGGCAAGGCCGCGAGCTAGGAGCATGGTTGCAGCGCGAGCTCGACGAGGCTCGTTCGCGTCGCGATGGAGAGGCCGTCGCGGTGGTCGCATTGCGGCTGTACGAACATCTGAGTTCGACCGAACCAGCAGCCGCGCTCGCGACCCTCAAGGATGCGTTGGAACTGGCGCCGGAACACGTTGGACTCATCGAGGCCGCGCTCTCCATGACCCGCGGCGAAGCGCAGGTCGATGGTCGTCGTGATCTCCTGCGCCGCCTCATCGAGGTCAGTCCGCCTGAACGGGCGGCTGCACATGCGGGTGAGCTCGCCGCCCTCGAAACGGAACAGGACAACCCTGCCGCCGCGCTCCGGGCCCTCCAGCTCGCGCACCGACATCAGCCGGACCACCGAGGGTTTCGTCAACGGCTCGAAGCGGCCTACCTGGTGCAACGCGATCATCGCGGCCTCGCGAACCACCTGCTCCAGACCGCAAGCCGAACCCAGGAAACGACCGAACGCGTCGCCATTTTGCGGCGTACAGCCACGATCCTGCGTGACGATCTCGGTGATGCATCGGCGGCCGCCGACACCTTCGAGCGAGCGTCGTCATCCGCCCCCGACGATGCCGGGCTCGCGCTCGAGCTCGCCGAAGTTCTGATGCGCGCGGGTCAACGCGGACGTGCGAGCACTCTCCTCTCGGCCTGGATCGACGACCCACCCGACGATCCCGCGCTCCAACTGGGCATCCGCAAGCTGCGTGCGGGCCTCCGCGCCACCGAACGCGATCTGCCTGGCCATGTCGAAGACCTCGAGGCCGCCTACGCGATCGATCCCCAAGGAATTGCGTCCGACCTCATCGATGCGCTGGACCGTCAACGTGGCTTCGCCGCACAACACGGGGACATCGACCTCGAGCGCCAGACCACCTTGCGCGTCGTCGAGCTATTCGTCGCGCAGGGGGAACGTGAACGTGCCCGCACCGCGCTCTCGACCTGGGTCGATCGCGAACGCAAAGATCTCGATGCTTTGCGACGCCTCAAGCAACTCGAAGGCGAAGATGGGCGCTGGGCTGCGCTCGCCAAAGTCTGTGCACGCCTCGTGGCCGTGGACTCCGGACAATCCCAAATCGACGCTGCGCTCGAGCTCGCTCGTGCGTGTCGTGAGCTCGGAACGCTCGGGGAAGCTCGCGCAGGGTTGGAGCATGCGCGACGGAAGCATCCGGACAACGATGCGATCCGTCGCGAGCTCATTGCGATCTATGAGGCAACCGGATCCGACCGCGAACTGTCGCGATTGTTGAGCCGGGATGTCGAAACCGTGAGCGACCCCGCCGAGCGGCTCGAGGTCCTCCGGCGGATCGCCGAACTCCACACCCGCCACGGTGAAACCGAGCTTGCGGTAAGCGCCCTCGAAGAGATCGCCCGCCTCGATCCGGACAACCTGGCGGTGTCATTGGATCTGACTACCGCGCTCGTCGAAACACGGGAGCTCGATCGAGCCGAAGAGATCGTCGACAACGCTCTCTTGACCCATGGCGCCCGGCGAGGGCCCGAACCCGCTCAACTGTTCTACCGCAAGGCACAGATCGCTGCGGCGCGCGGCGACGGACAAGCTCAACTGCTCGCGTTGCAGCAAGCGTTCAATCTCGACCGGAATAATGGCGTCGTCGCGGCGCAGCTCGCCGACCTCGCCGAGGCACTCGAGGTTTGGGAAGTCGCCATCCGGGTGCTGCGAACGATCACCCTATCCGACGCCCCTTGTCCGATCAGTCGCGCTCACGCGTTCCTGCGACAGGCTCGGATCTGCGATCGCCGCGGCGATCATCAACGGGCCGTGCTGTGGGCGCGGAAGGCCAAACACGAAGCCCCGCAGGATCCCGAGATCGATGCCTTCCTGCTCACCTTGGGCGACGGTTGACCGTCGCTTCACCGGATCGACTGCGCGTCGCCACGCCCATGCGGGAGCGGATCGGCTTCAACTCCGAGTGATCGGATCGACGCTCGTCAACCCAAGGTGACCCGCTCGGGACTCGCGGACTGCCTGTTCGGCAAGCGCTCGACCCAAGGTTGCGTGGAGCTCCTCGAGCCCGCCAAACGTCAAACGCAGGGTGATGGGGCCAACGTGAAGCTGCGCGCCACCGCACTGGCAGACGTCGACGGCCGCCACACCGCTCGAAGCCAAACGCGTCCGGTGACAATCGGTGGTCGACGGATGGATCATGAGTTGATTTCGAAAATCAACATCACCGTAGCGTACTCCCCCGAGCCCGTCAACGGACAAATCCACTCGGAGCCATAGGGCTAGAACATGAACCCCATACCGCCGTTGATCTGGAGATCGTCGTAGCCGAGCCTGCGATCGCGAAGTTGCACGTCGAACTTGAGCACGTAGTTGGGGATCGGGCGATAGGACACCCCCATCGTCAACTCTTGAACGTCGAGGGCAGGATTGGTCTCGTCCTCGTACGCTTGGGGGACCTTGGCCTGCGTGTCGTACATCTCGGCACGAACGAAGGGCACGAACGCCTGCGAGGTCTTGTGGAACGGAAACAACACGTCGTATCCGAATTCCACGTAGCCGCCGTGCGTGCGCAACGGGATGGGGCCCGTCGTCGCCACGTTGGGGAAATACTCGCTGCCGTTTTCTCGATAGGTTTGCATGAGGTCGGCGGCGTTGGGCATGAAGAATTGTGACCAGATCACCCGCGCCTCGATCCCGATCCGTTTGATCCGCGCGTCGAACTCGTACCCGGCGATCGGCAAATGCAAGGAAAGCTCGTTGCCGTTCGCGTCATAGAAGTCTCCGTTCGGCCCGACATCGGAAGCGTAGAAGGATCCGCCGAGGATGAGACCGAGGATGGGTTCGTACTCGAGCCGACCCGTCACCGCGGCAGAGTCCGCACGCGCCAACGAACCGAGCGTACGAGCGCTGATGAAACCATCCGGCCCCATCCGTGTGGGGTCGAGTGGCGTCGTGACATAGAGTTCGTACTGGAACTTGTCGAGGAACCGTCCGGTGAACCCCACACCGAGTTCGCGCCACGTCGAAGGGATGATCACGCTATCGAAACTCGGTCGATCGACGCCATTGAAGATCGGAGGTTCATGCCACTGATTGATGATGCCCATCGGCACGAGCACCAGTCCCGCCCGCAACGTCACGGCTTCCTTGTACAAGTGCCAGTCGATGATCGACTGTTCGACTTCCACACTGCCATTGCAGGATTGGCACGCGATCGCATTTTCCCACTCGAACTCCGTGTAGAGCTCGATCTTGTCGGACAGATGCGCCGCCACGAACAGGACCAGCCGTCGGAGATTGGCCCGCGTTTGAAAGTCGCTGACGGACGCCGGGCCCGTGCGGAGCGAGTTCACGTTGAACTGACCATAGCCACCGATGACCGTCCGGCTGCCCATTCGGCGATACGGCGCAAGGCCTCGCAACAGGGGATCCTCGATCGGACCTCGGGTCCCGAAGCGAACCGTGGGATCCCGTTGGGGTGGAGCCGCGATGGGAGGCTCCGTCTCAGCGCTCGGAAGGTCGTCGGGCGCAAGTTCGATCACGGGCCCCGAAGCATTCGCACGGGGTTCTGGATCGCTCTCGGGCAACGGCTTCGCGGCGGATTCACGATCCTCCGCAGCGCCTGAATCGACCGACGGGCCAGCATCCGTCACGCCTTGACCCGAGTCCCCGGAAGACACGACGCCCGCCTCTTCAGTCGTGTCGGTTCTCCTCTCGGCATCGATCGACGACGAAACCTCCGGCGACGGTGCATCCCCCGGCTCGATCGGCTCCGACGGCGGAGTGGCAAGCGAGGTTTGGCTCGACGCGATGACGGGTGATGGAAGCAACAGGACGGTGAGGGCGACGACAGAAGCGAACGTCACGGAGTCTCCAGCTGAAGGCTCTCGCTCAAGACGGCGTCATTCCGAGCTGAGAGATGGCAACTGTTACACGGTGCCTCGGTTCCCGTCGCTAGCCCCGGTAGGGTCTCGTAGCCGTGGCCTGCTGGAGGATCCGCTCCACGCCACAAGATCACCGGAATTTCGTCTTCGTTGAACCGCAGGTCATAGAACTCCCAATCCAGGGCACCCTGCGCGTTGAACCCCCCGCCGCGTTTCACCATGCTGTGAATCGACCAGGTCGTCTTGTCGCCGACCTCCACGGTCTTCACGATGATGGTTCCCACGGGGAACTCGCGGCTGCCCGAAGGAGGGAGCGCGTTGATGTAGACGCGCACGGTTCCGATCACCCCCGCATGCTCCCCCGTACGGACTTCGAAACTCATCCAGCTCTCGAAGGCCTCGAAGTCGCGAGCGAACGGAACGAAAGAAGCGACCCCCCCGGCATTGCCGTCTTCGTCGAAGCCCCCGGAGGCGTCTTCTTCCGGGGGAAGTTCGTGGTCAAGACAAGCGGATGACGTAAGGCCGATCCATGCCAGGCCGAGACACCACCCTCGAAGCTTCACAAACGAGGCAACCCTAGTGCGTCGCTGGCTGCGAACATCGCAGTGACGAGCGAGTCGGGATTCTCCGCATCGGACTCTGTCGCGAGCAACTGCCAGATCTCGCCGTACGGTGTCGCGAGGTCGTCCGCGGCAGGTGCGTCGGCATTCCAATCTTCCGGGACCTCCGGAATGGCATCACCGTCGACTGCATCATAGGCAGCCGAGATACGGTCAAAGCCCGCATGAACGCGATCGATGATGGCTTGTTCGCCTTCCGCTACGAGCCAGGGTTCGAAAGCATCGAAAATCTCGTGGCCACCTTCTAGGTTGGCTCGCATATCGGACAGTGTGTGTTGGGCGTAACGGGATTCGTCTTCTCCGCTCGCCGCGAGGTTGACCTTCTCGAGCTGCTCTTCCATCGAGCCGATCACGCCCCCGAACGCAAACGTCGGATCGAGCGCCAGCGGTTCGAACTGTGTCTTCATCAACTCCGTATCGTCGACCAAGCGTTGGGCCAAGCTCATCTTGAAGTCGGTCGCTTCCGCCTCGGTGGCGGGGAAGGCCGGCTCGACGTAGTTTCCGAGCGACGACTCGAAGTCCTCGACGACTTCGGTAACCGCGTCGGACCACAAGATCCGCTCGATCGCGTGGACGCCGGTCACGCCCTCGTCGTCGAACAAGTTCGAGTCTGCAGCTTCTTCGATGAAGCCGTCGTAGCGCTCGTCGGTGGACGCGTCGAGATCGGGGAAAAGTTCCGCGATGGCCCCTTCTACCCGCTCGTACGAGATCCGACAGTCTCGCCACGCAGTCTTCATGCTGCTGACCGCATCGCCGTCGGCGTCGGGGTTCCAACCATCGTCGTCGGGAGCGGGCGCCAACGTCTGCAGTTCGAGGGCAGCGGCGACGAGGAGATCGAGCTCGCTCGTGACATAGGCTTTGACGGCAAGGATCGAAGCGTCGCGTTCTTGGTTGCCACCTTCTTCGCTTCCGCCGGTCTCGGTACCGCCTTCGTCGGCGTCTTCGCCAAGGTCGTTGTCACAACCAAACGAAACGACTCCAGCACCGGTTGTCACGAGGATCGCAAGGGTGGTCGAAAATAGATGGCTACGGATCATGGTCGGAATAGGGTCTTTCGAATCAGAGGTCACGAACGAAGGCGACCAGGATGTCCTGGTCCTCACTGGACAAAGCGTCGAAACGGTCGATGGAATCATTGGCCTCGGATCCCTCGCCACGATGCAGAGCGATGGCCGCTTCGATCGTTTCGGCACGGCCATCATGAAGATAGTTGCGGAGGTGCCGAAGTCCGATGAGCGGGCGGGTCAGCCATTCACGCTCGGACGCACCGAACTCGACGAGCCCATCCGCAGCGTCCGTGCCCATGTCATGGACGAGTAGGTCCGAGTAGACCTCCGCATCGATGCCGGCAATCTGGGGGATCGGGTAGTCGGAGTGCGTGCGCAGTTTGGGAACGTGGCAAACGGCACAGTTCGCCCGTTCGAACAACTCGGCGCCCTCGGTCGATGGCGGCACACGATCGGGGATCCGAAGGGCACGGATGTAGTCCGCGACGAAATTGACGGTCTCCGCATCGATGTCCGTGCCTTCGAGACCATCGACGACGTCCTCGGGGGCTGGGAGTTCTTGCGGACGCAGGGGGGACGTCACGCCCATATCGCCCTGGTAAGCATCCGCCACGAAGTCGTCGACGGTTCCGATGCGTCCCTTGAGACCGAACCGCCCAATGAGTCCATCGTCACCGCGAACGTACGTATGGAAGGGTTGATCGGGGTTGGACTCCGACTGAAACGGCACCCGATTGATGCGCCCGGAAATTCCATCCGTCCGCATCGCCTGCTCGGCTTCGACGCGTTCGATCTCCTCGTCGAGGATCGCTTCCACGTAACCACGACCAAACACCGCGGGTCCGAAACGAGTCGTCACGAGCAAATTGTCGATGTCGGGCGGTTCGACGCCACGTGTGGCATCCCCGGCGAGCTGGTTCCGCACAGTGTGTCCGAGCGGAAGTTCCGACTGATCGCTCGAGGGCGTGATGCCATCGCCCTCGACGACGACCATCTTGCGTACGGCTCCCGGACCTCGACCATCGTCCGCGTGGCACGAACCACACGAATGCCGGATGTAGATCGGCCCTAGACCCTGCGTCGCGCGAAATACCGCCTCGAACGCGACGTCGCCGTTATCGAAACGCTCGCGCCACATCGGGTCCAGTCCCTCGAGCGGCGAGTCGCTGGGATCATCGGAGATGATAACCAGTCCCTCGAGCGGGTCCGACATCGACGAACGGTCATCGTTGTCACACCCAAAAAGCGCAACGAATACGCACCACTCAAGGCGAAACGTCCGCTCCTTGAATATGAAACTCAAACATCCTTTCATGGAATGGGCGCGAGCATAGCGAATCCAGGGTCCCCAGGCCACAGCGAACTCGCGCGACGAAGGGGCTGTTCGTCTGGAAGGGCTCGGAACCACCGTTTGACCCGTGGCAGCCCGTGCGAGGGGATCTCACCGCGCGCCGAACGCACTTGCTTCGTTACGGAAGATACTCGTCGCGACAACGAGTGTCGCTCACGCGCGACTGTCCTCGGCGGCGTTCGAGCGCCGTGGATCCGGACGTCGCCACATGTCGAAGATCGAGACCATCGCCATCAGCCCGAAGGATGCAATGAGGGCGAGTCCACTCAGCCCATACAACACGGTCGGCCCCACACCATGGCCAAGCGCGGCAATCCACGGAGCGATCATATGAGCTGCAGCGCCAAGTGCTGCCACGAGGATCCATGTCGACTTCGCCGCGTCTCGTGCTCTCGACAACATGTAGAGGTGTGAAAGCACGAGCCAATAGATCGGGATCGAGAACAGGTGAAAATGTGTCACCTCGAGCAGTTTTCGCCGCGACATGGGCTGGGCGAGCCCGATCTCGTCGACCTCGGGAGGGAGGTCCAAGGTCGGCCCATCGAACGCCAGCGGGTCTGAAACCAACGGGGGTTCCACGACCCGAGGAAGATCACCGGCATAGTAGGCATCGACCTCCACCAGTGTGAGCCCCACCATGTCGTGGGTGAGACCGATCGTCACCAACAAACCCGCACACGTGAACGCGGCAAAGCCCGTATACACGACGCGAGCGTGGAACGAGAGCGCTCGAAGCCTCGATCGGCGGCTTTCGAAGTCTTTCAAGGCGAGTTCGACTCACCCGACCGTTGTGGGACGACCATGTCACCGACGAGCACCGCGGCCCGATGAACGGCACGAGCCATGGAGTGCGTGGAAATGGTGGCACCCGAGATGACGTCGATATCGTGGCCCGGTCGATATCCACTGTGGGCGTCGCGGCCGACGAACTGCAGACGGAACCGCTCCGAACGAACGGCATCGCCGAATGGCTCGCGGTAGGCGAGAACCTCGACGCGCGTGACCTTACCCTGCGCATCGAAGAACGTTCCCAAGGTGATGGGTTCGTGCTGACCGAGTTCATCGTCGAAGACGGCATACCCCTGATCACGGACACCGGCGGTCGCCACGTAGACGGTGTATTGGTCCTTCGGTACTTTCACTCCGAAGCGGCGTTCCAGGGCTTTCTTGTCGTCGTCGAGGATCGCGAGATTCACGTAGGTCACCCGCTCGGCCTTGGCAAACTGGTCAGCGAGGAGTTCGCGGACGCTGAAGTACGTTTGCGCGAGGAGCTCGCTGGGTCGCGCGAGCAAGGTTCCCATTAGCCCGGCGAAGAACGTGAGCCCCATTAACCTCTTGAGCCGAATGCTTCGGGAACGCAATACCGAACGCGGAGCGAGGGTCAGCGACATCGCGGGGGAGGATACCCGAACGAGCCGCACGATCGAGGCCGAGTGCACCGCTGTCTGGACGAGGACTGCAGACGTGCGGTCAGACCGTGGAGCGTCGAACAGAGTCTTCCGTTCGCGTTCGGAGAGGCAGTCTTCGTCACGGCGATGAACAGCGACACTTTCGACGCCGCGATCGCAATATCCGTCGTCGCCCTGGCGAAGTCGACCGGTGGTCCCACCGAAGCGGCGCCCAAGCGACCTACGGAAAGTGCCGTCGCTGGGGTATGAAAGGCCGCGCACGGCGGCGAACACGCTCCACCCCAATCGCGTTAGGGTTACGTGGTGCATCCATCTCTTCCGGTCCCCTTCGGGGAGTTACTGGCCGGCAAGTACCGGCTCGTGCGGATGCTCGGAGAGGGCGGCATGGGCATCGTGGTCGAGGCCGAGCATGTCCAGCTCGAAACGCGCGTCGCGGTCAAGTTTCTGCACCCTCATCTGGTGACGAACGAGCATGCGGTCAAGCGGATCGTCCGCGAAGCCCGTGCAGCTGCCCTCGTCCATGGAACCAACGTCGTGCGCGTCCTCGACGTGGATACGACCGATGAAGCGCAACCGTACATCGTGATGGAGTTCCTCGAGGGCAACGATCTGCACGACGAGATCGAGCGGCGAGGAGCTTTGCCTGTCGCCGAAGCCGTGGGGTACATCCTCCATGCGTGCTTTGCCTTGGCCGAGATCCATGCGAACGGCATGGTGCATCGTGATCTCAAGCCAGCGAACATTTTCTTGGCTCGGGGATTCGGCGGAACAACGGCCAAAGTGCTCGACTTCGGCGTCGCCAAAATGATTGGAGGAGCCAGCCTCACGGCCGGTCGAACTCCGGTTGGGTCACCGCATTACATGTCTCCCGAACAGATGCATGCCGACCCGCATCTCGACGCGCGTGCGGATATTTGGGCTGTGGGAGCGACGCTCTACGAAACCTTGACCGGTCAACGAGCTTTCGACGGCGAGTCCCTCGGTACGGTCGTTGCCGCCGTGTTGAGCCATCATCCGATTCCGATCGCCGCGTTGGCCCCACACGTTCCGCCCGATTTGGCGAACATCGTCGAGACGTGTCTCACCAAAGCTCCGTCGTCGCGATTCCAGACGGTCATCGAACTCGCTGCAGCGTTGGAGCCGTTTGCAGCCAGCGCGTTGAACCAAGAGGAGACCGAGACGACCTCGCTGATGTCCGTGAACGGGCCCCAGGAACCGTTAACCGGTTTCATCCCGGACTCGCAGAAGACCGCGGTCGCTGACTTCGAAGTGACGACCCTCTCTGGTGAGGAGGCACCAGACCAGCGGCGACCGAGTCGCTCGAAGGTCCGCAGGTATACATTGCTGACGTCGGCTTGTTCTGCCGCGGCCGCGCTCGGTGTTTGGTTGGCCGTCCAGAGCCTAGACGGCCAACGAGAGAGCGGCAGTTCAGGTCCAATTCGGCAAGCGACGTTCGATCGACCGCCTGCCCCTTCACCGCACGAGCCCGTCCCCGCCCCCGTCGTGGACACGCCGAGCCCGTCGCTCAAACCGGCCGTCGCGGAAGCGACACCGCCCCCTCCCTCGTTTGTCGTCGCCGAGGAACGAGCGAGCCTCGTGACCACCGATCCACCTCCGCCCGAGGACACCCCCAGGGTCCCCTCGGCAAAACGTATCCCGCGATCGAATTCGCCTCACACCCCGCGGGGACTGAGTTCGCCCCACCCCCCCCGCCCTGCCACCGAGGCAACACCGCGCGAAGATCGGCCCCCCACGCCCCCCCCGCCTTCCTCCGAACGGCCCCAGACGAAGCCCACCGTCCTCGAGCTCCTCGATGGTCGCCATTGAGCGCAGGCATTCCATCGTCATCGCCCTTTGGCTGATGCAGCGTTCGCTCGCGGCCGACGCAGCACCGCCGCCTTCAACGGATCCCCCCTCGGCGACTGCGGCCGTCGCGGACGCGTTGTTCGAGGAAGCCAAGCGTTTGATGGAACAGCACGACTACGATGCTGCCTGCATCAAATTCGGAGAAAGTCAGCGGATCGAACCCGGCAGCGGGACCTTGCTGGGTCTCGCGTGGTGCCACGAATCGCAAGGGAAACTCGCGAGCGCGTGGATCGAATATAAAGAGGTGATCCTCGCCGCCCGCCGAGCCGGTCGCGGAGATCGGGTCGCCCTCGCCGAAGAGCGGGTTCGGGCGCTCGAACCACGACTTTCGTATGTGGAACTCGTCCGCTCGGCCGACCATCCACTCCCATCGAATACGACGCTCGTGCTCGACGGTCTCGAGTTCGGGACAGCAGCGATCGGCGTGCGCACGCCGCTCGATCCCGGCCTCCATGAACTACGTGCATCGGCACCTGGATTCCAGCCCTGGCACGCGACGGTGAAAATCTCCGCGGAAGGCGAACTCCATCAAGTCGCCGTCCCCGATCTAGTCCCCGAACCGACGCCCTCTGACCGTGGCGAGCCTGGGCCGAGCCGCGATCGCACGCAACGACGTCCTCCACCCCTTGACGCCGCGCTCTATGCCGTCGGTGCTGTCACGTTCGGCACGATCGTCGCGTCGGCAACCACGGGTGGCCTCGCTTGGGCAGCGAATCGCGATCTCGCCGCAGCCAATGAGCAGGCCGGGAACCCGGCCACCAACCCCCCGGACAATACCGAAGCTTCGCGCAAGAACCTCTATGAACGCGCCGAGTCCCTTCGGCTCGCCAGCACGGTCCTGACCGGGGTCGCCGTCGCTGGAGGGGCAACGTTGGTGGCTCTGCTCGTCGTGCGTCAGAAGAGACGCCATCGACCCCACGTCGCGTATCTAGCCCCTGTGCTCGCCCGACACCATGTTGGCGTGTCGTTTCGCACGCAATTCGGGATCCGTTCGCGTTCTCGCTGAGCGTCACTCGGAACGTTTACGGCGCAGCATTGGCTCATTCGAGGATCACGTTCGAAGTACGCGCAAGCTGGCCTCCGTCGCGGGTCGCTCACCGAGTATGAGTTCGCAGGCCGCGGTATTCGAACGCGACGTCGAGGGGTTCGCCCAACGCCAGCAGCTTTTCGAAATACACCGGGACGCCGCTCAGAGGTAGGCTGACAGGCACCGGCACTGCGCCCGTGCCCATCGCCCCCGCATCCGTTTGTTCGACCGCTTGCGCTTGCACCTGCGGAGTCTCGGTCTGGATGTAGAACATGTCCTCTTCGGGGATCGGGTTCGAAAGCGCCTCGACCTCGGTGAGCGTGCCTTCGACCGTCCTCCGTCGGATCCGCGCGTCGCTCGGCGAATACACGGTCCACGCCACGTACGTGCTCGGGACGTCTGCGCTCGGCAACGTGGCGGCGAACTGCCCTTGCCCGCTCGCCTCGGTCGGGGCCGCGCTTTCGACGTAGACCACTTCGACTGCAAAGGCAGCGAGCGATCCACCGCTCGACTGGGATCGAACGAGCGGGATCATGACCTGAGCATCGGCGGCACGCGCTGGCTGGACCGCACGACCGCCGACCGAGGCACTCCAAAGTTCCGCTCCCTCGGGAAGGCGAAGTCGCAAGAACTGCCGTCGGTTGTTGCGAAGCTGGTACTTGACCGATGTGAGACGCCTGCCTTGTGGGGTCCACATCGTCCGCGCACGAACTTGATCGATGAGCGTGACCAACACGTCGACATCGTCATGGCGCGCCACCGCGAGCGGAACGGTTGCATCGCTTCCGAGATACTTGTAGCCAAGCAGCACCGGTTGGCTCGTGATTCCCAAGATCTGGGCCGGGAGCGAACGGACATCGACCACGGTCGCGTTCGTGATCTCCCCACCGCCGACCTCGAGGTTTCCGCGAACCTCGACACCAAGCCAGCCCTTGACCCGTTCGACTCCTATCGGTTTCACGATCGGCGCGCTCAGGTTCTGCGTCTGCTCGCCGATCGCCTTTTCCATGGACAGCTCCACCTGATATTCGCCACGGGCCGCATAGTTCAATGCGATCTCGAGATGCCCATCCGGGCGGAGCGTCCAATCGCGGATCCCGGCCCCCCGGGTATCGAGCACGGTCATCCCGCTCGGGACCTCGATCTCGAAACGGTCGACGTCGGCGAACAAGATCGTGTGGTTGACCGTCGCGGACACCTGCATCACGCCATCGCCGATGCTCACCAGACTGAACACCTCTGCATAGATCCGGGCTTGCTGCGCAGCTTCGACAGGGACTTTTTTTTGCCAATCGATCGCGAGTGAATCGGTCGATGGCAAGGTCGCGCGCATGGTCCGCTCGTCGCCCCGCACTTCATCGGACTGCAAGCGAGCTTGCGGGACCGAAAACTCGAGATCGTGGTCGCTCCTGACCCTGAGCTCGACCGACGTCGCGCCCGATGGCGTGAGGTCGAACCCAACATGGCTTCGACCTTCGACGGTGATCACCGATGCCGCAAAGCCGAGCTCGACCTCCAAGGGTCCCCGCGCGTCGGTGACCATCGTGTAGTAGCCATCCTCGATGACGACCGGCACCTCGACGCCTCCAACCGTTGCGGACTGCAACGCGGTCGTCACGGGGAGCAAACGGACACGGACCCAGCCTCGTTTGCGCAACACATTGACGTGCAGAGTCGCGCGGAACGTAACCGAACGTGGCTTGTCGCCCTCTACGACGACGCGACCACGATACTGAGCCGACGCGATCGCAAAATCATGGGGGGACTCTTCCACTGGTTCACGGTTCTTCTCGTACAGCTCGAGAAAATCCTCGAGGCTCAGAATCACGCGATCGGGTTCATCGGCGAGAACCGACACGGGGGCGACGAGAGTGGCCAAGAGGGCGAGCAAAGCGGGGATGCGCATCGTTGTGATCTCGTGGGTGGGATGGCTTCGACCTAACGTCGTCGTGGACGTTCAGGCCCAGGGAGGCGCGAGGAACCGTCAGCCGGGGTCGGGCGTGAGCGCCCCCCGACCCTGGAGAGGCGTGAAGAAAGATCTCGGCGGGCGTCGACTTCGAGTCGTTGGGCGATGCCCGCTTCGATCAGGAGTTCTTGGTAGAGGACCGCCCGTCCGACCTCGGGAATCACGACCGCGAGGGCCGACGCCGTCGTGACGGGGGCTGGCATGCGCTCGATGGGCGCAACGAAGCCCTCTGGGCGAAGGATCTCACCATCGACGTTGTCGTCGTCGAAATCGTACGACGTCACACCGTCGTCCTTTGGAGCATGACCGGCTCGGTTGACGGCCCTCCGTCCGCGGGAAGGCTGACGGAGGACAACCTCTGACTCACGTTGCACGACGCCGACGCTCGTGTGTTCGTCCATCGCGGTACCCGACGTCGGGGGCGTTGGTGGTTCCTCGCCCGCGTCTCGACCCTGCTCGGACTCCCGAGGCGACAATGGTGCAGGCGACAATGGTGCAGGCGATAGCGGTTGCGACGGAGTGTTCACAGACGGCGGAGGCGACGGTGTCGATTCGGTGTGGATCGCCGGTTCCCGGCTCGTCGTCGAATCGGACAGCGTGGACTCCTCCTCGAATGGAGCATCGATTGGCCCCGCGGCGACAGATGGCTCCGGTGCCTTGGCGAACGAACGAGCCCCGCCCTTTTTCCCTTCGTCGAACCCGACGTCGGGTTCCGATTCCCCATCGACCGGAGGCACTTTGTCCGCCGGTTCGGCCTTGGAACGCTTCTTCGCCGGTGACGGGAACTCGACGGCGCGTTGCTTCAGTCGTCCAACCTCGACGCGTTGTCGTTCCAATCGCTCGTTCTTCGTCACCTGTTCGACCGATTCGTCTTGCTCGAGATTGGCGAGCTTGCCTCCCAAGTCCAGCGCTTCATCCAACTTGCGTTCGGCCGCGTCGTATTCACCCACATCGCGAAGCCGGTTCGCTTCTGCTTCGAGGTCACGCTGGCGGCGAAACTCGCCTGCGGCTCGAGCCTTCGCTTGCTCCTTCACGCGTCGCACCAAAACCGCGTCGACGTTGCCGTCGGCGAGAGGGGGCTCGCGCTCATCGGTCACCACCACGCCGAGATTGCTCTGCAAGCGTGCGGTGTTTTCGTTCTGGGCACCGATCGCCTCGAGCTCGTCGAGTCGGGCTTGTGCCCGGTCGAAATCGTTGGACTCGTAGGCCGAAACCGCTTCTTGAAACAACGCGTCGGCAGCTGCAGCCCCCTCGCTCGACCCGACGAGCCCATAGCTGATGCCCTCTCCTTCGCTGAACCGATCGACCACGGTGCCCTCGCCGGATCGCGACTTCGGACGAAACGTAGGAGGCAAGAACAAGGTCGTGCGCGACGCAGCAATCGGCGCATCCAGAGCGGGCAACTCGACGGTCCGCTGCTCGCGGGAGCTCCACGCCTCGCCTTCCGCGAGAAAAACGACCTCTACGGGAAACGAGACCAAGCCTCCGACCGTTTCGAGCGAGCGTCGCAAGGGCAATCTCCAGCCTCCGCCCTCCGCCCGCGCAGGGGTCGTGGTTTCGCCCGCGACCCTTGCTCCCAGCAGTTTCATACCTGCCGGTGGAGTGATCTCGAGGTGCGACGCACGTTCGTTGCGAAGCTCATAGCGAACGCGGCCGAGCATTCGGCCTTCTGTCGTCGTGGCGATCTGATAGTCCGCAATGTCGACGACGACCGGGGGTCCAGGTACGGCCACATACCGAAGGAGGCTCACCTCGCCCCCCCGACTCGGATCGGCACTTCGAAACGAAGCCGTCGGCGTCGCGTCGATGAGCCCCCGACCCCACGCGGGAAGATCGTCCGCGGGCATGGCATCCCATCCCGGCAGTTGCGGCACGACCTCGAGTTCTCCATCCCGCGCGAGCTGGACCGTCGCATCTCGGCGCCAGGCATCCCCTGGCACGAGCATCGGCAACGGAAACGAGTTCTCGTCGCCGGGTGGTACCGCTCGCGTCCACGCGAGCTCCACATCGACCCGGGCATCCTGCGGCGCCGTGAGGTCGATCGCGATCCGTCCAGGTTCTCGCGACCAACGCTCGACGACCCCACCTGCGACGCTCACGTCGTCCCCGAGATGCTGCGTCTCGATGTAAAGCCGTTCGAGAACCCCACGCCGCACGTCCCAACGCAGGCGAGCTCGCCCACGCACTTCGGTATCCCCCACCGTCAGTCCGATCGCCGTGTGAGCGATCGCGAGGAGTTCGTGCGAGGGCTCTTCGGTTTGGGCGCCCTCGAGCTGAATCGAGAGCGTGCCCGCGCCGCCCCAAACCTGCCCCGAGCCCGATACGCTCGCATCATCCTCCACGCCGTGCGGGGCAACCCGGGGTATCCACTGGCCGCCCGCCAACGATAGAGTTCCTCGCACCGCGGGGAGGGTCGTCAAGGTCAGCGGTTCGTCGACGGACCCTGGCACGAACGCTCGAACATCGAGGGTGGCGTGCCGGCCGACCCAGAGCACGAGCACGATGCCGAGTGGGGTCGCAAACACGGGCGCCCGTCGACCGTCGACCGTTGCCGACTCGAGCTCGATGCTGGGTCCAAGAAGGATGCCCGTCACGAACCCAGCAGGTTCGGCTTCGAGCGTCCAGTGGCCGTCGAGATGAAACCCGCCTTCGGTCGGCTGCAGCACCAAGTCACGCGAGGTGACCCGCGAACCGGGGGGTCGCCCCGGATCGGGAGGAGGAACCCGCAACGCCCGGTATTCGGCCAGCGAGAGCTCGACGACGGCCGGCTCCGGTTCGGGCCCGGACAGGGCGAACATCATCCACGCAGGCACGAACACGGCTCGAGCGATCATGCGATAGGACCTGCGAGCAAGGTGTCGGCATGATACGCACGAAGGTCGGCCGCCGATCCAGCTCCCGCGATTCCCCGAGCAAGCGGCAATCCGAGACGGTTGGCTCGCGACTACCGATGGAACTTGGGTCGGATACGCTCACCGGCCGCACGACCATGCGCCGCCACCTCGAACCCATCGGTTCCATCGGGCGCGGATCCGTCACGTCCAGCCGATGGGGATCCCGAACGGGACGACCCGTCCAACATGAATCGATTCATAGGCCTTACTCCACGATCACCTCGTCGAGCAAAAGCTCGAACGGGCCGGGTCGATATGTGCCAAAAAACAACCCGGTCAAGTCATAGCGATCTTCCTCGATACTATCGAGGAAGATCCGATACTCCTGCCATTGGTGGTCGAGCTCGAAGGTCGCGTCCTTGGCCTTCCCGCCCCCATGGGCCGTGAACAGGGCGAGTGCGTACGTTCCGGGCTGCCCACGCGCCCAGAAATGGACCGCCGCGACCTCGGTGAAATTGACCGGCGCCCCGGGAAGATCACCCGGGTAAAACATCGCGCCCGACCACGTCGCGTCGACGCGAGATTCACTCGCTTCGCCCGCGATCCGGAGCGCACGTGAACTATCGTTGGCCCCCCCCCAAGCCCAGGAGAGTTGCGGAGCCCGATCCGCAGCATCGGGGGCATTCCCGAACCATCGCCATCCAGCCCCGAAGCTCGAGCGAATTCCGACCTCGAAGTCGGAGACGAGGCGATCCTCGGCTGCTTCGGGAAGCGGAGTGCGCAACATGGCTTCGCGTCGCTCTCGCTCGCGGGCGAGCGCCTCGTCGACACAATCCCGCGCGACGGGTAGCTCGCGAACATTGCCGGGCAAGAAGTGCACGGTTCGCAGATCGCCGTGCTCGAGTCGACGCAACAGCTCCTCCAAAGATCGGAGGTTTGCTTCCAAGCAAAGCTGCGTACGAATGGAGTGTTCTCGCTGCTCGGGTGAACCGGCCGTGTCGCACGTCTCGCGGTATGTCTTCGACCACTCCGCCAAATGTTCATCCACGAGGGTCGTCGTGTCTTCCCACGTTTGCACCGAAATGGAGGGATTCGCTCCAACCACCGCATCCTGAAGGGCACGTCGTGCCGGAGCCCCCCACAAGGCTTCGACCCGCCCGAACGCTACCGAACAGCGATCGGACGAAACAGGGTCGACTCGGGCTGCCCCCATGACGAACGCCCCCGCCGTCACCCCAACCCCGAGCACCGAAGCTCCCACACGCCGAACCGCACGCGCGGGATCTCTGCGGAGAACCTTGACGATCTCGTGCATCGATGCAAACCGCCGTGCCGGATCGTGACCAAGGCCGCGACGAAGGAGCTCATGGACCGAACGTGGCAAGGCCGACGCGGCCGCGGGTAGAGCCAACCGATCCCGACTCATCGCATCGAGATCGATATCCCCCTCCGCGTTGACGAATGGATGATCGCCGAATAGCGCTTCCCATAGCGAGAGACAAAACGCGTATTGATCCGACCGCGCATCGGCTTTGTGGCCGCGATGCTGCTCTGGCGACATGAACCGCGGTGTCCCGAGCAGGTCGCCCGTGCCCGTGAGACGGGCCCCCGGTGGCGAGGTCGCCTCGCGAGCGACGGGCTCGGGTTCCACATCCAATGCGACCGTTGCGAGCCCGAAGTCCAAGACCTTCACCGGCGGTGGCTCGCGTGCCGAACTCACGACCACGTTATCGGGCTTGAAGTCGCGATGCACCAATCCCGCATCGTGAGCGGCGGCCAGGCCTTCCGCGGCTTGCACGAAGACATCGCGAAGTTCGCTCCACGAGCGCCGCTTCGCTCCGGCCCAGGTGCGCAAGGTCACCCCCTCGACGAACTCCATCGCGACGTAGAGCTCATCGATATGGGTTCCAACCTCGAAGATCTGAACAACATTGGGATGATTGAGACGAGCGACCGCTTGTGCTTCTCGGCGCAGTCGCTCCGACGCACGCTCCCCGAACGCCCGATCCTCTCGCACGATCTTGATCGCGACCTTTCGGCCGAGGGCATCGTCGTAGGCACTGTAAACGACACCCATACCCCCGACCCCCAAGCGTTCGAGCACCACGAATCGACCGATCCGAACGGGGTTGCGTTCGCGACCGAACAACGCAGCCCGCACCGCGCTCTTCACTCGCCGATGTTCGACCCCGCCGTCGGTCACCGTAGCACCACTTGGCCGAGCGCCCGGACCTCCGCCTCGATGTCGCCCGAACGCACGCTCGCCGACACGTCCGGCGCGAGGGCGAACAACGCTTCGATGAGGAGTTCTTTCCCCCGTTTGAGCCTCGTCTTCGCCGTACCGATCGGAATCTTTTCCACCGCAGCCAACTCGCTGGCCGAAAGGTCCTCCCAGTAGTGCAATTCCAAGGCGATTTGGTACTGCATCGGAATCCGACGGAGGGCCTCGAGGACCTGCTGACCGAGCCGATGTTGGCACACGACCGCGCTCGGCGAGGGAACCAGACCGAATGCGGAATCGACTGAGAAGTCGACGACGCGAGCGTCTTTCCGGCGGCTGCGAAAATGGTTGCGGAGCACGTTGTGTGCCACCGCAAACAGAAATGTCCGGAAGCTCGCGTCCCCTCGGTATCGGTCTCGGCTTTCCAAGCAGCCGAGGAACGTGGCCTGCACCAGATCATCGAGCCCTTCGTCCACCTTGTTGCGAAAGAATCGCATCACTGCATCGAAATGGCGCTCGAACAACTCCTCGCCGGCTTTGGCATTGCCCGCGCACCACGCCTGCAACAACGCCCTATCGTCCACGAACCGATTCTAGTCGTAGAGGAGCCTTTCGCAAAGGCCCCTCGCTACGAAGCCTGGACTCCGTCCGCACACCCCAAAAAGGTGCTGAGCGAGACTCGAAGGGCCTTCGCAAAGCACCTCGCCGCGTTCGATCCGGTAGACGCGATCGGCGTGGGCGGATCGACCACGAGCCACCTGCACGCTCGGATCTCGACGTCTACGTGTTCACGACAAACAAAGTCCCCGAATCGGATCGTGCAGCATTCCTCCGCGAGCGTCCCGCTTCCCGTGCCAACTTGAATCTATCATCCCGACTTGCGTACGAGGAGGCCGCGTACGAGGCCGTCTCGTACGAAGCGCAACACTTCGACGCGAACGGCGTCGGGTTCGACCTCACAGGTCTCCGCGTAAGTGTGCACCGCATCGTCGACACTGCCCGCCCGGGCGAAGATCTCGATCAGCACAGCCGCCGCTTCGCTCAATTCTTGGTCATTGGCACGCCCCCCTTCGAACCTCAACTTCCATTGCATTCGTGGAACGTCGCCTAGACTGCGCTCCTCGACCAACCATGCGTGCGGCGAGACGCCAACACTCATGGCCAGCAACGACGTATCGTCGAGTGCGGCGAATTCGATCGCACTGCGAAGCTCCGCGAGGGCATCGGCGTCGTAGCGGACGCCGGGACGCGGTTCGAGCACGACGAACGACCGTGGTTCGCCAGCCGATCGGCGGCGAAGCTCGAGCAGCACGTGACGGGTACTTTCGATCCCAAGGTGATCGAGGTGCCTGCGATAGCGACGAACGGTATCGGCGTAGTCCGTCCCGAGGTCGGAGTGCGCAACCGCAGCATAAGCGACGGATTGTTGTTCCGGACCATGCCCCGGCGCGGAGATCAGCACCACCGCGACATCCGGATGCCGCAGCACGGTCTGAAGGCGTTGCTCGACGGTTTGGCCGGCCATCGGCGCCAAGTCGAGCAGCACCAGCGCGCGTCCGCGGGGCGCGAGCAACTCGGGGAACTCGCGGACCCAACCGAGGGCCAGTTCATCGCCGCGGCTGCCTCCATGCAAGAACGTCGTCGTGTCGCCATCCTCCGGTCGGGAGACGAATGGCGGTTGACTGAGGACGAGATCGAACGTTCGGCCATGCACCACTGCGAGCCCATCGCCGGTTTCGAAATGTGCGTGGTCGATGCCGTTGAGCCGAGCATTGAAACGGGCGTATGCGATCGCCCGCCGGTCGATATCGATACCGATCGCCATCCCGGCCCCTGCGCGGACCGACGCAAGCGCCAACGAGCCTGCGCCACAACCGACATCCAGCACCGACGCACCCGGTTCGACTGCGATTGCCCGCCAAAGCTCCATGGTCGTCGCCCCGGGTCCCATCACGGGATCGAATCGAGCGTCCGCTTCATCGGACGCGAGGACGAGATCGGCGAACGGCATCAGCCGAAGCCGCGAACGCAACCCGCCTTCGGCATCCTCGAGCACGCCGCTCTCGACCCATGCGGAGCGTAGATCTTCGCCCAAAATCGCATCGACCTGAGCAAGTTCGACCGAATCGCGATAGGCGAACAACCGCGCCCACACTGCCGCGGGAGCGGTCAGCTTGCGTAGCAGCGCGTGACAGAGGGGCAATCGTACGCGATCGAGTTGATGCGGCGCGATCGCTTCGACCCGAGCGAGCATCCTTCGGTCATACTGAGCCGTCGCCAGCGATTCGCGAAGTCGTACGAGCCGCGGTTCGTCCAATGCGAGCAATGCCTGGGGATCGAGGCGGGGATCGAGCACGAGGGCTCGCAGCCTAGCATACCGTCCGGGCACGTCGGAGAGCCCGCTCGCGCCGTCGTTGGCCCATCCGACATGGCAGGCGACCCCACGACGACACGTTCACATTCACGTCGGCAGCGCTGGGTAGTCGGTATAGCCTCGCTCACCCGAGGTATAGAGTGTTGCGAAATCCGGTGGATTCATCGCAGCGCCTTCGCGGAATCGACGCGGAAGATCAGGATTGGCGAGCAGCGGAATACCAAAAGCGATCGCGTCGGCCCAGTTCTCCGCAAGTGCCGCTTGTCCCGAATCGAACGTGTAGCCGCCGTTCAAGATCAGTCGGCCTGGAAACGCATCCCGGAGGTAGGGGTGCACGCGCGGCGCGTCGGCGTTATGTGCTGGATGGCCGGGCCCAGCTTCGAACACGTGGACGTAGACGAGGCCTCGTGCTCCGAGCTCGCGGACACCATGGCTAAACGTCGCGACCGGATCATGGTCGCTCATGCCGTTGTACTTTCCGACCGGCGATACTCGAATGCCGGTTCGCTCGGCCCCAACGGCCGCAACCACGGCATCGACCACTTCGAGCGGGAATCGCCAACGACGCGCAATCGAACCGCCGTATTCGTCGGTTCGATGATTGGCGCCATCACGAATGAACTGATCGATCAAATATCCGTTCGCCCCGTGGATCTCGACCCCGTCGAAGCCTGCCTCGATCGCTCGCCGAGCCGCCGCTGCATAGTCCGCAGCGATGCCAGGCAACTCGCTCGCTTCGAGCACGCGAGGCACCACGTACGGCTTCTTGCCCTCGGAGGTCGCCGATTCGCCTACCGCAGCGATGGCCGAGGGTCCCACGGGCAGGGCGCCGCCGAGGAAATCCGGGTGCGAGACCCGACCCATATGCCAAAGTTGGAGGAACATCGCACCCCCTTCGGCATGGACGGCTTCGGTGACTGCTTTCCAGCCGGTGACGTGTTCATTTGTCCAGACCCCGGGTGCGTTGAGCCAACCGACGCCTTGCGGTGAAATGGCCGTCGCTTCGGTGATCAGTAGACCCGCTCCTGCGCGCTGCCGATAGTAGATCGGCATGAGCGCGGTCGGGGTCCCGGCCGAGGTCGCTCGACCGCGAGTCATCGGGGCCATGAAGATACGGTTACGAAGGTGAAGCGGACCGAACTCGACCGGATCGAACAAGGTTGGGCGGGACATGGGCACTGACTCCGCCCCTCAGATCGCCTCCGCCTGGCGCCGGGTTACGCGGCCAGCCGAACGGGGCGCTGAGAGGCGAAGTGCATGCGAGGTTCAGTCGATCGCAAAACAATAAATCGACCCTCGGCCCCCTCCCTGACTGACGGTACCCTGCTGAAAGTTGGCGCCGGGGTCCGGTTCACCGCAGCCCGTGCCATGCGAACTGTTCCACGACGTCGGCGTTGCACCACCACCCGCGCGGTTGGAGTGCCCGTTTTGCGTCGTCCCCTGATCCGACGTCCAATCACTACAGGTCCCACTCGCGGCGACCGTTCCGTCGATATTCGACCCTGTGACGATGTCGTGCGTGACCGGTTGATTGGGTACGCCGGTGCCCGTTTCATCGAGTGCGATGGTGTCGTCGCCGAGTCCCCAAGTCGTTTCCAACGTCCCTCCTGCGGCTTGATCGTGGAGTTGATCCACGTTGGTCGCAACGAGTACTCCGGCGGCGTTGTACCAAGGCCCCGTGCCGATCCGATCGCGAGCGTTCTCCGTGGACGTGCTGAGATAGGCTCGCCATGTCTTCGCTCCCAATTCCGCAGATACGGCCGTCGCGAGCTCCGTGCAGAACGCGTCCGCGCCCGCAATACCGCCAAAATCCCCACCAGTCCCAGATCCGCGGCTCGTGACGAAGAAGCTCATCGACATGTCGTCGGCCGAGGATCCGGTGGAGCCGCCGGAACTGTCCTCGGCCCCAGTCGAATCATTCGCGCCCTCGGCCGAGGAAGGACCAGCTTCCGCGGTGACCTGCGGATCGCCTACGGTGTCGCCCTCGCTGGAGGACGGAACCTCGTCGCCGGTCGTAGACGCCGCTTCGCTGACAGTGGTGGTTGATCCGTCGCCTGAAGTGGAATCCCCGCCCACCGCAGTCGTGTTCGGCGATTCATTTTCCGAACAGGCCACGAATGCAAGTCCAACCACAGCACCCAAGATGAACAACGATCGCATCGTCATGACATAGCCCGCGAGCGGTATCGTCGTAAAGAGTTCAGCGTTGGACGGAGCCGAGAATTCCAGGCGATCCGGGCTACAATGCAAACTTTCCTTCGTGGAATCCGATCGCATCGTTTGCGACGTCGAAAACTGGCCTCGTCGCAACATTACAAATATGGACGATCCCACTTCGATTCGGGTATGGGAGCACACTCCCCATCATCGGCTCGCCCACGAACGTCCGAAGGGACGACTCAGCGAGAGCTCGGGTTGGACGCGGTCGGCAACATCGCTACCGGAGAAACCGATCGCGCACGCCGAACCTCCGCGCTGGTGGGTTCGTTGCGATGGGCGAAACATCTGCGTCGATGGTTCTCGGCGGTGCACCAGCAACATCCTTGCGCGGATTCGAGCCGTGTCCGCCTCTCCCCGTGTCGATGAACGACAAACGACGCAGCGCCCTCGCTCGAGGGTTCGTCCGAAGTCTTGACTCTCGCATGGTTCGAGAGCCGCAAATCTTCCGCCGAGCACTCGAGGTTTTTGCAGGCAAGTGAGCATCCACGAATCATGCCGCAATGAGTACAGCGGCCGGGAGCGACCATCGGTGTCACTTCCTTGTCGCATGAATGAGTGGACATTCGCTTGCCGCCCGATGCATCTTGGGCGATGCTCACAACCCCGTGAATCAACCGGGGCGTACCACCCCGAGAACGGAAACAATCGATGACTGGCCGTTTCGTGTGGCATGAGCTGATGACGTTGGACCCGCAGGAGGCGATCGGTTTCTACACCGAGGTGATCGGGTGGAAGAGCGAGCCATGGGGCGACGGATCCGACCCCGAGCCCTACATGATGTGGGTTTCGGAAGAAGGGCCGATGGGTGGCGTGATGACACTGCCGGCCGAGGCCAAGAAGATGGGCGCTCCGCCGCATTGGATGGGCCATGTCGAAGTCGACGACGTCGACGGGACGGTGGCGAAAGCCAAGGCAAAGGGAGCCACGGTACTCGTCCCGCCGACGACCATCGACCAGGTCGGACGGTTTTCCGTGATCGCGGATCCGCAAGGTGCGTCGCTTTCACTGTTCAAACCGATCGACGCCATGGAACCTCACGACGTCAGCAAAGCGGGCGAGATCTCGTGGAACGAACTGATGGCCGACGATGCTCGCGCGGCGCTCGAGTTTTATGGTGATCTGTTCGGTTGGACATTGCAGCGCGAAATGGACATGGGTCCGGCTGGTTCGTACCTGCTCTATGGGCAGGGTGAACACACGCACGGCGGCATGATGACCAAAACGCCGGACATGAAGATGCCATCCTGCTGGATCTACTACGTCCATGTCGATGACCTCGATGCGACGATGGCTCGCGCGACGGCACGAGGTGCGAAGACTCTGTTTGGTCCGATGGAGGTCCCCGATGGTACCCGCGTCGCCCAAATGCAGGATCCACAGGGAGCTGTATTCGCATTGCATGGTCCGGGCATCGCGAAGTAGATGAAGACTTTTCGATGCGCATCGTGATTCCGGGTGGCAGCGGACAAGTCGGCCAGATCCTCGCTCGGCATTTGTCGGTCCAAGATCATGAAGTGATCGTGCTTTCGCGCGGAGGGGACGTTCCGTCCGGCCGCTCGGTGTTCTGGGATGGCAAAACGCTTGGCGATTGGACGAGTACGATCGATGGGGCGGATGCCGTCATCAATCTCGCGGGCCGCAGCGTCAATTGTCGCTACACCGCTGCGAATCTGGCCCTCATGATGAGTTCGCGCGTCGACA